>JAEEGJ010009873.1_pt1 | contig 25225 bp, 24 predicted proteins | sample 8958761 | NCBI WGS metagenome assembly JAEEGJ01 (sample SAMN16246546, study PRJNA631951) | gut metagenome | biome: gut microbiome; feature: rumen; material: RS-attached | host: Bos | place: Iran: Karaj | collected 2018-10 | reverse complement strand
GGCGAAGGCTTCATCAGCATGGTTACTGCCATGAAGGATCTCAGCGAGAAATATCCTGATGTCGATTTCGTTTATCCCATGCATCTCAACCCCAATGTGCGTAAGCCCATTCATGAGGTGTTTGGCGAAGACTTGACGTGCCCGAACTTTTTCTTCATTGAGCCCCTCCAGTATCTGGAGTTTGTTTACTTGATGGAGAAGAGCACTATAGTCCTCACCGACTCCGGCGGCATTCAGGAGGAAGCCCCTGGTCTTGGCAAGCCTGTTCTCGTGATGCGCGACACTACAGAACGTCCGGAGGCTTTGAAGAACGGCACCGTCCACCTGGTCGGCACAAACCACGACCTCATCGTCTCTGAGGTCTCGACCCTGCTGGATGATCCCGCTGCCTACGAGCGCATGAGCAAAGCCGTGAACCCCTATGGCGATGGCAAAGCTTGTAACCGCATCGTCCGCGCCTTGAACGGCGAAGCCGTAGATAGATACGAAGTTTAGTTTTTCAATTTCACAAACATTACTTTACAATGAAAGGCATAGTACTTGCCGGCGGCTCCGGCACCAGACTTTACCCAATTACCAAGGGCGTGAGCAAACAGTTGCTCCCTATTTTTGATAAACCAATGGTTTATTATCCTATCAGTGCGCTGATGTTGGCGGGCATCCGTGACATCTTGATTATTTCAACACCATACGATTTGCCTGGATTTAAGCGTCTTTTGGGTGATGGCTCTGATTATGGTGTTCACTTTGAGTATGCAGAGCAGCCCTCTCCAGATGGCTTAGCTCAAGCTTTCATCATTGGAGAAAATTTTATTGGAAATGACTCTGCTTGCTTGGTACTTGGTGATAACATCTTCTATGGGGCAGGTTTTACATCTTTGCTTCGTAAGGCAGTAGAAGATGCAGAAGTCAATGGAAAAGCTTCGGTATTTGGCTATTGGGTTTCTGACCCTGAACGTTATGGCATAGCAGAGTTTGACAAACAGGGCAACTGTCTCTCAATAGAAGAGAAACCGAAAGAACCTAAGAGCAATTATGCTGTAGTAGGTCTATACTTCTACCCCAACAAGGTTGTGGATGTGGCAAAGCATATCAAACCTTCAGCCCGTGGAGAACTGGAGATTACTACAGTGAACCAGGAGTTCTTGAATGATGGAGAGTTAAAGGTTCAAGTCTTTGGTCGTGGTTTCGCTTGGCTTGACACTGGAACTCACGACAGTTTGGCGGAGGCTAGTACTTTCGTTGAGGTCATTGAGAAACGCCAGGGCTTAAAGGTTGCTTGCTTGGAAGGCATAGCTTATCGAAATGGTTGGATTTCAGAGGAAAAAATGCGTGAGCTTGCTAAGCCAATGCTCAAGAATCAGTATGGTCAATACCTTTTGAAGGTTATTGACGAAATGAAAGAGGAAATAAACTCAAACACCTTGCAACATGTTTGAGTTGGGTTAGCGTGTAGCGATAAGCGGTTAGCGAGATGGATAAGTTTACATTCTTTGATTTAAGGGTTTATCAAGAAGCAAAAGAGCTCGTTAAGAGCGTCTATACATTCTTGGACAAGTTCCCCAAATATGAAACTTATGCACTTGGTGATCAACTTAGAAGAGCAGTTACTTCAGTACCTTCAAATATAGCAGAAGGTTCAGGAAGGTTTTCAATTAAGGAAAAGATTCACTTCATTGAAATCGCTTATGGCTCATTAACCGAAACACTTTGTCAGTTAGATATAGCCCATGACCTGAACTATATTACTGACGAAGAGTTTGCTAACGAAAAAGAAAGAATAAATGTAATAGGAAAGCAGTTATCTGGTTTACGTGCTTCATTCCAAAACCAATTGGAAACCCGCTAACCGTTAACCTCTAACCGCTAAACAATTTAGATATGAACGTAATAAAAACAGATATTGAAGGAGTGCTCATTATTGAACCAAAAGTGTTTGGGGATAAAAGAGGTTATTTCTTCGAAAGCTTTTCACAGAGGGAGTTTGACGAGAAGGTAGCACCAATACTGGGGCATACCATTAACTTTGTACAGGACAACGAAAGTATGTCCTCCTACGGTGTAATGCGTGGACTGCATTTCCAACGTCCTCCTTATACTCAGAGCAAGTTAGTGCGTTGCGTGAAGGGTGCAGTGTTAGATGTAGCTGTTGATATACGCAAAGGCTCACCAACCTACGGCCAGCATGTAGAATGTCTCCTATGTGCACATGATGAAGAAGGAGAACGGTTTGCAAAGGAATTAGGTGAAGAGGTTACATCTTCCATCAGCCCTCTTCCATCTTACATCGGTCTCCAGTTCTTTGTCCCCAGAGGCTTCGCCCACGGCTTTGCAGTGTTGAGCGAAACGGCAGTATTTCAATATAAGTGCGATGAGTTCTACCATCCAGAGGCAGATGGAGGTATAAGCATCCTTGATGATAGCCTTGGAATAGATTGGAAAATACCTACAGACAAAGCGAATCTGTCAGAGAAGGATACTAAGCACTCTTTACTAAAGGACTTTGACAGTCCCTTTTCAATTGATGTTGACTTGTACGCTAACCGCTAACCCATAACCGCTAAACTAAATAAGATGAATATACTTGTAACCGGAGCCAACGGCCAATTGGGCAATGAGATGCGCATAGTGTCCAAAGGCTCGCAAGATAAATATATCTTCACTGATGTTTGTGATAAGCATCCTGAATCTATAGAGATGCTTCATAAATTAGCAGGTGAAGACATTGAGACAACGACAACAAAACTTGATATTACTAATCTCGATGCTATACGCTCTATGGTTAAGCAGTATGATGTCAAGGCTATCGTGAACTGTGCTGCATGGACTAATGTGGATGGAGCAGAAGATCCAGAAAAATATGAACTCGTTGAGTTGCTTAATGCTAAGGCACCAGAGAATCTTGCTACAGTAATAAAGGAGGTTAATGGTCTTTTGGTTCATATTTCAACAGATTACGTTTTTGGTGGTGACCCTTACAATACACCTTGCAAAGAAGACCAGAAAGGTACTCCTACTGGCGTTTATGGACTTACTAAATTACATGGCGAACAGAACATTCAAAGGGTAGGTTGCAATCATACCATCATCCGTACAGCTTGGTTATACAGTGAGTTCGGAAAGAACTTCGTGAAGACTATGTTGAATCTCACAGCCACCAAACCACAATTAAAGGTTGTCTTTGACCAAGTTGGTACTCCCACTTATGCAAAAGACCTTGCGGACGCAATCCTCGTAATAATAGGAGACTACAAGAATTCGCTAACCGCTAACCTCTCACCGCTAACCTATTCCCATTCGGGAATATACCACTTTTCAAATGAAGGCGTATGCTCTTGGTATGATTTCACTAAGATGATTCAGAAGATAGCGTTAGAGATCGGATATTACGGAAGTCACTCTACGCAGAGGGATATAGCGGGTCTTTGCGACATACAACCATGTCACAGTGATGAATATCTGAGTAATGTAAAGCGACCAGCATATTCGGTATTGGATAAAAATAAGGTAAAAAACGCCTTTGGCATAACTATACCATACTGGGTTGATTCATTGCGAACATGTGTAGATAATATGCAATAAGTAGATAAACATGCAGGCGACAGCTGAGAATAACAAGCGTATTGCAAAAAATACGTTACTACTATACTTCCGACTTTTCATCACGATGGCTATAGGCTTGTATACAAGTCGTGTCGTGTTGAATTCGTTGGGTGTAAGCGATTATGGCGTATATAATGTTGTTGCTGGTTTTGTGGCAATGTTTTCCCTGCTGACAGGTTCTTTATCTGTTGCGATTAGCAGATTCTTGACCTATCATTTAGGAAAGGGTGATATGCGAAAACTACAGGTGGTTTTCTCCACTAGCGTAACTATCATGATAGTGATGGCTGTATTGGTTATTATTTTGGCAGAATTATTTGGATTATGGTTTTTGAATAGCCAGTTGAACATACCTGATGATAGAATGGAAGCCGCCAATTGGGTGTTTCATTTTGCGGTAATTACTTTCGCAATTAACCTTATTAGCGTACCATATAATGCGTCTATTATATCGCACGAGAAAATGGATGCCTATGCGTATATAAGTATCTTAGAAGTGGTTTTGAAACTTGTAATTGTATATATGCTGTATGTTTCCCCTTTTGACAAACTTGTTACCTATGCATTCCTCTTACTTGTAGTGTCTATTATAATACGTTTTATATATGGTATATATTGCTCCAGAAAATTTAATGAATGCCACTATGCCTTAGTATTTAACAAAGGTCTGTTAAAGGAGATGGGTGGTTTTGCAGGATGGAACTTAATGGGATCAGGAGCATACCTCTTTAATACTCAAGGAGTAAATATAGTTACGAATATATTCTTTGGCGTTGCAACAAATGCCGCTCGTGGCATTGCCAACCAAGTGGAGGGAATTGCAAAGCAATTTGTAACCAACTTTACTACGGCAATTAATCCTCAAATTACTAAATCATACGCTATCGGAGATATTAGCTATATGCATAGCTTAGTTTGTCGTGGCGCAAAGTTCTCATATCTGCTAATGCTCTTTTTAGTGGTTCCATTTATGTTTGAGACAGAAACAATAATGAGATTGTGGCTTAATATTTATCCCCCAGAAGCACCTCTATTTCTTCGCCTATCATTGATAGGAACAATGTTTGATATGCTTGGTAATTCAACGGCTAACGCAGCATGGGCTACAGGTAATATTAAGCGGTATTATATAGTAATAGGCGGTGTAGGAAGCCTTGTGTTTCCTTTTTCATGGATAGCATTTGCATTAGGTGCATCAGCATATTCTTCTTATATAATTTTCGCTATCATTTATATAGCAGTTATGTTTTTAAAGGTTTATATCATTAAAGATTTAATCTCGTTTCCACCAAGATTGTTTTTTACTGATGTACTAAAGCCTGTGCTATTGACGACAATAGTCGCTTTCGTTTTACCATGTGTTTTTTATTTTCTTATACCCGTATCATTGTTTAGAACTGTAATAGTAGTATTTACCAGTCTTTTATCTGTTGGTATTAGCTGCTATTTGATAGGATTAAGTAATTCAGAAAGAAATAAAATAGATAAGTCAATTAAAGCCAGACTGAGTGTTGTGGTATCTAAAATCATAAGACGATGAAATCTAAAATTAAATTGCTAATATTAGGCGGTACTGGAGCAATGGGCACCCATCTCGTTGAACTTATTAGCGAGTATGGGAGGGGGGGGGATTTTGACGTTACGGTAACCTCCCGTACCGTTCATCAAGAACGCGAAAACCTGCATTATATTCAGGGAAATGCAAAGGAAGATTCTTTCTTGCAATCTCTGCTACAATACAGATGGGATGTGATTGTTGATTTTATGTCCTACAGTACGGCACAATTCTCAAAAAGATATGAAGCGATTTTATCATCAACTGACCAATATATATTCCTCAGTAGTGCGAGAGTATATGCTCAAAGTGACAAACCTCTAACAGAGGGATCTCCGCGTCTTTTAGATGTTTGCCATGATGCAGACTACCTAATAACAGACGAATATGCATTAGCCAAAGCTCGTCAAGAAGATTTATTAAGAAATTCTGGTAAGAATAATTGGACAATTATTCGCCCTTATATCACATATAGTGAATACCGACTTCAACTTAGTTGTCTTGAAAAAGAATCATGGTTATATAGGGCGTTGCATGGTCGTACAATCGTCATTTCTAATGACCTTCTGTCAAGAAAAACCACATTTACATATGGCAAAGATGTCGCAGCTGGCATAGTCTCTGTCATTGGAAATTGTGAATCTTTGGGGAAGTCTTATCATATAACGAACAACGAAACACATACATGGGAAGAAATTCTTTCAATATACCTTACGGCAATTGAGAAAAAGACAGGTAAACGGCCTGAAATTATGACCATAGACAGTTATAAATGGTATATGGGAGGTAATCCTTTGCAGGTAAAATATGACCGTTTGTACGATAGAGTTTTTGATAATTCACTAATTAAAAAGTTTAGCAATACTAAGATATATCATCCTGTAGAATCTACACTTATTGCATGCGTGAACTCTTTTATAGAAGCTCCTAGGTGGCTTGATATAAATTGGGGACACGAAGCAGCAAAGGACAGATTGACTGGAGAACATATTTCTTTTAGAGAATGGTTTAACATAAAAAGGAATAGGTCCAAGCTTCAATATCTGCTAATCCGTTACGGGCTATACAGGCCTAAATGGTAATGGAAGATTAAGTCGAATTTGACCGTGGCTTGGGTAAACAATTTAAAATGGAAATAGTAAATTACATCAAGCGCGGTCTGAAATTCATCATCAGCGGCGTTCCAGAAAGAAATGTAGTAGCTCAGATTGTGAGTTTGAAGCAAAACGACTTACTAAAAGATCGTTGTGCATTAATCACAGGCGGAACAAGTGGAATAGGATATGAAATAGCGAAAGCATTTATACGCTCGGGCGCATCTTGTATTATAACTGGTCGAAAAAAAAAGAGAAAATAGAGTATGCGTGTAATAGTATAATAGAAGAATTGCACTGTGAGGGGAAAATTTGGGGAGTGTGTATGGACAACACAAAGATAAACGAAATGTCAGATAGATTTAAGGAAGCTCTATCGAAGTCACCACGAAATATAATTGATATTTTGGTCAATAACGCTGGTGTCGTAGGAGGTGAAATAAAGGATTGTACGGAAGAAAAGTACGACCAAATATTGGATACTAACTTAAAGGGCGTTTTCTTCTTGTCACAATTAGTGTCTCATTACTATAAGGAAAATGGGATAGAAGGAAATATATTAAATGTGGGATCCAGCTCTTCCTTGAGGCCAGCCACATCGGCATATACGCTAACAAAAATGCAATCTATGCCTTTACCAAAGGGTTGGCAAAAGTTTTGGCACCTTATGGTATAACTGTTAATGGTATCGCTCCAGGCCCAACTGCTACCCCAATGTTGATGCCAGATGGTATAAAGGAGAATATTGCTTTTCCAAATCCGTTAGGGCGCTATGCTTTTCCTTGTGAAATTGCTAATATGGCAGTTTTTCTGGTAAGTGATATGGGTAGAACTGTTATTGGAGATATGGTGTTTATGACAGGAGGCTCTGGCATTGTAACTTACGATGACGTTAAATATTAATTTTAAAACATACATAAAACATACATGAAATGGAACAATATTATAGTGATGAGCGCAATGTGCAAATATTAGTATATTTGCTGAAAGCACACGGAATAAAGAGAATTGTGGTATCACCAGGCTCTACAAATGTGACGTTTGTGGGAAGTGTACAACAAGATCCATACTTTACCCTTTACTCGTGTGTTGATGAGCGTTCTGCAGCTTACATGGCCTGTGGACTTTGCGCTGAAACATGCGAACCTGTAGCGTTGAGTTGTACAGGGGCCACTGCATCACGCAATTACTTTTCTGCTTTGACAGAGGCATATTATCGTAAACTACCTATACTGGCAATCACTTCAACACAAGATAGATCGCGTATAGGACATCTTATTCCACAAGCAATAGATCGTTCCTCTCAGCCTTATGATACGGTTAAATTGAGTGTCTATCTTCAAAACTGCAAAGATAAACAAGACGAATGGGATTGTATGATCAAAGCTAATCAAGCAATCCTTGAACTTAATCATCATGGTTCCGGTCCTGTCCATGTTAATCTTGCTACAACCTACTGCCCTACATTCAAAACTAAAGAGCTGGCTGCAGTCAATGTGATTAAGAGATTTACATTTGAAGACCAGTTGCCTGATTTACCCCAAGGAAAAATAGCTATATATGTAGGAACACACAACAGGTGGGAAACCAACCTGGCAAAAGCTGTTGATTTGTTCTGTGAAAAACATAACGCAGTGGTGTTCCATGACCCTGCGTCAAATTATAATGGGAAGTATGGAGTTTGTTATGAACTTGCAGCCCAGCAAAGTGTTTCTGACCCAAACAAGGAACCAGACTTGCTCATACATATAGGTAATATGAGTGATATGTGCGGTGTTTTAAAACCGAAAAATGTTTGGAGAGTCTCGGAAGATGGTATTATTGCGGATAGATACCAAAAATTACGTAAAGTATTTGAAATGAAAGAGGAATCCTTCTTTTCGTACTATGCGGAGAAAGAAGGGCTAGAAGGGAGAGGGTATTTTGAAAACTGTAAGAAAAGAGAAAGAGAGATCTTAAATAAAGTACCAGAATTGCCATTCTCTCACTTGTGGATATCACAGCGGTTACACGACAAGTTCCCTGACAACAGTTGCGTACATTACGGCATATTAAGCCCTCTACGATCTTGGGGCTATTTCCCAAAGAAGGACAAAATTGAAACCTATTGTAATCAAGGTGGTTTTGGTATTGATGGAAATATGTCAACACTCATAGGTGCATCATTTGCAAATCCCGATAAGCTTTATTTTGGTATTTTTGGTGACCTTTCTTTCTTCTATGACATTAACTCACTTGGAAATCGTCATATTCGGAATAACATCCGTATTTTGCTTATAAATAATTCTCTGGGAGCAGAGTTCCATTTGTTCAAGCAGCTAAATAGCATTTATGTAAATAGCGTTGAACAATACTTGTCTGCTGGAGGGCATTTTGGACATCAGTCTCCAACACTAGTAAGAGATTTTGCTAAATCTCTCGGTTTTGAATATTTGACAGCATCAGGCAAAGATGATTTCATGGCAATATACGAGCGTTTTGTTACCCCAACTACATCTGAAAAACCCATTATATTCGAAGTGTTTACTAAGGTCGCAGATGAAAATGATGCACTCTATGCAATTTATAACATAGAAAAATCGCTTAAAAGCGAGCTACGTGGTATCGCCAGTAACATAAAACATGGAGGGGGGATTATGACATTGCACGAGCAAAAATATCAAATATCTCAAGAAAACTTGAATAAGGATTAGATGTACATCTCTTTTTTCCATGAAGACAAGGAGGTGGATGTGCCAATACTTCTTGATGCAGGCATACCCAAAGATAAAGAGAGGGATTGGGCTATCTTTAAATGAAAAGATGCCACCGTATAGAAATCGATTAGATGGAATGATAAAAAATTAGAATTATAATGAAAATATTAATAATAAATCAACCTTTAAATAATAGAGGGGACGAATCGGCTCATCGTGCTTTGGTAAGAAAAGTTGTTGAAACTATTCCAGGTGTTTCGATTACTGCTTTTTTTATTGGTGAAAACTCAGACTCAGTAAGCCAATTCAATATACATGACAAGCATGTGCGATATAAGTCATACCTCCCTCAATACAATGGAGATAATTCATTAATTAACTTTTTGTATAGCCGTTTGCTTGTCGGTAATTTGTTTTTTAATTTTCTGAAAATAACATTCTACTATCGGCTTACATGGCTATGGTGGTTAAATCCGCTTCTGTGGCCTTTGATAATTGAAATATTAAAGGCTGACGTTGTCCTTAATGCACCAGGCGGTATTTGCATGGGTGGTTTCCAAGTCTGGCATCATATCGCTTATCTGAAATTAGCGACTAAATTAGGGAAGGATATATATTATTATGGACGTTCTATCGGACCATTTCCAGAAGAATCGCATTATAATATAAGATTCAAAGAAGAAAGCATAAAGCTATTGAAATCATTCAAGTTTCTTTCTCTTCGCGATGAAAAGTCTGAAAAACAGGCTCATAATCTCGGAATCAATTATGTTCCTACCGTTGATTCTGCTTTCCTCTCTGTGCCAGAGTGTGAAATACCTTCTGAAGTAAAAGTGCAACTTTCAGATAATTATGTTGTATTTGTTCCCAATGTCCTCAGATGGCATTTTGCATACAATACAGTCCCACAGGAAAGAGTAAATTCAATGTACATCTCTATGATAACATATCTGCACAATACTTATAAAGATGCGCAGATTGTTATGCTTCCACAAACATTTAATTACAAGGATCCATTGTGGAATGATGTTAATTTTTTTAAAGAATTGAAGGCTGAAATAGGCAATCCTGATTATATTGTTGTAATTGATGATATTTACAGTTCGGACATTCAACAGAAAATAATTTCTCAAGCATCTTTAATTGTTGGTGCTCGTTACCACTCTATAGTATTTGGCATTAATAATTGTGTACCATTCATTTCACTCTCTTATGAGCACAAAATGGATGGATTATTGAAAATACTTGGCTGTACAAATCAAATGGTTAGTATTAATGATTTGTCAGATGTCAACAAAGTAAACAATATACTTAACGAATTCAAAAGTATAAAAGAATTTGCTGACACTCAAAAGGTTCAGCAACAGGCTACAAATATTGCTCAATCTTGTTTTGAAGAATTTACAAGAGTGATTGGTGGCACGTGTTAACGTTTTGAATGTATATAGTATTCTATTTTTGATTTGATGGCCTTACTACCGAATTTGTATAAAAGGACAGAGAATATTATCTGTTTGTTCTTCCCATTAATTATGATGGACTATTTACTCATAATGTTGGGAATAAACTTGAATAACATAATCGTTTTACCCATGTTATTCTTTGTGGCTTGTTTCGCTTTTTTATGTGCGTCAAAAAGTAGACAAGTTGTAGGAACAAAGCTGCTAACTATTTTTCTTGTATATAATGTGGCTTCTGTTTTAATAATTCTCGTAACGGGTATTCCGTTCGATTGTTATATTGACAGGCTAAGGTCATTTTTATTTCCAATGCTTTTCTTCTATTTTGGGGTTGAATATAGAATTACATCAGATAAATTTTATAAGAGTTTTCTTTATTCTTCACTCTTTTGCTTTGTCGTAGGCTTTTTCCTTTATTTATTTACACCATCATTCTATGTAAGTTTTCTTGTGGATATTAGAGAGCAGGCATCTTATATAGACAATGTCTTGGATGAGACTACAGTATTGGAATATACTAGGTTTAGTTCATTTTTCGGGAGTTCATATGCAATTAGCTATTTTAGTATTCCTGCATTATGTGTCTCGTTTGCTTTCCTTTTCCGAGATAAGCTTGCAAAAAAACACTTGCTATATTTATCGATTATAGTATGTTTTCTTGCAGCATTATTATGCCAACAACGTATAGCAATGGTATCTGCTTTTGCAGTTGCTCTTTTCTATTCTATATATGGGACTTCTCATAAAAATGGGATATTATTGCCAGCAATTGTCATACTTGCATTCATATTGATTATTGTCCTTAATATGTATGTTGATACATCAAGACTCTCTACAGTTAGCGAATTGATATTTAATAGATTTGCTCGATTGGACTTTAATGATGCAATGGGTGAGCGTACCGGGCAATATGATAAGGTGTTAAATGCATGGAACAATATCATTCTAGGAGACGGTATGGGGGCGCATAGTGGAGCAGCTATGATTTATAAGTATGTAATTGTGGCTGATGGTGAATATTATAGAATACTAGTTGAAAACGGAATAATTGGAATAACACTATTCATATCACTTATCTTTGGCTCTTTAAAAAAGGCAATAATAAATAGACGGTATTTGTGGATGGAACTTATAATAGTTTCTTTCTTCTTACTGGCTGGCATAGGCGCAAATTCTTTGTCTGTTGCTTTCTTCTATACCCCAATTTTCTGGTTTTGTTTGGGGAGAATATGGAATAAAGGCTATTTAGAGAGATTGAAATTAGACAATAAATATATAAGATAAAGATTAAGATTAAGATGGGTTTATCTAACAATAATAAGGCACCTAAAGTTATTGCCTTTTATCTTCCTCAGTATCATCCTACTAAGAATAATGATGCCTGGTGGGGAAAAGGTTTTACGGAGTGGACAAATGTGGCAAAAGCAAAGAAACTATATCCGGGACATTACCAACCCAAAATTCCTGCAGATTTAGGCTTTTATGACTTGAGATTACCACAAGTTAGAGCTCAACAAGCAGAATTGGCAAAGGAAGCCGGTATATATGGTTTCTGTTACTATCATTATTGGTTCTCAAAAGGACATGAAGAGTTGGATATGCCTTTTAAAAGCGTAGTACAATTGGGACAACCTGATTTTCCGTTCTGTCTTTGCTGGGCAAACGAATCGTGGTATTCTAAGTTTTGGAACAAGGATGGCTCCTCACAAAAAAAACTGTTAGCAGAACAATTGTATCCCGGAAAAGAGGATGATGAGGCTCATTTTTATTCTCTACTTGATGCATTCAAGGATAGTAGATATATAAAGGTCCACGGTAAATTACTATTCATTATATATCAGCCGCTCTCTTTTCCTCATTTTCTTGAGTTTAAACAATTGTGGAATGAATTGGCTGCTAAACATGATTTACCAGGTTTTTTCTTTATTGGGCAGACTGTGAATCCAGATACTGTTGATGACATCATATCTGTTGGTTTTGATGCAGTAAATCATTGTCATAGATTGGATAATTATTATCAAAATAGCAGTGCTTGTATTAAATTCTTCTGGAGGTTATATGGAGGGTTTAAAAGGATTGTTAAAACTCCATTTGTGGTGTCCTATAAAAAAGCAATCCGAAAGGCAGTGAATAAAATTGACTATCGTAACGATGTGTATCCGACTATGATGCCGAACTGGGATCATACTCCCAGAAGCAGTGATGGTGGGTCAGTCCTTCATAATGCTAGGCCCGAATTCTTTGAAAAACACGCAATGCAGATAATGGGGGTCACATTAAACAAACCGATAGAAGACAAAATAGTTTTCTTAAAATCATGGAATGAATGGGGTGAAGGGAATTATATGGAACCTGATTTAAGATATGGAAAAGGATACATTCATGCATTAAAGAGAGCAATTAATATCATCAATTGTTAGAAAAAATGAAAAAAGCTCATATATATATAAACTATCCCAACGTTGTAGTATTGCAGTCATACCTGGATGTCATTAAAGATGCGTTATGTAGATTGGGGTATGTCTGTGAATATGTTAAAGAATTAAGTGGGGTTGATAAGAAAGACCTCATAGTATTTCCAGTACCTATGGATGCTATGAAGTTTTATTTCAAAGGCTATCGGAATTATATATTTTGGCAGCAGGGAGTTACAGCCGATGAGTCTTTTATGAGGAATCATAACAGAATTCGGTACTGGATTCTGAATAAGATAGACTTATTTGCCATGAAAAAGGCAAAGGCAGTACTGTATGTCTCAGATTATATGAAGCAGCACTATGAAACCATAGGTAAGTACTCCTTTTCAAACAAATCGTATATAATGCCATGTTATAATGAAGTATTTGACCCTTCAGTGTATGATTTGAAAGATTATTCAAAGAAGGTCTTTACTTACGTAGGATCATTAGAATTATGGCAATGTTTTGAACAAACGGCAACGCTATACAAAAGCATAGAAGAATCTATTCCTAACACATTCTTTAAAGTACTTACCTTTGACACAAAGGGAGCAGAAAAAATACTGAAAGAGAAGGGAGTTAGGAATTATGAAGTAAAATGTGTGCCAAAGGAAGAAGTGAAGAAAGAACTTATTGCAACGACCTATGGTTTTATTCTTAGAGAGGATAATATGGTCAATAGGGTCGCTACGCCAACCAAAATATCCTCGTATATGGCAGCTGGAGTAATTCCAATTTTCAGCTCGTGCCTGATAGACTTTTCTAAACAGGCGCAGCGAATGAAATATGCAAAACAGATAAACAGTTTTTCACAAGGCAGTATTCAGGAGGTGATAGACTATATAAAAAAACCAATTGAAGTAGATTCTATTAAAGATGAATATCGCGGAGTGTTTGAATCGTATTATAACACGGATCTTCATAGTGCACAATTAAGCAATTTGCTTTCTCAACTATTATGAGCGAAACAAAAAAAATAGCATTTCTTCTTAATTCTAAAGATATACATTCAGTTGACTGGTATAAGTGTGCCCTAAAGACTTTACCGGCTGATAGTTTGTATCTGATTACGGATATAACCGATGATGATCTGACAAATCGGCAAGTAGTAAATCACGATAATTTTGTCACACTATTCCCAATCAATAAGTTTCTTCTATTCAAAGGAACGACGTTTGGTAATAAATGGAGGAACCTACTTAAACTAGTAACTCTTCCCCTACAAGCAATTAAACTGAAGCAGTTTAGTAAATCACATCCAGACGTATGTTTCCATGCCATTGCTATCTATTATATGTTCCTGGCAAACATGGCTAAGGTTAAATATGTTGGTACTCCTATAGGAAGCGAATTGCTGGTTAGACCCCAAAAATCGTCTTTTTATAGGTGGTTTGCAAAGAAGGCATTGAGAGGTGCCCAATATGTGACGGTGGATTCCCCGGCAATGGTTGATGTATCAATCAAACTATCAGGAGTTACACCTCATATTGTACAGAACGGAATAGATGTTAATAGCATCCATAATTATTTGACATTGAATAAAAGTCTAATAGAAAGGCCAAACTTGTTTTTATCTGTTAGAAGTGTCGATTATTTATATAGAATAGATAAAATAATTAATGGTAGGAACGAGAGCGGTAAGTATAAGGACACAAATATCTCGTTTATTTATCCATTTTATAACGATACATATTTAGAAGAATGCAAAAAACTATCTCCAGAAATAGATCATTATTATGGAAGAATGGATAGGGAGTCAATGTATTCTTTAATTGCTTCAACAAAGGTTGTGTTTTCTATCCCCAAAAGCGACTCGTCACCAAGAAGCGTTTATGAGGCTATATTTTTAGGTTGTGCAGTTATCATATCGCCAAATAAATATTTTGATATTATACCAGCATGTATGCAGCAAAGGCTAGTAATAACTGACATTAATGAAGATGGATGGTTTGATAAATCGGTAGAAAAAGCAATTGAAATATCACGTACCCCCTTCAATCCAACACAAGAGGCTACAGATTTGTTTGATCAAGATAAATCATTTTTAAAGATATATAAACTATTAGAATCGATTTAATTATGAAGATATGGCTTATTAACGACGGAGAGAATTTGCCAGTGGACGGGAATAACCCTCGCTTGCAAAGAATGGGACTTCTTGCGTATAAATTAGGCGAAGAAGGTGTTGATGTCACCTGGTGGCAATCAACATTGAATCATTATAGAAAAGAGTACAGGGCGCATGAAGATACGGATGTGAAATTGAATGATCACGTGATGTTGAAGATGATTCATTCATCAATTGGCTATAAAAAGAATGTATCCCTTAGAAGGCTAGCTCACCAATGGCGTATGGGGTATAAGTTCTATAAAAAAGCACAGCAGGAGCCCAGACCAGATCTGATTCTTTGCTGTATGCCAACACTGGAATTCCTACACTATGCTGTTAAATATGCGAAGAAGTATAAAGTCCCATACATTGTAGATGTAAGAGACCTAAATCCTGATGTTTTCCTTTCTCCGTTCCATGGCGTCATGCGTGCAATCGTCGCAATTGGAATCAGACCAATGCAATGGAGTTTGACAAAAGGACTGAAAGGGGCAAAAGGAATAGCTGCAACATCAGAACCCTATTTGGAGTGGGCGCTGAATTACGCCAAAAGGAATAAGCAAGATAACGACAGGGTTTTCTATGTTGCATACCCTGATTGCGAATTGCCCTCAGCGCTAAGTCCCGAATCAAGGTGGGCGAAGTACGAAGGCCACACGGGACTGTTGTGTTGCTTCTTTGGACAGTTTGGAAAGTTAGTGGATTATGAGACAATCATAAAAGCAGCAGAGCTGGCCAAGAAAGAGAATCTTGATGTTAAGTTCCTCTTGTGCGGCAATGGCGAAATGTTAGATCACTACCAGAATATGGTTAAAGAGAAGAATCTTACCAATGTTGATATTCCGGGATGGGTGAATCAGACTGATATCCGCGATATAGGGTATGTGTCAGATATTGGTTTGATGGCATATTATCCTAATGAGGCATTTAATATGCAAATGCCCAATAAGTTCAGTGAGTATTTGGCCTTAGGATTAGGAATAGCCTTGCAACCAATAGGCGTAATGAAGAAAAAAATTGAAGAGAGTTCTTGCGGTTTCCATTATGAAAATGAAAATGAACTGGTTAGACAATTGAAATACCTTTTGGCACATCCAAGTGAACTGGAAACAGTAAAAAAGAACTCAAGAAAGCTGTTCGAAAAACATTTCGCCTCATCTGTAGTAAATGAAGAATATGCTAATTTTCTGATAAACAATGCAAAATAATTAACAATATGAAAGTAAAGTACGTTGTAGTGGGCTCGGGCCTCGCTGGCCTGACCATAGCTGAGCGTATCGCCAGCCAGTTGAATGAGAAGGTGCTCGTTATTGAAAAACGTAATCATATCGGTGGTAACGTATATGATAGTTATAACGAAGATGGCATTATGGTGCAGAACTATGGCCCACATACGTTCCACACCAACGATGAAGAAGTATTTAATTATGTTCTGCAATTCTGCGAGTGGCATCAATACCAGCACCGAGTAATGTCATATGTGGATGGTAACTGGGTACCAATGCCTATCTCACTCGAGACCATCAATAAACTGTATAACATGAATCTCTCTGAAGATGAGCTTGTTAAGTTTATTGAGTCAAAGAAGGTGAAGATAGACGAGATTAAGAATAGTGAGGATGTGGTTCTTAGTCAGGCAGGCAAAGATATATATGAGAAGTTCTTCAAATACTTCACATATAAGCAATGGGGCGTATATCCTGATCAGTTGGATAAGTCTGTGATTTCGCGTATTCCGTTCAGAACCAACCGCGATACTCGTTATTTTACTGATACGCATCAGGGCAATCCTAAAGGTGGTTTTACAAAGATGTGCGAGCGTATGGCTGCTAATAAGAACATCATGATAATGCTGAACACTGACTATAAAGATGTGATAGATCAGATTGAGTATGAAAAGATGTTTTATACCGGTCCGCTGGATTATTTCTACGACTATAAATTAGGGAAAATGCTTTGGCGCAGTATAAGATTCGAGTTTGAAACACTTGATATGGAATCTTACCAGCCTACTGCTTCTTCTCGCTACCCAATGGATCATGAGTACACCCGTATCACAGAGTTTAAAAAGATGTATGGGCAGAAACACCCGAAGACAACTATCTGTAAAGAGTATCCTTGTTTTGGTGACGAGCCTTACTATACTTATCCTACTAAGGAGTGGAAAGAGTTAGCACAGAAGTATCGTGACCTTTCTGCTCAAGAAAAAAATGTGGTGTTCTTAGGTCGTCTGGCAGAATCTAAGTATTATGATATGGACGATGTGATTCGTAGAGCACTGGATGTATTTAAAGATAATTTTCAGAAATAGGAAATAGATGTGATTACGGGAAATAGATATTCTGAGGGGTGTTGCCATCATATTGGTTATAGTCGGACATTCATTTATCCTTCATCCAATAAACATCCATGATGTTCCATGGTGTCTGCATACATTTAATTGGATTTATACATTCCATATGGAACTTTTCTTTTTGCTGGCCGGTTGTGTCTATCATTATGTAGACTATAAAAGCTTTATAAAGAAAAAATAGATAGGATTCTAGTTCCGTATTTCGTATTTGGTCTTATTTCTTTAGTATTAGCCGCTAGTAGCATAGGCGCGGTTAATAGGCAGACATCATGGATAGAAGGATTTAATAAACTTCTGTTCTACGGTGGTGAATATTGGTTTCTATATGTTCTCTTTATTATCTTTACAATTTTTCCACTAATAGAACTTATATGTAAAAAGTCAGTTCATAAAGTGATATTAACAGTATTGCTCTTAGTTCTATACGAATTTGTGAAACTGCCATCTTTCATGATGTTGAATGTGGTTGTATATCAGATGCCATATTTCTTAATCGGTGTTCTATTAGCAAGCCATTTGGGACAATTAAGAGAAATAAAACCTTTACATGTGGTAGTTGTCTCATTATGTTGTATTGGACTATACTTAATAACTGATACGAAAATGCAGATATGGGGGGCAGATTATAACGATCAGGCATTTGCGCGCATTCCTAATGATTATCCCTTTCTACTGCGCAACTTTGGGGGTTATAAAATTGGCCAAATTATCAAAAGCGTGGGATACAATATGCCGTTTCTTAGAGGATTGTAGTAAATTTTCATTGCAGTTGTATCTTTTTAATGGTTTCATTTTAGTAATCATCAGAGTATTGATGTGTAATGTTTTACATATAACGAGTCCTCTGCTTATTGTGATTAGTATAGTAGTTGGCAATCTTATTATATCTCTTGCTCTTTGTAAATATGTTATTCCAAGATTTAAGGTGATATCTTACCTATGTGGAATACGAACAAAATAACCACTTTGTAAATCTTAGTTATACTAAGTTACAGAACGTATTAACACAAATATAATGTCATTACAATTAATGTATATCACCAACAAACCGGCTGTCGCGAAGATTGCAGAAAAGGTTGGTGTTGATTGGATATTCATTGACATGGAATTCATCGGTAAGGATTCCAGACAGGGTGGATTGGATACGGTCCAGAACCACCATACTATTGAAGATGTCAAGAATATCAGAAATGCAATTGAGAAAGCGAAACTATTAGTTCGTGTAAATCCTATTCATGAGGCCTTGCCTAACTATTCTTCAACCAAAGATGAGATAGATGCAACAATAGCAGCAGGAGCAGACATATTGATGTTGCCTTTCTTCAAAACAGTTGAGGAGGTAAAAACGTTCATCAAACTGGTGGATGGCAGAGCCAAGACCCTTTTGCTGGTGGAAACTGTAGAAGCTGCAAATCTGATAGATGAAATTCTTGAGGTTCCGGGCATTGATATGATTCACCTTGGACTGAACGATATGCATCTGGAACTTGGCATGAAGTTTATGTTCCAACTCCTTGCAGACGGAACTGTAGAAAAGCTTGGGAATAAGATAAAGGCGAAGGGTATCCCGTTTGGTTTTGGCGGTATTGCTACTCTTGATGGAGGTGCATTGCCTGGCTCAATGGTTCTGAAGGAACATGTAAGGCTTGGTTCAAGCATGGTGATTGTGAGCCGCAGCTTCTGCAATACGGATGTAATAACAGACCTGAATGAGGTCAACAAGATCTTCCTTACCGGTATTAAAGCTATTCGTGATTTGGAGGCAGAAGTGCAGGATAAACCAATGGAATACTTTGAAAAGAACCACAAAGATGTGGTTGAAACCGTGAATCAAATAGTTAAAAATATAGAGGCAAAAGAACATGGAAATTAATAAGAAAATACTTGGCAATTTGCGCAAGGAGTATGGTGATGCTTTCTATCTGCTGGACTCCGCTCAGTTTAAGAAGAACTTCCAGGAACTGAAGGCTGCCTTTGGCGCAATATATCCTAACTTCAACATAGCTTACTCTTACAAGACCAATTATACTCCTAAGTTCTGCCGCTTGGTAAATGAAATGGGAGGCTATGCTGAGGTGGTAAGTGAGATGGAGCTGGAGATAGCCCGTCGTGTGGGATGCAAGCCGGAGCGCATAATTTGGAACGGTCCCATCAAGAACCCCACAATTGTTGAGGAGTTCCTGCTGGAGGGTGGCTGCATCAACATTGATAGCAGTGAAGAGCTGGCGATGATTAAGGCTATTCACGAACGTCATCCTGATAAGCGGATTACTGTGGGTATTCGTTGCAATTACGAGGTGAATGACGGAGTGGTATCACGCTTTGGTTTTGATATTGATAGTGAGGACTTCAGAGAGGCTGTTGAATTCGCGACTAAGACCAAGAATGTTCATTTCATCAACTTCCAGTGCCACTTTGCCAAGCGCCAAATTGCCTACTGGCCTGCAAGAGCCAAGGGAATGGTTGAACTGATAGATCGCCTGGGCATCATTCCTGAGCGTATAGACATTGGTGGCGGCCTGTTTGGCAAGATGGCAGATTCTCTGAAAGCACAATTCAGTTGTGAGATTCCTGATTATCAGGCATACGCCAAGGCTGCAGCACAGATGTTTGCTGACTACTTCAAAGATAAGGATGTTAAGCCTGAGCTGCTTATTGAGCCTGGCAGTGCTGTGGTTGGTGACTGTATGAAGTTTGTGGGAACTGTGAAAACCATCAAGAATGTCCGTGGTAAGTGGATTGCAACCGTTCTGGGGAGCCAGAAGAACATTAGTATGACTGGCATCAATCCTCCAATGGAAGTAATTGCTATGGGTGGTGAACAGCAGGAGTATATAGACCTTGATATGGTAGGTTTTACCTGCATTGAAGGTGATGTGCTTTACCACAACTATACTGGCAAGCTGGCTCATCAGGATGCCATTGTGATTAGTAACTGTGGTAGCTACTCACTGGTGATGAAGCCGCCATTCATTCTCCCCAACTTCCCTGTGCTGGACATTAGCGAAGGCAAGACGGAGGTGATTAAGCGTGCCGAGAACTTTGATGATCTCTTCCACACATTTAATTTCTAAACATGTATAAGTTGAATCTTTTTATCAAGCGATGCTTTGATTTTGTGAGCTGCTTGATAGCTGTTATATTACTCACTCCCGTTTGGATTATAGTGGCAATAGCCATCAAGCTGGACAGTAAAGGACCGGTGTTCTTTAAACAGGGACGCAGAACCAAGGACGGTCGCATCTTCCAGATGTTGAAGTTCCGTTCTATGGTGGTGAATGCTGAGAACCTGGGTACAGGGTTGTTCTCGTATGACAATGATCCTCGTGTGACTAAGGTGGGCGCCTTCCTGCGAAAGACCAGTATAGATGAGTTTCCACAGTTCTTTAATGTGCTGAAGGGTGACATCTCTGTGGTTGGTCCCAGACCTTGTGTGACCTATGAGCTGGGTGACTTTGATACGTTAAACAAGAAGTATAAGAAGCGTTTCCAAGTAAAAGGCGGTATTACGGGCTTGGCCCAGTGCAAAGGCCGCAATGAAAACTCATGGGATGAGAAGGTGACGCTGGATAACGAGTATGTTGACTTGTTCAAGAAGGAAGGTGTTTGGATTGACATCAAGATACTCTGGTGGTCTGTTCTGAAGGTATTCCAGAGCGCTAATATCAATGAAGACCAGCGTGAGGGGATGAGTGCAGAAGAATCTGCTGCATTGGATGATGAAGAGGTAAAGAGAATAGCGCATCTTCCGGATTGATAAAGGTTAGAGGTTAAAGGTTAGAGGTTAGAGAAACTATCAAGAATTTGAGAATAAATTTAAGATAATTATAATATGGCAAAGACTGATGTTGCAAACAGACTGATCTGGTTTAAAGGTCAGATTATGAATGTGAACGAGGCTATGGTGAATGTGCTTTCACCCACTTCGCAATTTGGACTGAATGTATTTGAAGGTATTCCTTGTTATTGGAATGACGACCATAAGCAGCTCTATGCTTTCCGCTTGAGCGACCACTATGACCGTCTTATCCGTTCTGCCAAACTGATACAGTTGGATAGCAAGTTCACAAAGGAAGACTATAAGAAGGCCTTGATAGATACCGTGAAGGCTAATGAATATGATGAGAACCTGAGCGTACGCCAGACATTATTTGTGGATGGTTTTGGCTCTTGGGGTAGCGAAGGACCGGTAGAAATGTTTGTGGCTCCTATTCCTCGTGGGCGTACTGCTGCTGAATACAACAAAAAAGGCTTGAACTGCTGCATCACTTCTTGGAGAAGAATCAGTGATGAGAACCTGAGCCCTCGTATCAAGTGTGGTGCCAACTATATTAACAGCCGTGTAGGTCAGCGTGAAGCCTTAAGGAATGGCTATGATACCTGCATCTTCCTGAATGAAGTGGGCAAGGTGGCAGAAGGCCCCGGTAGCTGCTTCTTTATGATTAGAGGCAACCAGCTGATTACTCCTCGTTTGACGGATAGTGTCCTGGAGAGTATTACTCGTGATACCGTGATTAAGTTGGCCGTAGAAGAGCTGGGAATGGAATTCGTGGAGCGTACCATTGACCGTACTGAAGTGTATATGGCTGATGAAGCATTCCTTTGCGGTTCAGCAATGGAGGTGACTCCTATTTACACTGTTGATAAGTATGCCATTGGTACGGGTGAACAAGGTCCGAAGACCAAGGCTATTCATCTGAAGTATCTGGAGGCTGCACAAGGAAAGTTGGAGAAGTATCAGGATTGGGTGACTCCTATTTATTGATTTTTTTATTTGTTTGATACCTTGAAATATCAACAGAATATAATAAACGCAACGTTTGAATTATTACGTTCTGGTCTCTGGGAAAAGCCGGCGTGCCTCTCGCAATTTGGGCAGATAGATTATCAAGAAGTCTTTAATTTCACCCAAGAACATGGTTTGGTTGGGCCAGTCACTGAAGGGTTAGAATATGTCTCGGACGCAAAGATACCACAGGTACATATTTTAAATTTTGTGGGATGTGCTTTGCAATTGGAGCAACGTAATAAGACAATGAATCTTTTCATTTCTAAGCTAATAGAGGTGTTAAGAAAGGTGGATATTTATTGTCTTTTAGTGAAAGGTCAAGGCTTGTCGCAATGTTACTCAAAGCCCTTATGGAGATATAGTTGCGATATAGATTTATTTTTCTCGGATTCAGGATATAATAAAGCCGTTAGCTATTTATCCTCTTTAGCATCAGAAATAGTTCAAGACTCTCGCTATACTAAGAGCTACGGCGTTATTATTGATAATTGGCAGGTCGAACTGCATGGTACACTACGCAGTGGGCTCTCCACACGCTTAGATCATATAATAGATGATGTCCAAAGGGAAGTGTTTTATGGTGGTGATGTACGCTCGTGGATGAATGGTAATACTCGAGTATTTCTACCTGGTGTGAATAGTGACTTATTTCTATTGTTTACACATTTTGTGAGGCATTTTTATCATCATGAATTTGTAATCCGGCAGGCGTGCGACTGGTGTCGTTTCTTATGGACTTATAAAGATAAGCTAGATGTCGAAAAGTTAAAAGTACAGCTCCATAAGTCTAATCTATGTGGTGAATGGAAAGCTTTTGCTGCATTTGCGGTCAACTATCTTGGCATGCCACCGGAGGCTATGCCTTTCTATGACTCGAATAAGCTTTGGAATAAGAAAGCTGTAAAAATTATGAGATTCATTTTGAACGGAAATAAGCCTAATAGATTAAATGATGCGATGGCAATGCTTAAAATTTTCCCTGTGAATGCATTGCGTTTTATGCCGAGTCTTTTATTCAATGTAAATGGTATGAAGATAAAGGAAAGGCTTTTTGGCCAAGATAAATTATAGTCGCACAAAGATTGATATGGTAGAGAGACTGAAAGAGTTTTTGGAACAAGAGGCAAGGTCTTGTTCAATGGACTTTGGATGCATAGCGCCATTGTATGTATATCGGATGTTAGGAGGGCAGTCCTCGATGGAGGATATTGAGAATGCTTTGGCTTATTTAAAGGCGAACAATTATGGTTATTGATAAGGAACTCCTTGATAAGGTGTCTGCTCAAGCAAAAACATCTCCGAGGCTTAGGATGAACTATAACTTTCATCAAAGCCTTGATGAGAAGTGTCATCGATTCCTAAATGCGGTGGAGCCAGGAACGAAGGTTGAGATACATCGTCATCCGACGAAGGACGAGTCGTTTGTGCTTCTTCGTGGTAGAGTTAGAGTGAACACCTACAATGATGATGGTTCAGTGATAGAGAGTGTAATACTCTGCCCAGAGGAAGGACTCTATGGGGTGGATATCCCCAAAAATGTTTGGCATAATGTGGAATGTCTGGAGTCTGGAAGTGTATTCTTTGAATGCAAGGAGGGGCCGTTCGTGCCTCACGATGCCGAGGGCATCTTGAAAGTCTAAAGTTGAGTGTTGAGGGTTTAGGGACAGTTCAAAGTTGAGAGTATGAAGTATCTGAAAGCTTTATGGCAGTTTTGCTCATACCTCTTTTGGCCACAATGGAGAAACAAGCGATGTAAGAAGTAAGATGTATAATGTAAGATGTAAGAAATAATGTTAATGAAGGATTACCAATACCATATTTTCAGCCCGTATAGGGTTTGCCCATTGGGAGCACATGTTGACCACCAGCATGGCTTGGTGACAGGTTTTGCTATAGACAAAGGTGTTGACCTGTGGTTTAATGTGAATGAGGAGACCCCCTCTGGCTCCCCCTGCATAGGGGGAGAAAAAAAGTCCTCCATAAACAGGGAGGATTTAGGAGGGTCTCATGTGCATCTAGAGTCGAAGACGTTTGAAGGGGTGGTGGACTTTGACATCGATAAGCCATCTCAAGTTCGTGAGCACCATTGGGGTGATTATGCTCGTGGTGCGAAGTATGCCCTGCGTAAGCGTTTTGAACTGAAACGAGGTATCGAAGGCGTAATACAGGGCTCACTGCCTGTAGGTGGATTGTCGTCATCTGCAGCAGTACTGATCGCGTATGTAATGGCGTTTGCTAAGGCGAATGACATTACACTCCAGCCTTTCGAGGTGGTAAAGATAGCATCTGAGGCAGAACGTGAGTATATCGGACTGAACAATGGTTTGCTGGATCAGGCTTGGATACCTATTATGAGGCCGTGGAGAAATACGGAAAATAATTATTATAAAAACTAACTTATTATTGAAAACGATGAAGATTGCAGTAGCAGGAACAGGTTACGTAGGCATGAGTATAGCAACATTGCTTGCTCAGCATAATCAAGTAACAGCTGTTGACGTGATTTCTGAGAAGGTGGAGAAGATTAACAAAAAGATTTCGCCTATTCAGGATGAGTATATTGAGAAGTATTTGGCAGAGAAAGAGCTTGACTTGACGGCAACGCTGGATGGTAAGGCTGCCTATAAGGATGCAGACTTTGTGGTGATTGCGGCTCCTACCAACTACGATCCGCAGAAGAATTTCTTTGATACGCACCATATTGAGGATGTGATTGACTTAGTACTGAGCGTCAATCCTGATGCAGTGATGGTTATTAAGAGTACCATCCCTGTGGGTTATTGCCGTTCATTATATGTGAAGTACGCGCTGAAGTTTTTGACTGATCCAGAGTTGAAGGGAAAGAAGTTTAACCTGTTGTTCTCGCCAGAGTTTCTGCGTGAGAGTAAGGCGCTGTATGACAACCTCTATCCCTCTCGCATCATCGTAGGCTATCCGAAGATTCTGCCTGCTGATAGGAACAGAAAATGGGATGAAGAAAATGCTGCAATTACTGCGATAGGTAATCCAGAGGCAGAAGAGAAGGCTAAGACGTTCGCCGGACTGCTACAGGATGGTGCTATCAAGGAGAATATCGATACCTTGTTTATGGGCATGACCGAGGCAG
>JAEEGJ010009872.1_pt1 | contig 25229 bp, 23 predicted proteins | sample 8958761 | NCBI WGS metagenome assembly JAEEGJ01 (sample SAMN16246546, study PRJNA631951) | gut metagenome | biome: gut microbiome; feature: rumen; material: RS-attached | host: Bos | place: Iran: Karaj | collected 2018-10 | reverse complement strand
CTGAAAGATTATGAGGGGCGATTGCCCCTTTTTTGATGGGTGGATTTTTGTTTTTTGGAGAGGGGTGAGGGTGGTTTTCGGGCGTTGAAACCGTTGTCTGCAAAATGTCTAACAACTTGAGGACAAATAGTTAGCTGAAAAGTGAGATTTCGAGAAAAGCTAACATTTTGTCTGACTCTTTGGCCGCATATTGTTATCTAAAAGTTAGCAGCGAGTATAAAAACGCTTACTGTGGGATATCCACCCCTAACAGAGAATCGAAAACTGCAGAATTCAGTTTGGTACTGAGACTTCTGATGTCGAATGGAACATCATCAACGTCATATGTGTAGAAAACATCCAGTTCAGGCAGCAGGCCTGCTCCTGAATAATTGTTGTAAGTAGTCGATGTTTTTCGATTGTAATCGGTGGAATTTTTCAGACCGAAATGCTCGTGGAACTTACAAAGATCCAATTCCTTTATGAGGATTACAAAATCAGTGTAGATTGCATGATGAGCTCCGTTAAGCCATATCTCCGGTTCATATTTAAATGGAATTCCTTGTTCTGTGTAAAACCTTGCAATGTCAGCTTCAGCGGCAGACCTGTAGTATGTGCCGTTGTAGTAATGTGTTTTATGTTCAGGATAATATGGATTGGAATCATGTTTCAGGCTATTGAAAAAATCGCCGTTGATGATTACTGATTCGCCGGAACTCCCTATAAATCTCCTTTGTATTTTCACGGGTTTAATGTCGGCAGGAGGTGTCCCTCGGAAGGAGCTGTTCCACAGACCTTCTAATCTGGTAAGCTCACAAGAAAGCAATTCTCTCTGTTTGAATATGTCACTCAGTTCTTTTCCTGACTTACTGCTGACCACATGATATCGTGATTCGGAAACATATACAGGTTTCTTTTCTCCGCGGATCAATCTCTGTGACATAACCACTTCCGGCAGCTCCTCCAGCTGCTGCCTGCAGTAGTTGATCCTCAACGCGAGGTATTCTTTTGGAATGTAAGGTGTAAGTATCTTCATACCCGGATTATAAGTGGACCCCGTGTCGAAAGAAATGACAAAAACCCGACAAAAGCGACAATGCAAAACCGCGCTCTTTATTTAATTACTTACTACCTATGTTAACTGCACAATCAAATTCACTCAAAATAATGCAATTCCCGACTTACAAAAAACCTTGAGGGTTCTCATAATAAAAGAATAAGGTGGAATTAGACGAGTGGGAGAACAAAGCCCCGCACGCGACAACATAAATCACAGGAAACGGAGGTCTCATATGCTTAAGGATTTTGTAAAGGTTGCCAAGCCGGATGACGAGGAATTTGCAAAAAGGTTGGAAGACGAGAGAGCGAAGCTTTTCGCGGCGCAGATGAAGATCAAGGATGCGGGACTTCCGGTAATGGTCATCTTTGAAGGATGGGGCGCGGCAGGCAAGGGAAGCGTGCTGGGCAAGATCATAAAGAATATCGATCCGAGATTTTTCAGGGTCAAGACTTTCCCGAAGCCGAGCAAGGAAGACCTGAGATATCCGTTCCTCTACAGGTACATGAAGGAGATTCCGGAGAAGGGCAAGTTTGCTTTCTTCGATACATACTGGATGGAGGAGATCACCGACGAGAGGATGGAGGATCTCCTGGACGACAAGGAATATGAGGAGCGCATCGATTCGATCAACAGGACGGAGCGTTCGCTTGTTGATAACGGATATCTGGTAATGAAGTTCTTCTTCCAGATCGGCAAGAAGGAGCAGAAGGAGCGACTCGAGAAGCTCCTCGACGACAAGGATACGAAGTGGCGCGTCGATAAGGGCGACCTCTATGAGAACAAGCACTACGATGAGGCACTCGAGGTTTACGACCAGTACCTGAAGGACACCAACAATCCGACGGCGCCCTGGTACATAATCGACAGTAAGGATAAGAAGTTTGCTGAGCTCCAGGTGCTTGAGTTCCTGAACCAGGGAATCGAGACGGCGCTCAAGAACAGGAATACGGCAGCGCCAATCCTGCAGAATACATTTAAGCTCAAGAAGACTCCGCTCCTGAAGGAGATCGAGCTCAAGGGTAAGGAGCTCACCGATGAGGAGTATGAGAAGCGACTCGACGAGCTGCAGGACGAGTTAAGAGACCTGCACAACAAGCTCTACAGGAAGAAGATCCCGGTCATCATCGCGTATGAGGGTTGGGATGCAGCCGGCAAGGGCGGCAACATCAAGCGCATCACCGGCGCGCTCGATCCGAGAGGATATGAGGTTCTGCCGATCGCAAGTCCAGAGCCGCATGAGAAGGCAAGGCACTTCCTTTGGAGATTCTGGACAAGGCTCCCGAGAACAGGTCACGTTGCCATCTTTGACCGCACATGGTACGGCCGCGTAATGGTTGAGCGAATCGAAGGCTTCTGCTCTGAGAACGACTGGCAGCGTGCTTATAACGAGATCAATGAATTCGAGAAAGAACTCACCGACTGGGGCGCAGTTGTCATCAAGTTCTGGGTCCAGATCGACAAGCGCACACAATTGAAACGCTTCAAGGAACGTCAGGCTAATCCCGAGAAGCAGTGGAAGATCACTGATGAGGACTGGCGCAACCGCGAAAAGTGGGACAAGTATGAATCTGCGATCGACGAGATGATCAAGAAAACTTCGACCGATTTTGCTCCGTGGTACATTCTGGAGTCGGTCGACAAGAAGTATGCGCGCATCAAAGCTCTCGAAATTGTGATTGACAGAATCAAGGAAGCTTGTGAAAAGGACTGACGAGCCCTCCCAAATCCCGACAAAGTCAAACGAAAGTGTTGAAATAGAGCGATTTTTGTAGAAATTGCCATGGGGTAATCTCTTTATTACCATGCTAAAATAAATCTTGTAGTATATACCAATTTTCATTTTTTACAAATAGTTTTCGCAATTTTTATAAAATTATTTTGACTTCTTTTATGGATTACTTTATGAAAGGGAGGTTTAGATGGGCTTTAAAATCGGAGATAACATCGTTTACGCAGGTAGTGGCGTCTGTCAGATAGATGACATTAAGGACATTAGCTTTTTCAAAGAGAAGCCGCAGAAGTATTACGTGCTGAAGCCTCTCTTTGTAGCAAGATCACAATATGTATATGTGCCTTATGACAATGAGGCGCAGGTAAGCAGGATCAGACCCGTAGCTTCTAAAAAGGAAGCTATCGCCCTGATCGATAAGCTTCCCATCGACAACTGCAGCTGGATCGAGGACCGCAACGAGCGCAAGGCTTCATTTACGGACATCATCGTTAACGGCAGCCGCGAGGACATCGTCGGCCTGATCTATCTCATTAACAGACATGCAGAGAAGCTCGCCAAGGAAGGCAAGCATTTGAATGCGCAGGATGAGCGTGCGCTCATTGATGCGCGCAACAGAATGAACAACGAGATCGCGGTAGCTCTCAACATGGAACCTGACGGGGTCGTTGAGCTGATCCACGAGAAGACGGGATTGGAAGATTTCGCATAAACTTATCGTAAAACCTATTAGTTCGCTATTAGTTATTGCAATATGCAAGAAGGTGTGATTTAATAACCGCAGTTTTGATTTAAGGAGAATCCTTATGAAGACTGCGGTTTTCTTTTATGCGTATAGCTATTATTACTACTTTAGGGAGACGAACTAAAGCGGCTTTTGCTTAGCGCTAAAAAAACCAAAGATATGATTTGAGTTGAATAACGCTGCAGGGTACGCTAAAAACCCGGCAGCGTTTTTTATTCAAATCAAATCAGGTGACGAATAGGGATATCCAAACCCGAATACGAAGGAGAAATAACATGATTGCAGTACTGAAGAACACAGCAACAAGAGAGCAGATCTCAAGCCTCATCGCTTGGTTTGAAGATAAGGGCCTTAAGGTCAATGAGTCCAAGGGTGAGTTTTGCACAGTCTTAGGTCTCATCGGCGACACATCGACAGTCGATATCGATATGCTCCAGGGCCTGGATATCATCGAGAAAGTCACACGCGTATCTGAGACATTCAAGAAGGCAAACAGAAAGTTCCATCCTGAAGATACAGTAATCGACGTAGGCGGCGTTAAGATTGGCGGCGGCAATTTCGCAGTAATCGCAGGCCCCTGCTCAGTTGAGAGCGAAGAGCAGATCATGAACGCAGCAAGAGCAGTTAAGGCATGCGGCGCAACGATCCTCAGAGGCGGCGCTTTCAAGCCGAGAACATCACCCTACGATTTCCAGGGACTTCACGAAGAGGGCATCAAGCTCCTGCTCCAGGCAAAGAAGGAGACAGGACTTCCCATCTGCTCCGAGATCATGAGCCCTGAGCAGATCCCCGTTTTCGAAGAGGTTGATTTCCTCCAGGTCGGCGCACGTAACATGCAGAACTTCGACCTTTTGAAGGCACTCGGTAAGACAGGCAAGCCGGTCCTCCTCAAGCGCGGTCTCTCCGCAACTATCAAGGAGCTCCTCATGAGCGCTGAGTACATCATGAGCGAGGGCAACCCTAACGTTATCCTCTGCGAAAGAGGTATCAGAACATACGAGACTTACACAAGAAATACTTTCGATGTAAGCGCAATCTCAGTATTGAAGCAGATCACACATCTGCCTGTAGTAGGTGACCCTTCACATGCAACAGGTAAGTCCAACCTCATCAAGCCGATGTCCATGGCAGCGGTAGTTTCAGGCGCTGATGCTCTCGAGATCGAAGTTCACTGCAATCCCGAGAAGGCCCTCTCTGATGCGGCACAGCAGCTCACACCTGCACAGTTCACTGAGGTTATGGAAGCAATCAACAAGGCAAGAAGCATACTGTAAAAATATCGACGCTGATCTATGTCAGCGTCTTTTTTATTTAATTGAAGTTCGAAAGAAAAGGAAGTGCAAACAACATGAGTTTAACAGTCGGTGTAGTCGGATTAGGTCTTATAGGAGCGTCTTTCGCGAAGGCTTATAAGGAGAATTCGGATTCAACAGTTTATGGCTGGAACCGTACAAAGAGCATCACACAGATGGCTCAGATGCAGGGCGTCATTGACGGCGAACTGACAGACGAGAACCTCGGTTCCTGCGATATCGTAATTCTCTCACTTTATCCCGAAGCTACGATCAACTGGATGAACGAGCACAAGGAGCACTTCAACAAAGAGGGTATGGTCATTGACGCATGCGGCACGAAGAGACTTGTCTGCGAGAAGGCTTTCAAGATGGCAGAAGAGACAGGTTTCCTGTTCGTCGGATGCCACCCGATGGCAGGCACAAAATTCTCCGGCATGACACACGCGAGAGGCGATATGTACAAGGGCGCGCCGATGGTTGTAGTACCGCCGAGATTCGATGACATGTTCCTGCTCGACAGAGTTAAGGAACTGCTCGCACCCTGCGGTTTCGGAAGCTTCCATCTCTCACACGCTGATGAGCACGACAGGATGATCGCCTTCACATCACAGATGGCGCACCTCGTTTCAAACGCATACATCAAGAGCCCTTCAGCAAGAAACCACAAGGGTTTCTCCGCTGGTTCATACAAGGACATGACAAGAGTTGCATGGCTCAATCCGACCATGTGGACACAGCTCTTTTTAGAGAACAAGGACAACCTCATTTTCGAGATCGACCACTTAACAGAAGAGCTCGCTAAATACAGAAAAGCATTGGAAGAAGACGACTTCGACGGCCTCCGCGACCTGCTCGATGAGGGCCGCAGGATCAAGGAGGAGGTAGACGGTATATGAGAACCATAACTGTCCGCACGGCTTCCAAATCTTACGAAGTCCTGATCGGAACAGGTGCAGTATCGGTGCTCGGCGAACAGGCTAAAAAGGTCTGCCCCGGCGCTCTGAAAGCACTCGTCGTATCAGAGACAAACGTCGCAAAATACTACCTGGATAAGGTTAAAAATGTGCTCGCTGAAGCAGGCTTCGAAGTAATCGATTATGTTTTCGAAGCGGGCGAGCAGAACAAGAACATAAACGAGATCGCAGGAATGTGGAACAGGATGGCAGAGGCAGGCTTTACCAGAACTGACTTCGTTGTCGGTTTAGGCGGCGGCGTAACTACCGACATGGCAGGCTTTGCGGCTTCAACATTCTTAAGAGGAATCAAGGTCATCCAGCTCCCGACATCTTTGCTCGCAATGGTCGACGCATCGGTCGGAGGCAAGACCGGAATCGACATCCCGATGGGCAAGAATCAGGTCGGTGCTTTCTGGCAGCCGTCAGTTGTCATCGAAGACATCTCATTCCTGAAGACACTTCCCGATGAAGTTTTCACAGAGGGAATGGGCGAGGTCACCAAGCACGCGTTCATCATGGACCTGGCTCTTTTGGAGAAACTCGAGAATGCGGGCGGCGACATCAGATCAGACGAGTCAGTTCTGGAAGAAATTGTTGCCATGAACGTTGCTGACAAGGCGAGCGTTGTAGGTGAAGACGAGACTGATAACGGACGCAGACAGACGCTGAATTTCGGACACACGGTAGGTCACGTAATCGAGCGTGACAGCGGATTTACAAAGCCTCACGGAGTATGCGTCGCGAAAGGCATGGGCATCATCATCGATGCATGCGTTAACGCAGGTACTCTCGCAAAAGAAGACGCTGAGAGAATGAAGAATCTTCTTACTCTTTATAAGCTCCCGACAGGTGACGGGATCACACCTGATGAGATCGTTGCCGGCGCGATGAACGACAAGAAAAAACGCGGAAATACTTTATCGGTTATACTTGTTAATAAGATCGGCAACGCCGAGATCAGGAAGATGACAGCAGAGGAGTTTTTGAAGTTTTTATCAGTATGAAGATCTTTTGCAGACAGTTAAATCTTGATATCAAAGCACCGCTCTCGAAGTCGGTATATCACCGTGAATTAATAATCAATTTCATTATGGGCGCGAGAGGAAATTACCTCGAAGATTCACCCGAAGATAATGATGACATCAGGGCAACGAAGGCATGCCTCCGTGCGCTCTGCGACACAGAATCAGAGACAATAATCATGAACTGCAACGAGAGCGGATCTACACTCCGTTTCATGATCCCCGTTGCTCTCGCATGCAAATCCTCCGCAGCCAAAAAACTCATTTTCAAAACACGCGGAAGACTCATCGACAGACCGATCGAAGAGATCGTTGAATGCTTGAAACCCTTCGGCGTTACGGTCACAAAACGCCGCGAAGATAATGAAATAGAGGTTTGCGGAAACATAGGCCCCGGTCGATATGTTATTGATGGTTCCGTTTCGTCCCAGTACATCTCCGGACTCCTCATGGCGCTCGCAAGTTTTGATGCTGAATCTGTTATCGACGTAACAGGCGGAATCGCATCAATTCATTACATAGAACTTACTACTGACGCGCTTGCAAAATACGGCGTTAATGCAGTGAAGAACGGGGACACTTTCGAGGTGCCCGCGAAGACCGCAAACGCAGTACCCGACGGCAATTTCGAGGTTGAAGGCGACTGGAGCAACGGTGCATTCCTGATCTGTCTGGGAAGCCTCATCAGAGGCGGATCGGCAAAGGTATCGGGCCTCCGCATGGATTCCGTTCAGGGCGACCGCGAGATAATGCATTTCTTAAAGCTTGCAGGAACAACTTTCCTCGTTGAGGGCGACACGGTTTTCGTGCAGGACAGCATGATCAATCCCGTGAGAAAGCTTCTCGAGATGGACTGCAGCGACATTCCGGACATCGTTCCGTACATGGCAGTTGTCGGCGCGTTCAGAGCCGAGAAGACAGTACTCAAGGGAATAAAGAGACTGAGAATTAAAGAGTCTGACAGGGCGCAGGCGATCACAGACATGCTTACTGCGGTCGGCGCAAATGTAACGCTCGAAGAGGACACTATTACGATAGAATATATTAATAAGGTGAACAGCGATATTAAGCTCACTTCATCGAACGACCACAGAATGGCGATGGCGGCGGTGCTCTGCGCGGCTGCCACAGGCAAGGATATTGAACTCGATAATATCGACTGCCTCGATAAATCATTTCCTGAATTCAGGAAACTTATGCTCAAGGAGATGACCTGATGAACTCAAGCAGCACATACGAGGGCGACGCTCTCGACATCATGATATACGGCGAGTCTCACAGCGAGACGATCGGTGTTTACATCACAGGTCTTCCTGAAGACGTTGTGCCGGATCCCGCAAAGACAGCTGAATTCATGGCAAGACGTGCACCCGGCAAGAATGCCTGGTCCACCCCTCGAAAGGAAGCCGATGAGGTTATCTTCGAGCGCAACGGCCCGATGCTCCACGGCTACATCGTAAACACGAACACAAAGCCGAAGGATTATGCTTCGATAATGAACTGCCCGAGGCCGTCTCACGCTGACTATGCAGCAAGACTCATCTACGGTGATGAGGCATCCAAATCAGGCGGCGGAATCTTTTCCGGACGCATGACCGCCCCTCTCTGCATCGCGGGTTCGATCGCACTGCAGGAATTAAACAAGCGCGGCATCCAGATCAGCGCACACCTCAAAAAGGTCGGCGGAGTAAGTGACGATTCTTATTTCGATCACGGCGTAAATGATGCTTCATTTAGAAGTGCTCTGAGCACAGTCGAAGGCAAGGAATTCCCTGTTGTTGATGATGCAAAGGGCGAAGCAATGAAGGCGAAGATCGAGGAAGCACGCATGGAGGGCGACTCAGTCGGAGGCGTCATCGAGTGCGTTGTATACGGATATCCGGAGGGAATCGGAGGACCGATCTTCGACGGTATTGAAGCAAAGCTTGCGCAGATCCTTTACGCGATCCCTGCAGTTAAGGGCGTTGAGTTCGGAAACGGTTTTGAAGGATCAGACCTCAAGGGTTCCGAGAACAACGACGCATTTACTTTCGATGAGGACGGAAACCTCACACTTAAGACAAATCACAGCGGCGGCATCCAGGGCGGAATAAGCCTCGGTGATGTTGCGCCGATAGTTTTCGATGTTGCGTTAAAGCCGACACCGTCCATCTCCAGATCACAGGAGACGGTCGATCTGGCAGCGCACAAAAACACAACGATCAGTATTGAAGGAAGGCACGATCCGTGCGTTGCACCGCGCGCCGTTCCTGTAGTTGAAGCCGCAGCGGCGATCGCACTTTACGACCTGCTGCTCGTATCAATGTAACGGAGGAATAAGCAATGAGCGAGAGACCTGATTTGAAAGAACTCAGAGGCAAGTTAGACGAGATCGACAACGAGATCCTGGACCTCCTTGAAGCGAGGATCGCGACATGCCGTCAGATCGGAAACGTTAAGCGCGAGAGCGGCATTGACGTTTACGTTCCTGCCAGGGAAGAAGAGAAGTTCCAGGCACTCGAAGAGATCGCAGGATTCGAGAGCAGACCTTATGTTAGAGAGCTTTTCAAGACCCTGATGGACATCTCAAAGGTTCACCAGAGCAAGCCTGCGTTCGGCGTTTTGGGCAGAACACTTGCTCACACATATTCACCTGAGATCCACAGTCTCTTTACATCCGAATACTCATACTCCGTTATCGAGCGTGAGCCCGAAGAACTCGAGACACTCTTCAAGAGCGGTGTTTTCAAGGGCTTCAACGTTACGATCCCTTACAAGAAAAATGCATGCGCAATGTGCGATGAAATGGACGACGCTTCACGCACAACAGGCAGCGTAAATACAGTTGTTTTCGAAGACGGCAAGGTAAAGGGCTGGAACACCGACTACTTCGGTTTCATTTACATGCTCACCCGCAAGGGCATCTCCGTCACAGGCAAGAAGGTCCTCGTGCTCGGCACGGGCGGTGCAGCTTCTGCTGTTTTCTATGCTCTCAAAACTCTCGGCGCAGCTGAAACTTATGCATGCGACCTGGAGACTGAGATCAACTATTCCAACGTTTACGAGAAGGCCGGCGACGCGCAGGTGATCGTTAACTGCACACCTGTCGGAATGTTCCCGAAGGTCGATAATTCTTTGCTCGACCTCACAAAGTTCGCTTCACTTGAAGCTTGCGCAGACGTTGTTTACAACCCTTCAAGAACAAAGTTCCTTCAGGAAGCAGAAGCACTCGGACTCAAGACATGCGGCGGCCTTGCAATGCTCGTTGCACAGGCTTACAAGTCTTCACGCGTATTCGCAGGTGACATCGCAGGCGCTGAGCTCCTCGGCAATCCCGACAGCGAGAGGGGCGCAGCTTATGTTCCCGCTGAGGCAGCAGAACAGATCGAGAAGGTCATCAAGATCCTTGAGAACCGTATGCGCAACATCACCATCATCGGCATGCCCGGTTCAGGCAAATCACTGCTCGCAAGAAACATCGCAACAGTAACAGGACGCACACTCGTTGACCTGGACATTGCTTTCGCTGAGAAGTTCGGAAGAACACCTGCAGAAGTAATTTCCGAAGCAGGCGAGGAGGCATTCCGCGAGATGGAGTGCGAAGTCGCAGCAGAGTTCCTGCCCCAGAGCGGACTCGTTGTATCCTGCGGCGGCGGCATCGTCACACGCGAAGTAAACAAGTTCTACGTCCGCTGCAATTCCAACGTCTTCTACCTCGAGCGCCCGCTCACGGCTCTTACGGACAAGAACCGTCCGATCTCACAACTCCACGGCGTCGAGAAACTCTATTCACAGCGAAAGGATAACTATGAGACATGGTGCGATTACAAGGTCTCATACGACAGATTCGAAGAGAAGAACGACTTCTACGACAAGGCAATCGCAGACATTCTGGGGACACTGAAATAATATGAAGATACTCGTACTTAACGGACCGAACCTTAACATGCTCGGCATCAGGGAGCCCGACATCTACGGCGCCCAGACATACAAAGACCTCGTTGCCATGATTGAGAAGCACTGCGAGAACAAAGGCATCGAATTCACATGCCTCCAGAGCAATCACGAGGGCGACCTGGTCGACTACATCCAGCAGGCATATTTCGATAACGTCGACGGAATCGTTATCAATCCCGGCGCGTACACACACACGTCGGTTGCGCTCCTCGACGCGCTCAAGGCAGTGCAGATTCCTGCAGTCGAAGTCCACATCTCAAAGGTCAACGAGCGTGAGGATTTCCGCCAGATCTCTTATGTGTCTTACTACTGCATCAAGACTATCACCGGCAAGGGTTTTGACGGCTACATCGAGGCCATTGATTTCCTTTGCAGCGATTCTGAGTAACAGTTGGATTACAATAGGATAAAAATATACGGCAAGGCCCTGTGCTTTGCCGTTTTTATTGAGGTAATCAAAATCTGTATGTGGTATTATTTACAAGTTAGATAAACTTAAGGAGGATAATATATGGCTAAGTTTTGTCCTAATTGTGGTTCTCAGGTAAGAGAGACCGCATCTTTCTGCGCTAATTGCGGATCCAAGATAACTCCTTCTGCTCCTGCAGCTGAAGCAGCACCTGTAGCTGCTCCTGTTGAGGCAGCTCCCGCAGCACCCGTAGCAGAGGCAGCACCTGTTGAAGCTGCACCCGTTGCAGAACCTGTTGCTGAAGTTGCACCCGCTGCACCTGTAGAGGCAGCTCCCGTAGCTGAGCCCGTTGTTGAGGCAGCACCTGTCGCAGAGCCTGTTGTTGAAGCAGCTCCTGTAGTTGAGGCTGCACCCGTTGCGGCTCCTGTAGAGGCAGCTCCCGTTGCGGCTCCTGTAGAGGCAGCTCCCGTTGCTGAGCCTGTAGTTGAGGCAGCACCTGTAGCAGCTCCTGTAGCAGCAGCTCCCATCGCTGAGCCCGTTGCAGAGTCAGTTCCCGTTGCGGCACCTGTCGCAGCTGCAGCAGCACCCGTTGCTGAAACAGCACCTGCACCCGCAGCTGTTGAGCCTGCTCCTTTCGAAGCGCCTTCCGGTCCGCTTCAGCCTGTAACTGATGTTACTCCTGCTGCTGAAGAAGCTCCCAAGAAGAAGGGTAAGGGCGGCCTTATCGCTATCATCTGCGCAGCTGGCGCAGTTCTTGTAGCTCTCATCGTTATCGGTATCGTTGTTGTTGCTAACCTCGTAATGGGCGGCACGATCATCGAGAGAATCGAGAAGATGGACAAGGTTGATTCCGGCAAGAAGTACACGATCTATGACGAAGACTTCAACGACTACATCATCGAAGCAAGATGGTGGGACTATGACGGCACAATGGATAAGCCCGGCGTTTACTCCACAGATGCTGAGACACTCGGTTTCTCAATCGAAGTAAACGAAGACGCTGAAGACGAGATCTACTACGCTTACTACTACAGCAAGGATAAGGAATTCGACGCAAAAGACCTCGAGAAGCCTATCTTCAGCGATACTATCGCACCTGAAGAGTACGGCGACGGCGCAGCTTACTACAACGTTGACTGCTCCAAGAAGATCACAAAGGGTTATTACGTTGTAATCGTAGCAGCAGACGAGAGCTTCAAGAAGCCTTACGTAGTTGCTTACGCAGAAGTTAAGTAATTAACTTACAACTTGAATTTCAAAGAGGTTGCCTCCGGGCAGCCTCTTTTTTATTAGCTGCCCATCGAAAGAAAACCTGTTGCAAAAGTTGTTGCTATAGCCATATCTTTTACAACAACTTCAGCCAGTTTAAGCCGAAACTGTTGCTTTTGTTGTTGCACAGGCCACAACTTTTACAACAACTTCCGGCGAGCAGCAGAAACCAAAGCATTAAAAAAGCCCCCGACAAACGTCAGGGGCTGATGAAGCACTTAACTCAAAAACTTAAGGATGAGGATATCCCAAAGCGTCGAGGAAATTGTTTACTTCCTTCTCGATAGCTACATCGTAGTCGCTTGCCATAGCGAAGACAACTGTGTCGCCCTTGAGGAAGATTGCATCGTGGTAAGGTGTGTAAGTACCAGCGCTCTTGTCATCGTATCTGCCGTCGATGAGGAGGTAACCTGTGTTATCGCCGATCTCGTGGCTCTGGATTCCGGAGAATTCCTTTGAATCAAAGAGGTACTTGTAGTCGTTGTAGTAGTACTCGAAGAGTGCCTTAGCTGTTGCTTCGTCTACGCAGCGTGTGTAGCTGTAGTAGTTATCATTGTCAGCAACTGCATCAATGTTGTACTCAACTTCGAAGTCTGTGTCGTCATCGTTGAAAGAGAAGCTTGTGTCTTCCATGATGTCGATGTTTGCGTCGCTTACGCCGATCTTGTCGAGTGCTGTTAAGAAATCGTTCTCTGAAACTGTCTTGAGGCTGGATACGTCAACCTTGGGCTCGTGTGTAACACCTGCGCAACCTGCGAAAAGTGTTGTTGTAGCGAGAGCCATAGCGCCAGCCATCATTAACTTTGTGCTTTTCATAAAATTCCCTTTCCATGTGTTTGATTTTTAAAGCAAAGAGAATATAACACAAAACACTTTTGTGTGAAACCAACACATTGAAGAAAGAAATACGGGCATGTGCTATAATCTTCGGCGAAGAGTACAGAAGAGCAAAGAATATGAGGAAAAATCGAATGAAAAAAACGGGAATCAGGAAGAGTGTTATCGCTGCAGGACTCGTGCTGGTGCTTGCTTTCGCTGGTACTGCATGCACAGAAAAGTTGTATTCTGATCCGGACATGACATCAACTGTTTCGTCAGAAACCTTGGATCCGATGTCATTTACTGCGATCGATTCGAAGATCCGTGAGTACAATTTCGGCATCAACGAATACATGAAGGATCACTTTTCTGAGGCTACACAAAAGAAGACAACAGGCGCTACTCCCAATGGTCAGGAAGCAGCCTGCACATATACTATCTCAGCTGACGGCAAGTATGAGTCGCTCCAGATGGAAAAGAACATTTCAAACGGCGTACAGATCGATGAATACTTCAATCTCGGCGATTCTATGTTCATCGCGCGTACTACGGTTTACAACGACGGCAACTTCGAACCCGTTGATAAATACTATATTATAGACGGCTGTCTATATAAGCTGGACGGTTCTTCCGAGTCAGTAACATTGCTGGTAAACATCAACGATGCGGCTGCTGCGGAGACAAAGTCCAATCTTGATCTCTATTTTACTTTCGATGAGATAAGAGCACTCTATGCCTGATTCATCGAACGCTGAATTTAAAGGTTACACATTAGGGGAGGGCGTCAAAGACGGTCTCCCCATTGGTTTAGGATATCTGTCCGTATCTTTTACCTTCGGAATCCTTGCCGTCTCGAAAGGCCTCTCCTGGCTGCAGGCGAGCATCATCTCACTGACCAACATCACTTCCGCAGGCCAGGTAGCAGGACTGAACATCATGGTCACTGCAGGCGGCCTTATCGCCATGATCATCTCGCAGATCGTCATCAACCTCAGATATTCGCTCATGGGAATCGCGCTGTCACAAAAGGCCGACAAGACCATGACGCCGCTTCTGAGGATCCTTCTGGCGTACGGAATCACCGACGAGATCTTCGGCGTCGCGGTCAGTAAAAAGCACGAGTTCGGCGCGAGATATTTCTTTGGCCTCACGATCCTGCCGGTTATCGGCTGGGTTGCAGGAACCACGGTCGGCGCGATCCTGGGCCGCGTGTTTCCGGATTTCCTTACGAACGCACTGGCCATCGGCATCTACGGCATGTTCGTCTCGATTGTCCTGCCCAAAGCCAAGCACGACAAGGTTATCCTGTCAGGCTCGTTGATCTCATGCATACTGTCCTGCGTACTGTTTTTTACGCCGTTCCTGGCTGAACACGTATCAGGCGGCTTTGCGATTATTATTTCGGCAGTTGTTTCAGCAATCATTGCAGTTCTCTTAAGAAACAAGCTGGCAGGAAAGGCAGGCACTGCCGTAGGAATCGCTACAGGTGTGTTGCTCATTGCGATCATGGTGTTCATGGCACCTGTTCACGAGGAGCAGACATCATCCGTAACGATCGATGCATCCGCCGGCAAACTCGACAATAAGATCTTCATCCCGCTGCTTATCGTAATGGCACTCACGACTTATCTCGTGCGCATGATCCCGTTCGTCCTGTTCCGCAAAAAGCTCGAGAACCCTGCAGTTAAGGCGTTCTTCGACTATATTCCGTACACGGTTCTGTCAGCTATGACATTCCCGGCAATCCTCTATGCGACGGGTTCGTATATTTCCGCACTCATCGGATTTGGCGTAGCGCTTGTATTGGGATTCTTTGAGAAGTCGCTCCTGACCGTTGCGATCGGAACGTGTCTGGCGTCACTCGTTACCGGCGTCATCCTCATGTACATCTGATCTATTACACATACCTGCGAAAAAACAGGGGGTATGTGTATGAAAATGGGCATTTTCTTACACATACTGCCTCAAAAACAGGTGGTATGTGTAAGACGTAGTGAACCTAAACTCAAAAAATGGCATTTTGGGTTCACTAAAACCCAGGTTTTGATGAACCCAAGTCCCGGAAAATGCGTTTTAGGTTCACTAACTGTTTCCGGGCAACTAAAAAAGGCTGCCTCGAAGGACAGCCTCTGTTGTGGAGCCTCCATCCGGGTTTGAACCGGAGACCTCATCCTTACCATGGATGCGCTCTACCTACTGAGCTATGGGGGCATATCAAAGCCTATGAAGTATAACACAGTAACAGGGCGTTGACAATAAATCGCCGCCTCTGAAATGTTGACAAAGGTATCTAAAGATTATACAATCATTGAGCATTTTACAGCGAAAGCTGTTTTCATACCCAACACGGAGAAGTCGCCTAGCCTGGTCGAGGGCGCACGACTGGAAATCGTGTAAACCCCAAAAGGGTTTCGAGGGTTCGAATCCCTCCTTCTCCGCCAATAACCTCCTGAAGCCAAGGCTTTGGGAGGTTTTGTTTTGCCCGTCCTCAAAGCCCTTAAACGCATGGTGTATAATAGTAATGTCGGTTAATAAATAAGAGTAACAGTCATTTAGAGGGATAGAGATATGGCTATTTGGGATAGTCCGACAAAAGCAAATAACAACGATATAGAGGCAGTCTCAACCGAATCGACCAAGTGTCCGAACTGCGCATCGAATCTGGTTTTCGATGCCGAGCATGGCGCGTGCCTGTGCAGAAACTGCGGCAGCGTATTCGATCCGGAGTCACTTAACAAGGTCGGTTCATTTGATTTCGGCGTTTTTGAGAAAGCGTACGACGGAACGATCGAGGTCAGTGAAGAGGACGAGGCGCGCGTAGAACTCGTCTGCGATTCATGCGGCGCGCAGATCGTAACGGACAAGAATACTTCGTCCACGTTCTGTGCTTTCTGCGGATCGCCTGCAATCGTTACCAAGAGACTTACGAGGCAGTTCAAGCCCGATTACATAATTCCGTTCAAGTTCGACAAGGCGAGGGCGGTAAGCATTTTCGAGGAGTATTGCGCCGGCATCGAGCACCTGCCAAAAGACTTTAACGTCAAGGCGATAACGGAAAAGATGACGGGCATTTATGTGCCTGCCTGGATCATCTCGAGTGATGTTGAGGTCGATCTCAAAGGTTTCGGATTTACAGGCAGATCAGCAGATGACGTACATGCCAGCAATTATACGGACAGCTCCAACAGCTCAAGAAGGCTTGTTTACGGCAGGGTCAATTTCAGATTGAAAGATGTTCCTTTCGACGGTGAGAAGATTATTCCTGACCGCCTGATGGCCGCTGCCGAGCCGTTCGATTTCACGGAACTGGTCAATTTCAAGGCCGGCTACCTGCAGGGTTTCTTTGCCGAGAAATACGACGAGCTGCCGATCGACATGACGGATGTGATCTATAAGCGTCTGGACAGATATTCGCTCTCGGTATGCGAGCTGGTCAATTTTGGATTCGATTCGTTCATTCCGCAGACAGCGGGAAGCATCACGAAGTACCGTAATCTCGACATCAAGTACGCGCTCCTGCCGGTCTGGTTTTTGAATATCGAATATAAGGAACGGAGATATTATTACATCGTTAACGGTCAGACGGGCAAAGTTTCAGGTGAGTTCCCCTACGCGAAAGGCTGGGAGACGATCGAGAAAACAGGCAAGCATTCCAAGATGAAAGTGGTCGGCTGGAATGAGAAGCTGCGTTTCGTTTTATACGGCCTGCCGTTTTTGGTTTTTATTACCATCGTCAGTGTGTCACTTACAACACAAGGTTTATTCTTCTTATCCGAGCATCCGCTGGAATATCTGTTGCTGCTTGTGACAGCGATACTTGCCACCTATATGTGCTCGAAGATCCTTCCTAAGGTCCTGTTCAAGAGACAGAAGAAGGAAGTTGAAGCGGTCAATAAGAAGAGCACCCACGAGATGGCTTCAGAGCCAGGTGCCGAAGCTTATTACGATTCATCTTATCCGTTCTCGGCAGTCGAGACGAACGGTCTGTATGTGCCGCTTAACAACGGTTGGAAATACGTGGAGCAGAAAACCTCGTTTGATAAGAATGTCATGCCCGAAGTCCAGAAGAGCGCAGATGATACGGCTGTAACTGACTTCGAGAAACAGGGTCAGAGCAGGCACATGATGCAGTGATCCCGATACGTTTTTTTGATAATACGGCCGGACATGTGTCCGGTCGTTTTTTCTTGCCGGATGCGGTAAAATGCTTATAAATAAAGGGTTGCAACCGCCGGTTGACAAAGTTCAAGGTTCGGTTGGTGGTTTTGTAAAGGCCGGTTTTGCTAATCTCAGGCCATCAAAACCCGGAGGTGGAATGAATGACAATTGCAGATAGAATTCAGAGCCTTAGAAAATCGAAAGGCATGTCCCAGGAAGAGCTGGCTGACGCAGTCGGAGTATCCCGTCAGGCAGTCTCAAAGTGGGAGAGTGAACAGGCAACCCCTGACCTCGAGAAGGTCGTCATCATGAGTGACATTTTCGAAGTTACAACAGATTATCTCCTCAAAGGCATAGAGCCGGTCAAGCAGGATGATCACAAGACCATGGCTGATGTGCTCGATCAGAAGGTCCTCACAGAGAAAAACGGCAAACGCGTGAAAACAGCCCTCAAGTGGTTCCTCATCGGCTTCGGTGCGCTGCTCGGCCTGGATCTCATCTCGATGCTTATCTTTTTCCTGGTTAACGGCTTCCCGGCCTGATTAATTCCCAAAAACAAACACTACTAAAAAGTCCGGTTTTAAACCGGGCAGTCTGTTAATGCGCTCAAAAGGAGAATAATCATGCGTAAGATAATTCAGTTCATTAAGAATATAAGTCCTTTCAACGGCCGCACTGAGATGCCGAAGATTCTATACATCATTAAGGTCATCTTAGTGTTCTATGTGTTCAAGTTCGGTTCCGAGCTGGTAGGTGAGGCCCTCGCCATTGGAGTACATTTCGCCTGCGGCAAGAACCCGCTCGAAGGTGAGATGTTTGACATGAACACCATTACGATCATCTCGTATTTAGGGTACGGGGTCATGATCGGCGTAGTAATCCTGTTGTGGAAGCTGTTCCAGAAAAAGAATCCGTCAGAACTCGGATTTACCAAAAACATCGGCAGCTACTTCATCGGAATCCTTGCCGGAACAGTCCTCCTGGCAGCCTGCGTCGTTCCTGTCATGCTTACAGGCTCGATAAAGTTTAACGGCATTTTCGAGAACATCGACACAGGAATGGTGCTTATCATGATCCCGTGCTTCATTTTCCAGGGCGCTATGGAAGAGGTCCTCTGCAGAGGCGTTGTCCAGCAGCTTCTGACCAAAAACGTTTCTGTGCCTGTTGCTTTCGCAGTGAGCGCCGCGCTGTTTACAATCCCGCATCTTGGTAACATGGATGGAGCAAGTCCTGCCATAAAAGTGATTGGAGTAGTCAATCTTGTTCTTATGTCAGTTGTTTTCTCTGCCCTGGCACACAGATTCAAGAACATCTGGGTAACATGCGGTTTCCATTCAGTCTGGAACTACATCCTTTACACGGTCATGGGACTCAATCTCAGCGGGAAAGATGAGATCGTTGCTTCCATTTTCGACATGAGCACTGTCGGTGACAACGTCCTTAACGGCGGATCATACGGAATAGAAGCAGGCATCGTTACCACTGTGGTTTTGGCAGTAACCGTCCTCATCCTTGTCAGTGCTATAATTATTTCTACAAGAAAAAAGCAGGGGACCAGCTGGTCCTTGAAGGATAAAACACATGATCGATTATGAGACTATAGCAAGAAGCAATCACAAAAGCGGCATGAACTGCTCGATGGCGGTATATGATGCGCTGTATATGAGAGACGAAACAAACCGCACGGAACCGCCCCGTCCGAGATCCATCGACGGCAAGTGCGGAGCCATACTGGCAGCAGAGCAGTACATCAGAGAAAACGGCGGCACTGAGAGCCAGGTTGAAGAGTTTGAGGCGCAGTTCATTGCTAAATACGAGCACCTGAAATGCGCGGAACTCAGAGGCATTCTGGGCGGCAAGTGCAATGAATATGTAGGCGCAGTTGCTTCAATAGTTGCAGGAATGGGGTTAACACCGGATAAGGAGTCCTGATATGAGGAACATCACTCTCGGCAGTACAGGCATAACAGTTCCGCAGAATGCGTTCGGCGCATTGCCGATCCAGAGGATCAGCACGGAAGATGCGGCCAGGTTACTGCGCAAGGCCTACGACGGCGGAATGCGCTTTTTTGATACTGCGAGAGCTTATTCTGACAGTGAGGAAAAGGTAGGAATTGCTTTCGAGGGGATGAGGGACAAGATCTTCATTGCCACGAAGTCACACGCGGTTACAGCGGACAAGTTCTGGGAAGACCTGGAGACCTCACTCAAACTCCTTAAGACTGACTACATTGATATCTACCAGCTGCACTGCGCGGCTAAATGTTATAGCGAGGGCGACGAGCTCTATGAGGCCATGAAGGAAGCCAAAAAGCAGGGCAAGATCAGGCACATCGGTATCACCGCGCACAAGATCGGAGTTGCCGAAGACATCATTAAGAGCGGACTCTACGAGACGCTGCAGTTCCCGTTCTCATACCTGGCATCTGAGCGCGACATCAGGCTCGTGGAAGACTGCGAAAAAGCTGGCATGGGCTTCATCGCGATGAAGGGATTGTCAGGCGGTCTGCTTACTAATTCGGAGGCCTGCATGGCCTACATGAGCCAGTTTAATGCGCTCCCGATCTGGGGTGTCCAGAGGGAATCAGAGCTTGACGAGTGGCTCAGTTTCTTCCAGAAAGACATCACCATGACCGATGAGATCAGGTCATTTATCGATAACGATCGAGAGGAACTCTTAGGCGAATTCTGCCGCGGGTGCGGATACTGCATGCCGTGCACGGTCGAGATCACGATCAACCAGTGCGCGAGAATGAGCCAGATGATCAGGCGCGCTCCGTCGCAGAACTGGCTCACTGAATTCTGGCAGAACGAGATGATGAAGATCGATAATTGTGTTGACTGCGGCCTGTGCAAGACCAGATGTCCGTATGAACTCGACATACCGACGCTTCTGAAAAAGAATCTCAAGGACTATAGGGAGATTCTGGCCGGAAAAGAGGTCTAAAATAAGGTTGCCTTAAGGCATGACCCTGAGGATAGTGATATACTCTTCGTTATGAGATACAGTGTTTTGATCATCGATGACGAGAAGGAACTGGCTGAATCCACCGCTGAATATTTCGACATGATGGGCCTTAGTTCCAAATGTGTTTTTTCTTCTGCCGAGGCGCTCGATTTTTTCAAGAGCAATGAGGCGGGAGTTATTCTCCTGGATATCAATCTCGGTGATTCATCAGGTTTTACACTCTGCAAAACATTAAGAGAGACAATTGATGCTCCGATCCTTTTCATTAGCGCGAGATCTTCAGATGACGACATGGTCGTAGCCCTCAATATCGGAGGCGACGATTACATCACCAAGCCTTATTCGCTGAACGTACTGTTTCTGAAGGTTAAGGCGGTGCTGAACAGATACGAATCTTCCGGCAGGAAGAGCGGTGACGTGCTTACTTTCGGAGATCTCAAAATAGATAACGGTGCGGGAATCGTTTACAAGAAGGGTAAGGAAGTTGTCCTTACCGCGATGGAATATAAGCTCCTGTCATATCTTGCGACCAACAGGAATAAGGTTATCGGCAAAGAAGAAATATTCATCAATGTCTGGGAAGACAGCTTCGTTACTGACGGCACATTAAACGTGCACATCAGACACCTTCGTGAGAAGCTCGAAGACGATCCCAACGATCCTGTATTCATCAAGACGGCAAGAGGCAGAGGTTACCTGTTTAAGGCGGAAGGATAATGAAGAAGAGATTTATCCTGCTTGCCATTCTGCTTGCTCTGGCACTGATCCACCCGATCGTAGTGATCAGTTATTTTGAGATCAGCGATGCGGATTTCCTGGACAATACCGAAGTTAACGAACTGCTTAACAGGCTCTCGGGCGATTGGGACAATATCGATGATTACAGTGGCGTGCTCGTAAAGAACGATTACAGTTTCCGCTATGAGGTCATGGACAACAACAGCAACATCCTCATCAAGACGGACTCAGACATGCCGTTTTTTAATGATACGGCGACCACCGAGAGATACACGATCAGGGACATTAAGGTTGACGGCGAGGTCGTGGGAAAACTCCTTATTGATAATGATTTTGCTTCCGCGATCGGACTTACACAGGATCTCTATATGCTCCGTTACATTTTTGCGACGGTAATAGAGATAGTGATTATCTGCATATTCCTGTTCTGGGTATACAGGAACATCGTAAGGCCTTTCGATAAGCTCAAAGACTTTGCTTCAGACGTCGCTGCGGGCAATCTTGATAAGCCTCTTGAGATGGACAGGGGAAACCTGTTCGGAAGCTTTACGGAGAGCTTCGACATCATGAGATGCGAACTGAATGAAGCAAAGCAGAAGGAATACGAGGCCCAGCGAAGCAAGATGGAGCTCGTATCCCAGCTCTCGCACGACATTAAGACTCCTGTCGCATCGATAAAGGCTCTGGGAGAACTTCTCCAGGCACAGAGCACCGATCCGAAGACAAAGGACAAGCTCGGTTCGATAGTCACGAAGGCAGATAACATCGATGTCATGGTATCGGATCTGTTTACCAACACGCTGACGGAACTTAACGAGCTTACTGTCGACAGTTCCGAGCAGGAGAGCAGCATCATCGATAAGATAATCAAAGATGCCGATCATATGGACCGCGTTATTGGCGGACACGTCGAGGAATGCATCATCATGTGTGACCCGATCAGAACCACACAGGTTATTAATAATATTATTGTTAATTCCTATAAATACGCAGGCACAAAGATACATCTCGAATCGCGCATCGAGGATGACTGCCTCGTCGTATCTTTTACCGATGAAGGCGGAGGCGTATCCGAAGACGACCTGCCCATGATCACCAAGAGATTCAGAAGAGGTGAAAACGCGAAAGGCAAGCCGGGCTCAGGCCTGGGCCTCGCTATCGCTTCAGAACTCATGGAGAAGATGGAAGGCGAACTCGAAGTATCCAATGCTGACAAGGGTCTGCGCGTAACTCTGTATTTTAAGATCGCATAAATTAATCTAATCTTAAGGTTCAAATAAAGCATCTTAAGGTTGACTTTTTTACAATTTCCGTATCAATCATTAATAGGAACGGAGATAGATCACAATGAAAACGTTTTTACTCAAAGCAGCAACCGCAATAGTAGGTTCAGCCATGGCTGTTGGCGGTTTTTCAGGACTCGCACTTTTTAAGCATACTGTAAATGCAGCATCTTATTACACACCCAGACTTATCGTCACAGGCAGTGAAGTAAGCTGCGGCAGAGTTAATGCAGGCGACGAGTTCGATCTGACAGTACACTTTACTAATGAGTCAGAAGATACACACCTCTACAACATCAAGATCGCTTTCACAAGCACAGATAACGTAATTTATCCTGCAGCAGGTACAAGCGTTTACTACGTTGATTCAGTTGAAGACGAAGAGGACTTTGACGTAACGATCAGAATGGCTACCAGAGGCGACCTCGAGGAAAAGCCTTACACGATCAATGTTAATTATGAATTCGAAGACAGCAACAAAGCTTATTATCAGGACTCATCCGAGATCGTGATTCCCGTATATCAGAAGCCTGTTCTCTCAGCATCAGACCTCAAGCTCACAAAGAATGAGATCGAACTCAACAACAAGACAAGTTTCTCAATGAAGTTAAACAATATGGGGAAGGGAAATATATACAACGTATCGGTTGCTGTTGACGGCAACATGATCAACGGCGTCGATACTGTTGTAGGCAACCTCGACAAGGGCGCTGATAAAACGGTTGACCTCTCACTTAAGGGTACATCAGTTGCTTCAGGCGACATTAATGTAGTAATTACTTATGAGGATTCCGTAGGCGAGAAGTACACGATCGAGAAGCAGATGAATCTCTCGGTTATCGAACCTGCACCCATTGAACTCGCAACAGAAGAAGCAGCATCAATGAACATCGTTCCTCTTGCAGTAGCAGTAATCGTTGCTATCATTGTTATCGTTGTCGTAGTAAATATCATTCGTAAGGTAAGGGAAAAGAAGTATGCCTAAGAAAAGCATCATCAGAACTGAGAAACTGTGCAAGAGCTTTTCCTCAGGCGGTGTAATGCAGCATGTCATAAAGAATCTCGACACCGAGATCTATGAGGGCGATTTTACGGTTATCATGGGATCATCAGGTGCAGGTAAGTCAACGCTTCTTTATGCCCTCTCCGGAATGGACAAGGCAAGCCTCGGAAAAGTTTATTTCTCAGAAAGAAATATCACTGAATTTAACAGCGACCAGCTGGCTATCTTCAGAAGAAAGCACTGCGGATTTGTTTTCCAGCAGGTATATCTCATGGACTCCATGAGCGTACTGGATAACGTTCTTACTGCAGGACTTCTCACTGGCCAGAACAGGAGACAGCTGAATACAAAAGCAAGGGATCTTCTGAAGCAGGTAGGCATTGAGCCCAAGCTCTGGAACAAGTTCCCGAACCAGTTATCCGGCGGTGAGGCGCAGAGAGTCGGTATCGTACGCGCCATCATCAACTCACCGGACATGGTCTTCGCAGATGAGCCTACCGGAGCTCTCAACAGCTCATCATCAGATCAGGTATTGAATGTATTAACTGAAGTAAACCGCCAGGGTCAGTCGATCCTCATGGTTACTCACGACATGAAATCCGCCAGAAGAGGAAACAGGATCATTTATTTGAAGGACGGTACGATCAGCGGCGAATGCGATCTCGGTCCCTATGTAACAGGAGACCGCGCGCGTCACGACAAGCTGCGTGCTTTCCTTACGGAAATGGGATGGTAAGAAATGTTAGGAAAACTGATTAAAGCCAACTTCCGCAAGGATATGTCCCATATGATCAGCTTCCTTCTGATCGTAATCCTCTCATCATTCCTGATGCAGCTCGGTCTTTTTCTGGTCCTGGGATATAACTCACAGTTCGCAAGGAAGGTCGAAGAGCTGAATTCTCCTGATCTTATGGTCATGACCGCATCATTTGATGAGACAGAGAGAAGAGCTGTCATAGATTACATTTCTTCTTTGCCGGAAGTAGATTACTACGAACTCGTTCCGACCATTACTCTGAGAACGGAAGTGGTAGATGAAAATGCTGATGTTGATTCAAAAAATGGCATGGATAACATTAACGGAGCATATGAATATGCTCCGTACGGAGAATGGGGTGAGATTGACAGACCGCAGTTTGTTGATGTTTACGACAAACCTGTTGATGAACCGCTTTACATGTCGAGACTCTACAATCAGGTAATCTTCAGTGGAAAGTATCAGGCAGGCGATGAGATCATTCTGAAGATCAACGGCAGGGAAAGACTGTTCACTGTTGCCGGATTCTACGAGAGTATTTCACTCTATAACATTTTCTATGTTGATCCCACAACACTGAGCGAACTTAACAGTGAGAATGTTTATCCTATCGATCAGATCACGATCAAACTCATTGACGGTGTTGATGTAAATGAAGAATACAATAAGATTGCAAATGAGTTTTCTACAAGAAATATTGGATCTGTAGTTTACTCAATTGATGAATTCGAGCTCCAGTACACGCAGATGATCAACATCATTTCGGTATTTCTCTGTGCTTTCGCGATCATTATCACAATGGTAGTCCTGATCGTTATCTACTTCAGAATTACAAACAGCATTGAACAGAACATTGTGAACATCGGTGCGCTTAAGGCCTTAGGATATACAACACATCAGATAAGAACCGCGCATATCTTGGAGTTCGTTATCACTGCAGGTATCGGCTTTCTCGTAAGCACAGGCATTATCTATTCGATCATATCTCCTCTGGAGGTAGCGTTAAGGCAGGTTGCATACATGTCATGGGATCATCCCTTTGACCCTGTAGCATTCGCAGTAACTGGAATCATCATCATTGGCTCTTCATTCTTAGTAGAACT
>JAEEGJ010009871.1_pt1 | contig 25229 bp, 17 predicted proteins | sample 8958761 | NCBI WGS metagenome assembly JAEEGJ01 (sample SAMN16246546, study PRJNA631951) | gut metagenome | biome: gut microbiome; feature: rumen; material: RS-attached | host: Bos | place: Iran: Karaj | collected 2018-10 | reverse complement strand
CTTGCATCTTATAACTCCGAGCTTGTCGAACTTCTCCTGGGGAACATAAGGATCGTAAGCGATTACGTTCATGCCTACACCCTTGAGCTTTCTGGATACGATAGAACCGATACGGCCAAGACCGATAACACCTGCTGTCTTGCCCTCGAGCTCGATTCCTACCCAGTTGCCGCGTCTGAAATCACCGTTATGAACACCCTCGTTAGCTGCGCAGAGGTTACGGAAAATGGAGAATGCATGACCTACTGCGAGCTCACCTGCTGCCATGTTGTTTGCAGTAGGAGTGTTAAGAGCGATAACGCCGTGATCTGTACAAGCCTTTACATCGATGTTGTCGATACCTGTTCCGGCTCTTCCGACTGCCTTGAGGCAATCTGCATTATTTAAAAGAGTTTCATTAATCTTAGTAGCAGATCTTACGATGATAGCGTCAAATCCCTTGATGTACTGTTCGATCTCTTCCTGAGAATGACCGAGGTATTCTTCAACCTCATAGCCTCTGTCTCTTAAGTACTGAACGCTCTCTTCTGCAATGCTCTCTGTAATAAGGATCTTCATGTTGTATTCCCCCGTTAATAATTATGCGTAGTTAATTAAGCCTTTGCCTTAAGCTCATCGATCGTGGCCTTGAGGTCACTGAGATATGTCTTAAGTTCTTCTTCTGTAAGATCACCCATGTGAGCGATTCTGAATGTCTTGTCCTTGAGCGGGCCGTAACCGTTGCTCATGAGATAACCCTTCTCGCCCATAGCCTTAATGAGGTCTGATGTAGGGATTCCTGTTGTGTTTGTTACGCAGGTAACTGTAACTGACAGGTTCTCAGGGTTGGAATAGAGAGCGCAGTTCTCTGTTGCCCAGTCCTGAGCGATCTTAGCGAGTTTGCAATGCTTCTGATATCTGTTCTCAACACCCTCAGCGAGGATCTTGTCGAGCTGATAATCAAGAGCGAACATGTGTGACTCTGAAGGAGTTGAAGGATACTGATAAGGCTTTTCCTTAACGAACTTAACGAGTTCCAGGTAATCGAAGTAAAGACCTCTGTTCTCTACTGTCTCAGCCTTCTTGATAGCCTTCTCTGATACGGAAGCGATAGCCATTCCCGGAGGCAGGCCCAAACACTTCTGTGTTGATGTGATGCATACGTCGATTCCGAGCTCATCTACAGGGATATAGTCGCCTGCCATTGATGAAACTGCGTCAACGCATACGATAACATCGGGATACTTCTTATAAACTTCAGCAAGCTTATCCATAGGATTGTGGATACCTGTTGATGTCTCGTTCTGTGTGATAGTGATAAGGTCATACTTACCTGTTGAGAGTGCAGCTTCGATCATCTCAGGTGTTGTAGGCTGACCGAGTTCAGACTCGAAAAGATCTGCTGCAATGCCGTTTGATGTGCACATCTTGTGCCATCTCTTACCAAAAGCACCGATTGAGAATACGGCTGCTCTGGTTTTTGTAAAGCTTCTTACGGCACCTTCCATAAGACCACTGCCTGATGACGTTGATAAAACGATTGTGTTGTTTGTCATCATTACCTTCTGGAGCTTTTCTGAAATTGACTGCTGAAGAGCGGACATATCCTTTGTTCTGTGTCCGATCATGGGAGTAGCCATCTTCTCCAGTACATCCTCTGAAACCTCAATAGGTCCGGGTATGAACAGTTTCTTATGCATGTTAAAAACCCTCTTTTCGCGCGTTATTATTAGAGCAATAGCATTATATACTTCAATCTTACTTTTTTGTTACAAAATGAGTTGACTAAATAGCCAAAAAACAGGCCGCCTGCCGTGAAATACACGAGCAGGCGGTCTGATTGTTTTAGTTATTGATCTTAGCTTCGATCAGGTAATGTGGATAGAACTTGTGATCTCGTCAGCAGCGGTTGTCTCACCGGCGCCTTCTGCGGCCGTTGTCTCTGCTGTAGATGTTCCGGCACTCCATGTGTTGTCTATCTCACCTGTGATAACTCCGAGAGGCGGCAGGAGGAGCTTGTCTCCTACGTTCGGTCCGGTGTAAGTAGCAGGATCGAGCTTGTTGTATGTGATGATCGTCGTGATTCTCGGATCTCTTGCGTTCTCAAGATCGATTCCGTAAACAGTATGGAACAGATCCCACCATGTTCTGTAACCGATATCTTCGGAGAACTTGAAGTAACCGATAGGAGCTGACGGGTCAGGCAGTGTAGCCTGTGTCGTCGTTGTTGTCGTTGCCTCTGTGCTCTCTTCTGAAGAAACGATCGGAGCTGTCTCAGACGGCTTTGTGCTCTTGCTGCATCCTCTTGCGATAAGAGCGATAACGATTACGATGCAGATCAAAAGGATTGCGAGGAATGCGATGAACATATAACCGTTACGGTTAAGCTTCATCTTCTTTCCGCCGCCGTTGCCGCCCTTACCTGCAGATGCACTCGTACGGGGTGCGCTGCCTGTGGGCTTGCCGTTGTTGTTCGGACCTGAACCTGACGGTCTGTAAGATGTGTGACCGGGGTTTGTATACTGAGCCTGCTGCTGGGCATCAGGTACAGCTGCTGTTGTCTCTTCGCTTCCGCCGAAACCGTAACCCTGCTCACCTGTGTAAGCCTGGCCTGCTTCATCAACACCGAGGATGTTGTTGAACCACTCATCGTCCAATGAAGATGATGAAGAAGCGGATGCGGGTTCTTCGCTGACACCTTCCTGAGGCTGAGCAGTGAAATCTGTATAGCCTTCAGCTGATGTATCCTGCTGGTAGTAGGAATCACCGCCGTTAGGAGCCTGATAGCCGGCACCGGAATAATCGTCGTAACCCTGAGGTACCTGGTCGTATCCTTCTCCGCCAAATCCGCTGTTATCCATAGGTATTCCTCCCTGCATGTCAGGAGTCTGGTTGCCATATGAGCCAAAGCTGCTCTGGTCATCTGTTGAGAATGACTCAGCGCCGTAGGGTTGATAAGGCGGAACTACGTCAGCTGCCTCAGCCTGGACCTCAGCACCTGCATAATCGCCATAGAAAGAAGCATTGTCAGTGGGCTGTGAAACGTTCTGCTCAGAACCTACTGCATTTACCGGATTGTTGTAGTTATCCGAATCATAGAGAGGCATCTGGGGAATATCCTCAACCTTTGCGGGAACTTCGTCCTCGTCACCTGAAATGAATGCGGGATCGCCGAACGGGAGAACAATGTCGTCCTCTGAAGGTGTATCCGTTACTTCTTCAGGGAGATCTTCCTGAGGAGCAGCAACAACGGGCTCAGCAACGACTGCTTCAGGAGCCTTGTCTGTCTCAGGGAAATCAACGTTGAGCTTATCTTCATCCTTCAGCTCGGGCTTCTCCTCTGCGAGTTCATACTCGGGAACAGGAATTGATGAAACCTCTTCTGAAGGAACGGGTTCTTCCTTGGGTGCGAAACCGTCATCGCCGAATACGATGGGAGCTGTATTCTTGAGTTCCTGAGCGCTTACCTTGCCATAAGGATCAAATGAATCCTCTGCATTTGCAGTCTCATCGGAATCACCGGAATCTGCCTTGACCTCACCGGGTGCGAAAACGATCTCTTCTGCCTTATTAACGATTGCAGGAGCAACAGGAGCTGCGGGAACAACCGGAACAACGGGAATGACCGGTGCTTCTTCTGCAACAGGAATTACGGGTACTACAGGCTCAGGTACTACGGGAGCTGCAGGAATGATGGGAACTACGGGTTCAGCGGGTGTCTCTTCAACTACGGGAATAACGGGTACGACCGGCTCTTCCTTAAGATCTGAGATCGTTGTCTCCTTTGCAGGTTCCTTATCCTTGTTATCTGCGATTGCCTGAGCGAGGATTCCGGATGAAGATGTGAACAGAAGTGAGTTAATGTCTGTTACAGGCTTCGTAGGAGAATCATCTTCGATGTCAGGTGTGAATTCTGTTGTTGATACTGTTTCCATTACGGGAGCAACATCAGATTCAACAGGCTTAACTTCTGTGGATGTAGGCTCGCTGTTTGCAAAGCTGAATACGAAAGGAGATTCAGCTGCAGCCTTCTCAGCTGCTTCTTCAGCCTTAGCTGCTGCATCGGAATCTTCCTGAGCTGACTTCTGCATGTCGCCGAAGATCTTTCTCATTGCGTCTTCTGCTGAAACTTCCTCGGGAGTCTCTGACTTGTCAGGGAATTCCAGGAGACCTTCAGGAACCTTCTGTGCTTCAGGCTGGCCTGCCTTGTCGCCGAAAAGTACGCTTCCGTCTGCAGGTGCTTCAACATCGGAAACAGGAACTGCGATGGGAGCTTCAGGTGTAAGGCTTACGAAACCTGCATCAGCGATAGCCTTTGCAGCTGCGCCGACCTCGCCGCCTTCAACTGTGGACTCAAGAAGCTCATGACCTTCTGTCTCAAACTCCTTGCTCTTTTTCTTCTTGCCGAACAGGCCTCTCTTCTCTTCTTTTGTAACGCTCTCAACGAAAGAGATCGAGATCTGCATCGGAGTGTTGGGCATTCTTGCGGAAGCCTGTGTAAGGATGAGACCTGCTGCATCGCACTGGTCCTCAGCGTCTGTGAGGATTCTCAGGATCTCTCTCTGACCGAGTGCATCGTAGATTGCCTTGTTGCAAAGGATGATGCAGTCATCAGGTGTGAGTGTGAAGAAGTTTGACCAGAGAGCATTAGCTGTCTTGGAAGAGCAGTAATACTGGAAGTCACCGACTCTGTTGCCGTATGCATCGATAGGCTCCATGGGGATACCTGCATCGGTCAGAGGGAACATTGTATCGTCTCTGTAAAGGAATGCGAGACCGCCGCCGATCGTTACGGCGAATGCTTCTGAATCTCTGACGATGACACCTGTGAAATAAGGATCTCTCGCCTCGTTATCAACAAGCTTTGTAGTTCCGGCAACCTCAACTGCTGTTGACAGGAACTTCTCGATCATGGCATCGATCTCTTTGTGTGAAGTCTTTACTTCGTTGCAAAGGCCTCTGAGCTGGGGTTCAAACGGCGGAATCGTTCCGGGTTCAAAACCTTCGATTGTAGGATGTGTGAAAAGCGAGAAGAAAAAACCTCTCTCATCTTTGTCGATAGTAATATCGGCCTGTCTGGTCTCTCTCTTACCGCAGAGTCTGCCATCAAGATAGAATGCGTCAGTGAGCGAACCGGAAGGGAAATAGCGCGCCGTAAGCGTACTAGCAAGCCTTGTTAAGGTAGCCATGAGCCGTCCTCCGTATAAATATTCACGATAATTATAACACAACGTTATTTTTCTCAAACATTTTATATAAAAATTAATTTAATAGTAATTTTCGCTGAAATGCCCGAAAATAAAGCCCCGCAGACCATTCTGTCCGCGGGGCGATTTGGTGTTATTTTGTGGCAATCCCTTAACCGAGTTTCTTGATCATTGATTCATTGATCTGCTCGAAAGTTCCGGTAAGCGAATCCAGGTATGCCGTATGGATTTCGAGGTCGGTCTTATTCGGATATTTTGCGTGCATGTCGTCCATGGTCTTCTGTGTCCAGACATAGCCCATGCCGTACTTTGCGTAATAGCTCGGATCAGTAACGATGAGCGTATAGAATTCGCTGAATGTGTCTTCCGTTACTCCGAATCCGAATGAATTGAAGTAATCCAGACAGTCCTGCAGATCCCAGTTCTCGCAATGGATACCGTAATCTGCCCTTGTACTCAGGAGCATGGACAGGAGTGATTCATCCTTTACGAGAGTCATGCCGTCCGTTACCTTGCCGGAATCCGTGAAATACTTCATGGCGTAATTCTCAACATAAGTTGCCCAGCCTTCCTTGTATCCGATCGAAACGCTCAGGGACAGGTATGCATGAGTTGAGTGCTCACGTGTATAGATCGACTGGAACATGTGTCCAGGATAAGCCTCGTGTGCTACCGTAACGCCGAAATTGTTGTCAACTGCGGCATTGTTTACGATGAGCATGTTGGAATTGTAATTGTCGAGATGATATCCGCAGTATGCCGCAGGAGAGAAATTCTCCTCAAATACCGCAGGCACCTCCATCGTAAAGTAGCTGTGTGCCGGGATGGACGGGAAATCAGAAGTTATTTTTCCTCTGAGAAAATCGAGGTTATCCTCAAGAGAACCCTTTGAATACTCGTGATTCATGTACTCATCGTACCAGCCTAATCCGCTTTGGGTAATGCCGATGAGTTCGTTGTAGACCTTATCGATCTCAGCATCGAGCTGCTCAATACTTCTCTGTACGGTAGCGTTGCTGTTTGTCTGGCCTCTCGTCAGCATTGCATAATATGCATCACCGCCTCTGTACATACAAAGTCCTGCATCAACACCGCCGGAACCCTTGAGGGCTCTCATGCGGTCAGCACATTCCTGGAATTCAGGGAAAACGACTTCTTTCATTGCCTTCTCGTGTTCTGAGATAAGTCTGCTTCTGTCAGCAGAAGACAGACCGTCAATGTTATCAAGTCTCTCTTCGAAAGAAGCATAGAGGAAGCAGTCATCCTTCTGCGCAACGAGATTATCGAAAGACTTGGCAGCCTCTTCGTAACTGTTGTCAGAAGAAGCAAAGCCGTAATGTACTCTCTCCTCTTCGAACTCACACATGCAATCGAAATATCTGTCTGTATCCTTGACCAGCAGGATGTAATTCTCGGCATCCTGAACCGTATCGAAAGAGAAGATCTCCATCATGAACAGAATGTCTGACTGGGGTCCTACCAGATAGTTGAACGTCATTGAATAATATTCAAATGCCGTATAAGACAGAGCGTAGACTTCCTCTTCACAGTCAAACACGATCCTGTCATAGCAGAGTCTGTCATCACCCTGCAAAGACTCGTAATCGATCGTATAAAGCTCATCAAGTTTAGACTGATAGTATGCCTTCTCTTCATCGTACTGGTCGATGGTGATGAAATCACCCCATGAGACTTCATCGTACGTATAACCGTATTTCTCGGGATTCTCAAAGAGTATCTCGATATCAGCATAGCTTGTGATCGAATGGTGAAGGAGGTCATTTTCAACTTCAGTAAGTTTTGCAACTGCGTCACCGCCGCTTACCGATCCCGGTGCGTGATACGGGTGAAGTTCCTCAACTGTTGCCACATGATCAGGATAAGTGAGTTCATCCGAAGTAGGTATTAAACCCGTGGGATTAACGGGTGTTGTAGGATCTGACGTCGGATCTGCAGTCGGATCAACAACAGTGTAAGAAGGATCAGTCTCTCCACCGAATTGCGGCTTGGAACTGCCGCCTCCGCTGTATCTTCCGCCGTGTCCTGATGACGGTTTGTCACCGGTACAGGATGCCATGGGTAAAAGCATTGAAATAGCACAGGCAACGGCTATGACCTTTGCCGGTATTTTTTTCATTTAATCATCTCCTTTATTCTCTATCCAATAATCCTTAATCCAGACGCCATACTAACTTACGGCGCTAAAGAATGATACCACGAAATTGTAAGAAATGCTTATTTGGAAGGCTCGTCGTCAACTGAAGCATCAGGTGCGGTCTCGTCAGAAGTATCTTCTTCCCGGGACAGTTCAATCTTTTCCCTGACAGCAAAGTAATCTATGGAGCCCTTGGAATCTCTCGGAAGAGATACGAAAAACATGATCTCCGAAGGTCTCATGGCCTCGTGCAGGGTCATCTCGCATTCAGACTTGATCCTGTCCCTTAATGTCTCCATCCTGGAATTGTCATAGAAATATTCTTCATCCGGAACAACTGCAGTTATCAGTACGGGACCATCGGCCCTCTCGATGATAACGGAACAGGATTCAACGACACCTTCAGTCATCTGCACGGCTTCGTCAACTCTGTCGGGATAAACCGGATAACTGTTAATTCTGGTTTCTCTTGATTTGCTCGCAACAAGATAGAACATCTTATTGCCATCCTGTTTGCCGATCATGCCGGTGAAATACCAGTATCTTCCGTCAGGCAGTTTTCTGTACTTCTCCCTGCTGACTTTTCCGTCACCTAATCCTGCACTCTTGGCAATCGGTGAACATACGGCGATCTCACCTTCTGTTCCCTCCGGAGCATCAAGACCGGTATTGCTGTCAGCCACACGCATAAGTACGCCGGGCAACGGGAAACCCAACAGTCTGTCACTGTCGAGATCTGAAGGTCCATACGCATATGTCAGGAGTTCATCGCAACCTGTTACGGAACAGACAGAGAGTTTCTTGCCCGAATTCTTGGCAATCTCAAACAGATTCGCCTTCTGGCTGCTGGTAAGAAGACCTCCTCCTACAATGATCCTGTCAACGCTCTTAAGTATCGTGGACATGTTGCCGGCCTTATTGATCGAAGCGATGGTGCTGTTATAGCCGATAAGCACTTCCGGCTTATATCGTCTCAGCGAGAAAAAGATCATGCTGCTGTCAAACCATGTAAAGAGCAATACCGTCTGTCCGCAGCATAGAACATCATGTATTCCGACCTGGAAACCGAACGCGAAACAACACTCGTTAAAACACAGGGTCCTGACAGGCTTTCCCGTAAGATCCTCGTTGGTCTTGATTATCATCTCCGCAAGGTTTGCGGCTATGTTTATGGATTTTGCAGATAATTCAGTAGCATTGCAGTTCGCTGTGGGAACACTCGGAAACAGATAAAGAGCGGTTCTCTTATTGTCTCTGTCAAAACCCTTATCCTCATCAGCGTCTTTCTCCTCCTCGGGGACCGGAGGCAATGCCGCAAGATCCTTCCAGTATATGAGCCTGATGCCTTCCGGAATGGACTTAGGCTTCGGTCTGTCATAACCTGTCAGCGGGTAAAAGGAAAATGCAAACTTATCCCTGGTGGCTATAAAATCTATGTATTTACCGATTACAACCGTTTTGATCTTTGTGTTCTTCAAAACAGATGAATAATTCAGATACTGATTGCAGCTCATAACGCAGAATTTTGCATTTACGATGTTAGCGTATGCTTCGAAATATTCAGTAGCCTGATTAGGGACTGTCAGTGCAGCTGCCGCACCGATCTTATCAAGCGAATAAATGCTTATGACATTGATCGGATTGTTACCCATCGCGAGCATGACAACATCACCCTTTTTAACACCGAGTCTCTGCCATGCCAGCGCAGCTTCATCGATCTTCTCGCGCAATGTCGCGTATGTCATCTTGCCATTGCCGTATTCAAGCGCGATCCTCGTAGGATAAGTGTCGCAGACTTTTATGATGCGCATGTAGAGCGTATCGTCAGAATCGGTTTCCGGATTTGAATATTTTTCAGGATAAAATACGCTCCAATGACTTTCCAAATTATCTCTCCATATCTGATAAAGAATTTATCTTGGTATATTATACACTCTCCGCTCTCTATCACTAACTTTTGAGGGGTTTTTCCCGTCATTCTTTTGTGCATGTGTACGATAACTTTTTTCTTCGCCCTAAAAAACACCGTGTTAAAATGTTCGCATATTTCAGAAGTTAGAGGGGGCAAACCATGAAAATCAAGCTTAATGATCACTTTCTTGACGTAAAAGAAACCTATCTTTTCTCTGACATCGCCAAGCGCGTGAAGAAGTTCCAGGAAGAAAACCCTGACAGAGAGATCATCAGAATGGGTATCGGAGATGTTACCCTTCCGCTCCCTCAATCAATAACATCAGCAATGGAAGAAGCCGTAAAGGAAATGGCAAGCAAGGATACATTCCACGGTTATCCGCCGGAATACGGTTATGACTTCTTAAGAGATGCCATCGCAGCTCACTATAATGAGATTGGCGCTCCAGCAGTTACATCGAACATCATCTATGTATCGGACGGTGCCAAGAGCGACCTCGGAAATCTCCCCGACGTATTGGGAGACAACCCGGTAATCATTCCCGATCCCGTATACCCCGTTTATGTTGATTCGAATCTCATGAACGGCCGTAAGGTATCTTTTGTTGCAGGAAACAAGGAGAACGATTTCCTTCCCCTTCCTCCCGCAGACACAAACATCGAACCTTCCGTAATCTATATCTGCTCACCTAACAATCCTACAGGTGCCGTATACAGCTACGAAGGTCTCACCGCATGGGTCAACTTCGCACTCAAGACAGGTTCACTCATCATTTTTGATGCTGCATACGAAGCATTCATCACAGAGGATAAACCTCATACCATCTATGAGATCCCCGGTGCAGACACATGTGCCATCGAAGTTTCTTCATTTTCAAAGTTCGCAGGCTTCACAGGCGTAAGATGCGGATGGACAGTTGTACCTGACGGCCTCGAAGTAAACGGCGTAAAGCTCTCAAAGTTCTGGGCAAGACGTCAGGCTACAAAGTTCAACGGCGTATCATACGTAACACAGAAAGGCGCAGCAGCTTCACTCTCAGGACAGGGTCTTGCTGACTGCAAGGCGAACATCGCTTACTACAAGCGCAACGCTGCAGCTCTCGCTGAGGTATTCACAGAGAAGGGCATCTACTTCACAGGCGGCGTAAACTCACCTTACATCTGGCTCAAGTGTCCTGATAACATGGGCGGTTGGGAATTCTTCGATTCCATCCTCAACAGATTCGGAATCGTCGGCACACCCGGTGAAGGATTCGGAGAGAACGGCGCAGGCTACTTCCGTCTTACTGCATTCGGTTCTTACGAGAACACACTCAAGGCCTGCGAGTTCTTCAAGACTCTGTAATCATCGAAAGAAAACACACTCAAAAGACTGCCTCAAACGGGCAGTCTTTTTTTGTCCCATTATTAGAAAAGAACCTTTGTTATAATTCAATTAATAAAGTTTCGGACGGATATATCTATGGCTAAGAAGACAACATTTTTCTGTAAGGAATGCGGATACGAGACATCCGGCTGGATGGGCAAGTGTCCTGCATGCGGCATGTTCAACACATTTGTTGAGGCGCCCTCCGAGAAGGCTCCCGCTAAGGCGAAGACTGACTCCCCTGCTTTTACTGCAAACCAGTATTCATGGACTGATTCTGCAGTTACCGTAAGACTCAGTGAAGCAGGCAAGGAAAATTACAGAAGACACTCCACTGGCATCGCAAGTCTCGACACGCTGTTCGGAGGCGGAATAACAGAAGGTTCCGTTACACTCGTTGCAGGTGAACCCGGAATCGGTAAATCAACCATTCTCATGCAGCTTGCCGATTCATATAAGGCTGAGGGCGAGATCCTCTACATCTCAGGTGAGGAGTCCCCTGCCCAGATCGGAATGCGCGCATCAAGACTTAAGATCAAGAGAGACATCCTGATCTGCGGTGAGACGAGATTCGAAGCAATCGCTGAACAGCTTAAGACTCATAAGCCGTGTCTTGCGATAATCGACTCCATCCAGACTCTTTATTCCGAGCAGGTTGCCGGAACACCCGGCGGTGTCGCGCAGATCCGCGAAGTCGCAGCAGGACTCATCAGGATCGCCAAGACAAATAACATCACGATAATCATGGTCGGCCACATCGCGAAGGACGGTTCCATCGCAGGACCGAAGACCATTGAGCATATGGTAGATACTGTATTGGGATTTGAGGGTGACGCCACAGGCGGCTACCGCATCATCCGTTCGGCGAAGAACCGTTTCGGAAGATCCAACGAGATCTGCTTCTTTGAGATGGGTGAGACAGGACTCATTCCCGTCGACAGTTCCAAGGCACTTCTCGTTGCGGGCAGACCTCTTAACAGCCCGGGATCAGTACTTACATCCACACTTGAGGGCAATGACGCGCTCACAATCGAGGTTCAGGCTCTGTGCACAGAGAGTGTTTATGCAACTCCCCAGAGAATGACTTCAGGACCCGAGAGAGGACGTGTACTCATGCTCCTTGCAGTATGCGAGAAGATCCTTCAGCTCGGACTTACATCCAAAGACTGTTTCGTTAACGTCATCGGAGGTCTTAAGGTAAGCGATCCCGCAACGGATCTGGCCGTATGCATGGCTACCGTTTCTTCCGCACGCGGAGTCAGCGTAAGACCCAACACGCTTATACTCGGCGAAGTCGGATTGTCCGGTGAGATCAGACCTGTCAGCAGGATCTTAAAAAGGTGCCTCGCTTCCGCGAGACTCGGCATCACCACAGTTGTCCTGCCAGGCAGTTCAAAAGCAGCTCTCGAGAAGGAACTCGCAAACGCTTCAACAGAAGCTTTCGCAGGCAATCCCGTGCCCGAATTCATATACGCAGACAACCTGAAGGAAGCAGTTGATATACTGTTCTCATAACAGTCCGGAGGAGGTGTACCTATGAACCGTAAATGCTATTTTCTTATCCCTGCTGCAGGAAGCGGAACACGCATGGGCGCAGGCCAGCCCAAACTCATGAGAAACGTTGAAGGAAGCCCGGTCATCTTAAGGACTCTCGGTGCAATAGCTGATGTCTGCAGAAACAGATATGCAGGTTTTGACTATAAGATCGTAGTCGTTACGACAACGGATCTTATCGACCTGCTCAAGGCAATGTGCACTGAATACTTCCCTGACATCAGCATATCTTTCACATTGGGGGGAAGCTCCAGAACGGAGTCAGTTTCATTGGGACTCAATTCAATAAACGATGCCGAGGACGACGATCTCGTACTCGTTCATGACGGCGCACGCTGTCTCGTTACAACGGAAGAAATCACTGCATGCATCGACGGCCTTAAGGATCACACGGTATGCGCTTCCGCAGTTCCCGTCAAGAATACCTTGAAGGAAGTAGAGATCACACCTTCCGGAGAAGTTAAGGTCATTGATACTCCCGACAGATCGAGATTCTATGAGATACTTACCCCTCAGGGATTCAAGTTCAAAGATATCGAGATTTGCTACATGAAGGCAATAGACGAAGGTATCACCGCAACGGATGATACTGCTCTAGCAACCATGTATGGTCTGGATGTTTATCTTACAAAGGGACTGTATTCAAATCTCAAGATTACAACTCCCGAAGACATCGCGATCGCATCCGAGATTATAAGATCACGCGGAGAGAGCGAACCCTTCCACGACTGATATCAGATTTCTTTTGTGAATGTGAGGATACAGAAGACCTGTATTCCTTCTCCTCTTCCAAAACCCGTAAGGCCTTCACCGGTCGTTGCCGTGATGCCTACAGACGAAGAAGGAATACCCAGGATCTTTCCGATTGATTCTTTCATTGCGGGAATATGCGGCATAAGCTTCGGACGGAGGCATTCGATCGTGATCGAACAGTGAATGATCCTGCCCTCTGTCATATACTCAAGTGCTTTCTCAAGATAGACAGCACTGTCTTTTATTCCCTTCTCGAGACAGATCTTATCGGCTTCTCCTCCGAGAATGTTAATGCCCATAAAACCTGATACCGCATTTGTGATCGCATGGTAAACTACGTCTCCGTCGCTGTTTGCTTCGATCGGTCTGTCAAAAGGAATGTCGATTCCTCCGAGCCTGATGGTTGTCTCACCGCAAGGCTCACCGAATCTGTGACTGTCCTGACCGATTGTGCTGATAGAAACGATATTACCCATACTTTTTCACCTTTATGTTATGCCGTTGCTCTTAAGCCATGCTGCCACATCGCTGATTGTCCAGTATTCATATGTATCACTGCCAAATGCCTGATAACCCTTGCCTGGTATGACAACAACGAATTCAGGAATCGCACTGACTCCGTATTTTGTAACGTAATCACGGTATTCCATTGAATCGAGCATGACAACTGTCAGTCTGCCGTTATAGCTCTGTGCAAGGTCTTCAACCATGGCAGTTACTGCGGATGCTTCGCTGGACATTGAACTGTAGAAGTAGATCATGATGACGGTTCCGGAATTCATGAGTCCGTCCAGGTCCTTGATCTGACGGTACTGAATACCGTAGTAAGGATTGCCTTTATCATCGACCTCATCTTCGACGGGCTCGTAGACCATGCATACGGCAGGATCGCTGTATGAATAGTCGCCGAGATACTCGTCCAGTTTACTGTTTGCTTTCTGCTCTGTGCAGCTGCTGAACATGACTGCACAAAGAACAGTTGCAATTACAAATGAAATTATTTTTTTCACTTCTTGATAAGCTCGATAACCATATCTGTGGTGCCGGACAGGAGGTCCTCACTGACAGATTCTGCCTTACCTGCGTCAACAAGCTTTGTTACCTCAGGATCGAGAGGGAGTCTGTCTGTAACCTTTGAACCGATCTCTGCTGCAGACTTCTCGATGGCTGAACCGTCACCATAGAGTCTGATCTCATCACCGCAGTGAGGGCACTTGATATAGCTCATGTTCTCAACCATTCCGAGAACAGGTACCTTCATCATGGAAGCCATGTTGCGGGCTTTATTAACGATCATGGAAACAAGATCCTGGCTTGTTGCAACCAGGATGATTCCGTCCAAAGGCATGGACTGGAACAGTGTGAGCGGAACGTCACCTGTTCCCGGGGGCATGTCGATGAGAAGGACATCCAGTGTTTCCCAGTTTGTCTGACCCCAGAACTGCTTGAGGAGTGAGCTCAAAACGGGGCCTCTCCAGATTACGGGAGCTTCCTTGTTCTCGAGAACGAGATTTACGCTGACAGCCTTGATTCCTGTTGAAGTCTCTGCAGGAACGATGAGCTGGTCGTCAGTTGCTCTGAGGTTCTCTGTAAGTCCGAAAGACTGAGGAATTGAAGGACCTGTGATATCGGCATCCATAATACCGACCTTGTATCCCTTTCTGGCAAGCTGAACTGCCAGAACGGAAGTAACGAATGACTTACCTACGCCGCCCTTTCCGCTTGCAACACCGATAACGGTCTTGATGGAAGAACCTGCTGCGAGCGGATCCTTGGTAATGCCGTTTGCAGAAGGGCATGAATCCTGTGATGTGCAGCCGCTCTTGGAAGGGCAAGTATCACATGCTGATGACATAATGTGTTTCTCCTTTATTGTTAACGCGGGTATTATACCGCTTTATCTGTATCAAATCCGTTTTTTTCGTTTTCTTCTTCGATCTCGAAGATATCGGCATCATTATCCGCATTCCTCTTGATCAGTTTCATTACCGCTGCGCCGGCGTCACTTGTTCTGACAATAACGACATTTACAAGACGGCGCTCATTCTTCTTAAATGATTTTATCAGCGACTTGGTTGTGTTGACTGCCTGGTCTTTGGCAATCTTAAGGCTCTCTTTCTCGACCGCCGTAAACTGGTTGGCAAAAGCACGTTCTTCCGCTCTGTGCTGGGCCGCGAGTTCCTTTTCCTGCTGACGGTTCTGGTCGATCAGCTTGCGGTACTGCTCGTAGTGTTTTCTTGTAGGTTCACTTACTGTAACAACTGTATCAACAGCGCTGTAGATCTGTGAACCGATCATGTCAGACACACCCTTAACACCGTGTGTCATCTTCTCGATGGCAACAAACTTCTTCTTGAATCCGATGATGGTAATGAGCGTAGTGACAATGTCTATTACCAGAATCAAGGTAAAGAATGAGATGATTCCTACCCTGACCGGATAGTTGATGTGATTGATTATCCACTTTACCGTCGGATGCAGAATGTAAATACCGAGAGACGCCGCGATACCCCAATAAATGTAGAATCTTAAGCAGATATAGCCTCTGAAATTGAGCTTGTAATCCGAATAGTCCCACCAACGCATGTGGAATGTATGATAGAGGATGACGCCTGCGATAAGCTCGACTACCGTACATGCGGTCGCCATTCCGAAGAATATGATCGCAAAGTTATGTCTGAACGGCTCGAAAGCCCAGATAGCGGCATAGAACCCGAGTCCGTAAACAGGACACAGTGGACCTGCCAGGAATCCTCTGTTTATGAATTTGCCTTCGGTAATTCCATAGTAAACAACTTCAACTATCCAGCCGACAAAGCTGTAGATGAAAAACATCAGATAAGAATCAACAAACGGATACGGTAAAATCATTCTTTCCTTGACCTCATAACTCGATATCCGCCGTCGATGGACAGAGTCTCGCAATTTCCGAATAATTCCTCGAGCTTCGCCATTGTTGACGGTGCTCCCTGCTTGCGCTGCAAAACAACATAGAGATATCCGCCCGGATTAAGGACTTCATAAGACTGTTCATAGAAACCGAATACAGTCTTCTTGCCTGCTCTTACCGGCGGGTTTGTCGCGATGATATCGAAGCGTTCATCTCTTACTCCGAAGAGAATGTCGCTTGATATAAACTTGCAGTTAACTCCGTTATTCTGGCTGTTCTCTCTTGCGAGAGCTACCGCTCTGGAATTGATGTCAACGCCTGTGACGTCAAACGCCATGAAGCATGACTTTATGACAATGCCAACAATTCCGACACCGCATCCGAGATCACAGAAACGTTCCATCTTGGGACCTCTGGCCTTGATGTCCTTAACAAGCGTTTCGATGAGAAGGTTGGTTCCGAAATCTATGTCTTTTCTGGAGAAAACGGATGTATCAGTAACAAACTCAAAATTGATTCCGTTCATTCTGTACGGAATCATCTTGCGGTCTGACGGTGTCAACGGATTGGGATCAAAATACTGTGTCATGGCAATTTATTTTTTAAACCTGTGTTCTTGATTAATACAATAAGCGGCAAACCGAGCACGACCAATACGGCTGTCTCGCCTGAACGGGACCGTAAGAGATCGGGGCAAGGAAATAAGTCAGCACGACATAAAGAGCCGCAATGATACCATTGAACACTACGAACTGTATACGCTTTTTATTCTTGGACTGATTTGTTTCCGTGCTAGCCATCTTTACATCATTGAACGGATCGTATCGTTTAACTGTGCGATCTTTGCTGTTCTGCTCCAGGGCATGTCCGGTGCCTGGATGAGGCCCTTTTTGACTGCATCGGCGCATGCCTCAAACTCATGGACATAACCGTGCAGATAGTCATCAGGATCAACATACTCTTCGACGAGCTGATCATCGGGAGTATAGAGAGCGATCTTTCTGTAGTTGTTGATATTGCTGAATCTGATCTTACCCTTCTCGCCGATTACGACACCGTCTCTGTCAGTATCAGCGCACATGGTAACGTAGAAGTTGCCGAGAATGCTGCCGTCTTCTGTCTCAAGACTGTATGTTGTGTCCTTGTCGATTCCGGATGAGATCTGTCTAGCGAATACTCTTGATACCTTAAGGTCGTCACCCATGAATGAAAGTGCGAAATTTGTCGTGTAAACACCGAGATCCAGATAGCTGCCGCCGCCAAGAACCTGGCTGTTAAGTCTCGGCATGTTCTCGATGTCGTAACCTAAGTTTGCTGATACATACTTAACCGCACCGATCTTATCCTGAGCGATGAGTTCCAAAGCCTTCTTATGAAGAGGAGTGTAGGATGTCCACATAGCTTCAGCTACGAATACGCCTCTGTTCTTTGCTTCGAAGAAGATGCTGTCTGCTTCAGCCTTGCTCATAGCGAAAGGCTTCTCAACAAGAATGTTCTTGTACTCCTTGATGCACATGATGGCATGCTCGTAGTGATATGTGTTGGGAGTCGTGATGTAGATGAGGTCGATCTCGTCAGATGCGGCAAGCTTCTCATAACCCGTGAACACCTTTGCATCCGGGCAATGTGCAGCTGCAAATTTCTTAGCCTTGTTTCTCTCTCTGGACGCAACACCGGCAATAACAACTTTTTTACTGCCCTTCAGGCTGTCTGCTACTTTTGCTGCTATGTTTCCGCAACCGAGAATACCTACTCTAAGCATATTCCAAGACCCCTTTTTTATTATTTATAGGAACCCAATCATTGTATTTGGTGCAGTTGTTTGTGTCAATCTATGTTTTGAACAACCCGTTTAATATAGACATCCCTGCCATGTTGCTATATTTTATTTTCAAAAGTTTTGAGGAAAGAGAGCATACAGGTGTCAGCTAAGTTTTTGCAGAAACTGTCGCCCAGAAAAAGAGGCATCATATACCTGTTGTTATCGTCATTTGCGTTTGCGTGCATGGCCCTGTTCATTAACCTCGCAGGAGACATGCCCGTATTCCAGAAAGCTTTCTTCAGAAATCTCGTTGCTATCGTCATGTCTTACATCATGCTCGCCAGGAGCCCTGAGAAGTTCAAGATAAAGAAGGGTTCGCTGCCCTATCTGTTCCTGAGGGCATCTTTCGGAACAATCGGCGTCATCGCGAACTTCTACGCGATTTCCAGCACAAACATGTCCGACGCCATGATGCTCAACAAACTCTCACCTTTTTTTGCAATGCTGACATCCATCATAGTTCTCAAGGAGGCTGCCGACGGATTCCAGTGGGCAGCGATACTTACGGCTATCGCCGGCGCGATCTTTGTCGTAAAGCCTTCGTTCCTGTTCGGTAATCTCGGCATATCAGGCGATTCGGTATTCCCTCTTACAGTTGCTCTTATCGGAGGAATATGCGCGGGCATAGCATACACATTCTTACGCAAGGCAACTCTTAAGGGTGAACGCGGTATCGTGGTCGTCGCATTCTTTTCGACTTTCTCGTGCATTGCACTGATACCGTTCATTATCTTCACTTATGAACCTATCACATGGCTGCAGTTCTTCTTCTGCGTAATGACCGGTGTATCCGCATGCTTCGGACAGATATTCATCACTTCCGCTTATGCAGCATGCCCCGCGAAAGAGATATCCATCTACGATTATTCGACCGTAATATTCACGGCTCTTCTGGGACTCATCGTACTGGGAGAAGTCCCGGATTTTCTCAGCATAATAGGATACGCCATCATCATCGGCGCATCCGTATTAAACTATCTGTATAACAACAATTACCTGAGATTTAAGAAAGCCTGAACATTTGCAAGTGATGGCAGGATAACGTCTGCCAGTCCCTTCATCTCATCATCAGGCTGGATAATATCCGGAACCATTATCGTATAAAGACCTGAGGCCTTGCATGATCTGACTCCGTTAAATGAATCTTCAAGTCCGACACCCTCTTCAGGCTTTACGCCCAGAGCATCACAGGCCAGAAGGAAGATCTCCGGATCAGGCTTGGACTTAGTTACCTGGTCTCCGCAGACACATGTATCAAAATAAGGCAGTGCACCTAATGTTGCCATCTGCGAAGTTACTTCCTCACGTGTTGAAGAAGATGCGATGGCGATCTTCATGCCTGCATTTTTCATTGAACTCAAAAGTTCAATGGTGTGGGGTTTTAACGGAACCTCACCCTTGGCAGCCAGACCGTTATAGATCTCACGGAGCTCGCGCTCGTAACGGTCGCCGGGCTCACCGTAGACTCTCTCGAATTCATCTACAGTAGCCTTTTTGTTTTTTCCGATAACGCTGATGCCGTATGTAACGATATCAGCAAAACCGTACTTCTCACCGATTATTTCCCAACATTTCAGGACCGTCCTCTCTGAATCGAGGATCAGTCCGTCCATGTCGAAAATTGCTGCTTTGAATTGTCTGTTAATGGTCTCCATCAGACCTCCATTGTTCCTTCGAAGACCTTAGCACAGTTACCTGTCATGAATACTGCGTCATCTGTGTACTTAATGATGAGGTCGCCGCCCTTGAGGATGACTCTGATGTCTTCACCCTTCTTGCAGAAACCGTTCTCGCATGCTGCAACTACTGTTGCGCAGGCACCTGTACCGCAAGCCATAGTCTCGCCGGAACCTCTCTCCCATACCCTCATCTTGAGTGTGTGATCGTCGATGACCTTAACAAACTCTGTGTTAACTCTCTCAGGGAAGATATCCGTTGAGAATTCGAACTTAGGTCCGATAGTGTTGAGATCAAGAACGTCAACGAGATCTGTGAATACAACTGCGTGAGGGTTACCCATCGAAACAGCCGTGATCTTATATTCATCGCCGTCTATATTTACCGGAACGTTGATCGCTGTATCACCCGGGAGCGTGCAGGGAATATTCTTGGGTGTAAGTTCTGCCTTGCCCATGTCTACCTTAACTCTTGCAACTACACCGCCAAGAGTCATGAGCTCGAGTGTCTTGATGCCGCTCTTAGTCTCGATCTTCATATGTCTCTTCTTGTGACCGCGCTCATCGTACATGTACTTGGCAACACATCTGATAGCGTTACCGCACATCATGCCCTCTGAACCGTCAAGATTGTACATGATCATACGGCAGTCTGCGACTTTCGAAGGTGCGATGAGAACGATACCGTCACCGCCAACACCGAAATGTCTGTCACTCATGTAGACTGAGAGTGATTCAGGTGAAGATACCATATTCTCCATGCAGTCAATGTAGATATAGTCATTACCTGCACCCTGCATCTTCGTGAAGTGGATCTTACGTCTCTTGTCACGCATGTTGTTGATGTCAACGAGCTCTGTGTTGATCTCAGAGAAGTGGCTCATGAGTGAATCAGCGAGAGCGTCTGCCGTATCAATAGCCGTAAGGCAAGGGATACCGAGCATGACTGCTCTTCTTCTGAGCTTAACGGAGTCTCTTGCAGGGAGTCTGCCCTTGGCAGATGTTGAAATGATGTAATTTATCTTGCCGCTCTCGATCAGAGACATTGTATTGTTCTCATCAGACTCGTGGATCTTGGATACGGCTGTAACTTCCATGCCTGCCTGTCTTAAAGCATCTGCCGTGCCGTGTGTGGCATAGAGTTTGAAGCCCATTGAGTCGAACTTCTTTGCGATCTCAACGATCTCCATCTTGTCTGAGTTTCTGACTGTAATGAATACACCGCCGCGCTTGTACATCTTGTAACCTGCTGCTACGAGACCCTTGTACAGTGCTTCGGAGAGGTTTCTGCCGACACCTAAGACTTCGCCCGTAGACTTCATTTCAGGTCCGAGCTGCGTATCTACGTCTGTGAGCTTCTCGAAAGAGAATACAGGAACCTTAACTGCTGTGTAAGGTGACTGTCTGTAGAAGCCCGTACCGTAATCCATGTCGGCAAGCTTTGTTCCGAGGCTTACTTCGATGGCAACGTCTACCATCGGGATGCCTGTTACCTTGCTCATGTAAGGAACCGTTCTGGATGCTCTCGGGTTGACCTCGATTACATAGATCCTGTTGTCCTTTACGATGTACTGGATGTTTACGATACCTGTTGACTTGAGGCCGTCGCAGAGTGCGATGGTTGTGTCAGCAAGCTTCTTGTACATGTCATCGTAGATGTGCTTTGCAGGATACATTGCGATGGAGTCACCGGAGTGGATACCTGCACGCTCAACGTGCTCCATGAGACCAGGAATGAGGACATCCTTACCGTCGTAGATGGCATCAACTTCGATCTCCTTACCCTGGATGTACTTATCGATAAGTACAGGGTTCTCGATGCCCTGTGCGAGGATGATCTTCATATACTCGTTAACATCTTCATCGTTGAATGCGATGATCATGTTCTGACCGCCAAGTACGTAGGAAGGTCTGAGGAGTACAGGATATTCAAGAGTATTTGCAGCCTTAAGAGCTTCATCCAGTGTGAGTACTGAGAATCCCTTAGGTCTTGCGATTCCGAGGCGCTCCAAAAGTTCATCGAATCTCTCACGGTCTTCTGCCATGTCGATTGAATCTGCAGATGTACCGATGATGTTAATGTTGTTCTCAGAGAGTGTCTTAGTGAGTTTGATGGCTGTCTGTCCGCCGAATGCTACAACTACTCCGAACGGCTTTTCCTGATGAACGATGTTCATTACGTCTTCAGGTGTGAGAGGCTCGAAATAGAGTCTGTCACCTGTATCGAAGTCTGTTGAAACCGTCTCAGGGTTGTTGTTTACGATGACAACTCTATAGCCCAAATCTCTTAAGGCGTGTACGCAGTGAACTGCAGCATAGTCGAACTCGATACCCTGACCGATCCTGATCGGGCCAGAACCGAATACGATTACCGTCTTCTTATCCTTATCGCCTGCCTTCTCGAAGTCAGCTTCGTTCTCGCCGCCTTCTTCAGGTCTGTTGAATGTTGCATAGAAATAAGGTGTATGTGCTTCGAACTCGCCTGCGCATGTATCAACCATCTTGAATGTAGGCTTGAGTTCGTAGGTAACGGGCTTGCCAGTGATCCTTGCGATGGCCTTGTCTGTAAAGCCGAGTTTTTTAGCTTTTACATATTCATCGAAAGAGATCTCTTTGCCTGCGATCTCCTTCTCGAACTCAACGAGATTCCTGATCTTGGCCAGGAACCACATGTCGATCTTTGTCTCAGCGTTGATTTTAGCGATATCAACACCTCTTCTGATCGCCTCTGCAACATAGAAGAGTCTCTCGTCGGTAGGTGTTACGCAGCGCTCCATGAGATCCTCGTCTGCAACTTCCTCCATCTTCTTGAGGTGGAGTGTGTCAGCAGAGATCTCTGCGCCTCTTACCGCCTTCATGAGCGCACTCTCGAAAGAATCGGAGATAGCCATGACTTCGCCTGTTGCCTTCATCTGTGTTCCGAGATTTCTCTTTGCATAGACGAACTTATCGAAAGGCCACTTCGGATACTTAACTGCAACGTAGTCCAATGCAGGCTCGAAAGCAGCATATGTGTGACCTGTTACTGCATTTACGATCTCGTGGAGTCTGTAACCGATTGCAATCTTTGTTGCAACCTTGGCGATCGGGTAACCTGTTGCCTTAGAAGCGAGAGCTGATGATCTTGAAACTCTCGGGTTAACCTCGATTACCGCATACTCGAATGAGTTCGGGTTAAGAGCGAACTGGCAGTTACAGCCGCCTTCAACTCCAAGTGCTTCGATGATGTTAAGTGATGCTGTTCTGAGCATCTGATACTCTTTGTCTGAGAGTGTTACCGCAGGAGCGATAACGATGGAGTCACCTGTGTGTACTCCGACAGGATCTAAATTCTCCATTGAACAGACAGTGATTACGTTGCCGTCCTTATCTCTGATAACTTCGAACTCGATCTCTTTCCAGCCTGCGATACCCCTCTCGATGAGTACCTGTGTGATAGGAGACAATGCAAGACCGTTTCTTGCGATCTCGTGGAGCTCAGCCTCATCGTTTGCGATACCGCCGCCTGTTCCTCCGAGTGTGAACGCAGGTCTTACGATAACCGGATAACCGATCTCTTTTGCAAAATCCATTGCGTCTTCAACAGTCGTAACAACCTTTGAAGGAATGCAGGGCTGGCCGATCGCTTCCATCGTATCCTTGAACATCTGACGGTCTTCAGCCTTGTCGATGCACTCAGGTGATGAGCCCAGGAGCTTAACGCCGTGGGATTCGAGGAATCCTTCCTTTGCGAGCTGCATACAGAGTGTGAGAGCTGTCTGTCCGCCGAGACCAGAGAGGATTGAGTCAGGCTTTTCTGTCTCGATGATTCTCTTAACTGTCGTAAGTGTCAGAGGCTCGATGTAGATCTTATCTGCCATTGACTTGTCGGTCATGATGGTAGCAGGGTTGGAGTTCAAAAGAACGATCTCAATGCCGTCTTCTCTGAGAGCTCTGCAGGCCTGTGTACCTGCGTAGTCAAATTCGGCTGCCTGTCCGATTACGATAGGACCTGAACCGATTACAAGAACTTTTCTTATGGTTTTATCAAGCGGCATATTAGTTTTCCCCCTTCTTCTCTTCCATCATCTGAATAAACGTATCGAAAAGGAATTCCGTATCCTTCGGTCCACCACATGCTTCAGGGTGGAACTGAACAGAATAAGCAGGCTTATCAAGATACTTGATTCCCTCATTTGTTCCGTCGTTAACGTTAACGAAGTATTCTTTCGCGATGTTCGTATCGATTGAATCGCTCAATACCTGGTAACCGTGGTTTTGTGATGTGATGTATACTCTGCCGGTCTCAAGATTCTTAACGGGGTGGTTTGCACCTCTGTGACCGTACTTGAGCTTGGATGTCTTGAATCCGTGTGCGAGAGCGAGGATCTGGTGACCTAAGCAGATGCCCATGATCGGTGTACCCCAGTCCTTGATCTCCTTCATTGTCTCGATCGCCTTGACGTTGTCCTCAGGGTCTCCCGGGCCGTTCGAAAGGAAGATTCCGTCAGGGTTGATCTCCTTTACCTGTGCCGCAGTTGTGTCTGCAGGAAGAAGATGAACTTCGCATCCTCTCTTTGCAAGCTCTCTTGCAATATTTGTCTTGATGCCGAAGTCGAACATTGCGACCTTGAACTTAACCTCATCCTTGGCGGGAACGATCTGTTCTTCCATAGTAGTAACTTCCTCAACGGGATCCTTGATCCTGTATGCCTTGATCTCATCAATAGAGAACTCATCGGGACGGTCGCAGATCGCGCCGTTCATCGTACCTGATTCTCTCAGGCACTTTGTAAGGGCTCTTGTGTCGATTCCCTTGATTCCGGGAATGCCCTGCTCCTTGAGGAAAGAATCGAGGTCCTTCTCGCATCTGAAGTTTGAAGGAAGCGCACATGCTTCTCTTACGATATAACCTGATACGTTAACCTTGTCGCTCTCCATATCAGGTGTGATGATTCCGTAGTTACCTATCAGGGGGAAGGTTTGAACTACAGCCTGACCCTTGTAGCTCGGATCAGTCAGTGTCTCTAAATAAGCTGTCATGGCAGTGGTAAATACGATCTCGGAGATAACACTCTTTGAGTCGCCCATCGCCTCACCTTCGTAAACGTTTCCGTTTTCAAGTACCAAATAACGTTTCATGTCTTTTAACCCCCTGTTTATAAAAAAGGCTTTTCCGTTGGGAGAAAAGCCTTAAAAAATCAAATCAATCAAGAAGGATCTTGCGCACCATGCTCATCATCTGTTCCTTCTCGATAACGTCCTTATGCCTTACTTCAAGTGACGGCAGTTCGACAATGGACTGCGGAATCTCGAGACCGCTCTCTTCGGCAAGTTCGGCAATGATATCAGGAATTGACTTATTATCAGAGTATCCTGCTCCTCTTAATGAATCCATAACTGCCGGTGCAAACTTGAACGGTGATGCTGTTGATGCGAAAACCGTCTTGCTCTCGTCACCTGATCTCTGGTGATATCTGCCGTAGATATTGAAACCTACTGCTGTATGAGGATCGATCACATGATCTGTGCGGTCGTATACCTCAAGGATAGTCTTGGATACACCTGTCTCGTCGGCAAATCCGCCTACGAACAGTCTCTGAAGTGCCTTCAATGTATCCTTGTCGACGGAATACTTACCGTCAACGCTGAGGCTCTTCATCCACTCTGTTACCTTCTGGGGATCCTTGTCTGCGATCTCAAAGAGAAGTCTCTCGAGGTTGGAAGAAATAAGGATATCCATAGAAGGAGATGTTGTCTTATAGAACTCTCTGTTACGGTCATAAATACCGCTTGAGAAGAAGTCGCACAAAACCTTGTTGCGGTTGGACGCACAGATAAGCTTGTGAACCGGAATACCCATCTGCTTTGCAAACCAAGCAGCGAGGATATTACCGAAGTTACCTGTAGGAACAACGATGTTGAAAGACTCGGTAA
>JAEEGJ010009870.1_pt1 | contig 25231 bp, 24 predicted proteins | sample 8958761 | NCBI WGS metagenome assembly JAEEGJ01 (sample SAMN16246546, study PRJNA631951) | gut metagenome | biome: gut microbiome; feature: rumen; material: RS-attached | host: Bos | place: Iran: Karaj | collected 2018-10 | reverse complement strand
TCGATGCATTCTATCATTTTAAGTTAGCATTTGAGGTTTGCAAACAGTTATTCGACCTCAACTGTCAGGTATTTATGTCCTCACACAATACATACCTGCTGACGAATGACTTGCTTCGTCCCGATTGCAATTTCATCTTACAGGACAATACAATCAAGCCTCTACAAGCCTGCACAGAGAAAGAGTTGAGATTTGCACATAACATTGAGAAAATATATAGAGCAGGAGCATTCCATGTCGAATAACGAACTACATCTTTTCGTATTTGAGGGCGTTCGGGCAGAATCAAAATACGTAGACATGCTTGAACAGAATTTCCTAGGAAAAAGGATTTCTGTCAAGTGTGTCTATGATGCAGAAATCTACCAACTATACAGACAACTGAAAGATGAGGAATTTGCTTTCGACATGGTTGATCTTCTCAAAGAGCGAAACAAAGAGAATGCAGAAATCTTGCGAGACTATAATCGAGACAGTTTTGCATACATTTATCTATTCTTTGACTATGATGCTCATTCATCGCTTGCCAGTGATGACAAGATAGTGGAGATGCTCGATTTCTTTGATAATGAAACTGAAAATGGATTGCTCTACATCAGTTATCCTATGTTGGAGGCAATACGGCACTATAAAGATATGGAAAGTTTCAAGGAGCTCACAGTTAAATGCAAACGAGCCAATTGTCCATACAAGGAAAAATGTGGCGAAGTAGAAGCATGCTTGAAGGAACCTCACTATAAGAAGATTTCGGCCTCTGAGTGCCAGCCCCAACTCACCAACATCAACAAATACACAAAAGAGGTATGGCAAGAACTGATTCGTGCCCATGTTTCCAAGATGAATTATCTGGTACACGATGTTTTCGACCTACCTAAACAAATAGAGTTGCAAAGTGTGATATTCAGCAAGCAATTGGAAAAGCATATCAATCACAAATGTCCCCAAGTCGCAGTATTAAGCTCTTTCCCAATTTATGTCCTAGATTATTATGGAGTTGAAACGCTAAAGAAGAAACTAAATGAATAACAATATGAAGAAAGTAATACCTGGACAAAGAAATAATCACGACATCACAAAGTGTTACGGCCCAAACGTAAGCACGTTGCGAAATATTTCTTTGCAAAAAATTTCGGATAACATTTGGAAGGACGCAATGGTTCCTGCCCCTTATGCGCCCACGGAGGAGAAGAAATCCAAGAGGGCCCGAACCTCTACCCCCTACTGAAGAGTCGTTAGGAGGAAGTGCTGATGATTTACCTTTTTAAAACATAATGTTATGAGTAGATTCAGAAATAAACTTACCCCACAGCATCAAGCGTTTGTGAACAAATATGTTCAAAGTAGATATAATCCATTGGGATTGTATAAGAGAGCCTATTTTTGCGAGGATGAAAATATTGCCTTTGTATTAAGGGTTGAAGATTATGAGGATTTCAACGAATACACTGACGATGATGACGAAATGCTTCCTGACACTTGGGGATGTGTCAATATGGCTCATCAATTGCTTGTGCCATTTGAGTATGCTAGGATTATGAATTTTGGTCATTTCTTGATATGTGAAGATGAAGATGGTGACTATTATATATACAATAAGAAAGGCCAGCAACTCTTCGAGTTATGGAAATTATTAAAAACTCCACATAAAGAGTATTACTTGCTTTATGATAAAGAATTTAACGATGATGCTGATGATGAGATAGAATGGTTTAGATTATGTATATGTAAAAGAGCGATTTCTAAATCTCTATATCAGACGTTCTATGTAATGGAAAATGGATTGGCTTATGCCAAAAACAAGGAAGGAAAAGTTGGGGTGATATTATTCTCAAAACTGAAACTTCCTTTTGAATACTATGCAATAGCCATTCCTCAAAATGGTTATACGTTGGGAATTATTCAATGTGGCGAATCAGATGGGGAACCCTTATATGACTGCCAATTGATAAAAGTAAAAAGCCAAATAAAAGCTGAAGGTTCTATACATCCTACTGGAATTAATTTGTTCACCCAAAAAACAATTGATGAGGTTAAACACTATTTTAAGGACTACGAAACATTCGAGAAAGAGTGTAACTCAATTGTTTGCTACAACCAAGAAGTTCATTTTTCTATATCTCAATTGAAGTTTTTCCCATTTAATACAGAAAATGTGGGAGAAGAAGATGATGAAGAGGTTGAAGAAGATGATGATTATAATGAGTGGGAGCATTATTCTCACAAAGATGCATTATACGATGCGTTAGGTGGTGAAATGGATGCAGTTTGGAACATTGATTAAGATGAGTTATGAGTGATTGGCAAATCTTTTTTTTATGTATTAAATGCTCTTACGTTATTTTTTGTAGCAGTTCCTATATTGTTACTTATTCTATGGGTAGTTAACAAATGGGTGTTTCGGCAGACGATTACTTGCACGAAAGCCTAGACTTCAACCGAGAATTAAGCATCCTGAGGCTACGTTCTATGGGCTTGAAGTGCTAAAATGGCATGGATAGCCCATATTTTTTTTCTGTATGGTTGGTAGGTCGGAGTTTTTTTCTTAAATTTGCAGCAGTTTATTTACTAAAAACTGTTGAGATATGGAATCTCGATTCTATTATGATTTACATCGAGTATTAGCGGTGTTATTCCTATTACTTTGCATGAGCTGCAATAATGGGAATAAGCCAATTGAATTGAAACGATGTATGAAGCTTGCTAGAGAAGTGGAGCTGTTTGAGTCAAGACTTCCAATCCAAATTGATGAAGGAATTATGCTAGTTAAGGTTGAATATGTTGATTCAGTCTATACAACATGGATGGAAGTTGACGATAAGGCAATATCCTTTGATGAAATAAAGCAATTGTGTAAGAAGAGAAAGAAGGAAATAATATCTGATGTTACTGTATCTGATGGCAATGACAAAAGCAATTATGAAATGTACGTTGAGTATAGTATAAGCATGAGAATGATATATTTTGGGAAAAATAGTCATCAGCAAACAGAGTTTACTATAACACCAAGTGAGATAGATGAAGCACTTAATAGCAAGGCAGATGCTTATTCAAAGTTGCAGATGCTTTTGTCCTGTGCAAAACCACAAACAATAGAAGGAATGGGTGTCCCTATTTTGATGTTGCAAGACAGCATCGTATATATGACCATTGAACTTGACGAGAATAAATATGATATAAAAGCATTGAAAGAAACTGCATCCCCTTTTGATATAATGGCAGATTTAAGAGGGTCTAATCCAAAATTAATTAGATATATGGCGGAAGCTCATTGTGGATTAACATATCATATTATTTGTTTACGTTCCCAAAAAGGGTTTGATATGCATTTTACTTCAAATGAAATATTAGCTAACAAATTGTTAATAGATGCCGATGTTAAAACAGCCTCTGAGATTGTTGAAAGTGACGAATAATCCCCCCAACATTTAAAATATGAAACAGTGCTATTGTATATTGATATTTTGTCTGGTAGTAGTTACTACTAGTTGTACTGAGCGGAAAAAGCTTTCTGATTCGGATTTTTATGGCAATTCTTTCATTAATCTGTCTGATTATGAATTCTATGCTCCTGAGAATTGGAAAAGCTATGTATTGGGTGATGGCGAGTTTGAAATTAAGATGCCACCATATATGAAAGAGAACTCCTTCCCTCAAAAAGAAGGGACATCCCATCATACCTATATATTTAACTATCGAGATACTTCTGAACTTGCAGAAAGCCATTATGGTCGAATTGCTATTGAGTTTTTAAATGATGAAAGTCGTACCTTCAACAAGGCAACAGATTATATTTCATTGAATGAACAATATGATTTTTGGGAACCTATTGTTGAACAAGCTTTGAAAGGAGGTAAAGGTGCTGATGGTTTTGAAGTCCCTGATGGGAAATTACTGAATGGACCTCATTGTAAAGAACTACGTTCCAATAGCCCTATCATAATTTATGATGCTTTCTATCGAAGAGGTGGTCATATTAAAGATGAAGGACCTGTATCAGTTCACCTATTCTATTTAATGAACAAAAAGGAGGCAGCGATGATGAGCATATCTTTTCATGACAAAGATTCTGTTCTATTTAGAAACCTCTTCAATGTTGTGAAAACGTTCAGATGGAAAGAGATTTATCAGTAATTTATGAATATATGAAATCAATGTCGTTATTCAGACGCTTATTAGGAAGCGTAATTGACAAAGTTTTGATACTTATCATCTTTGTTGTAGCTTTTACTATCATCAATGGCGAATCTACAGCTACATATAGGTTGGGGACATATTACTCTATAGGAACAAACTCACCGTCATCTTATGAGTTTATTACCCTTAATAGTCTGCTTGTTATAGACAATGGCTGGTCTTTGAAATATTTCAAAGAATCAGAAGATGACATTCTCCTAAAGTATAAAGATGAAGATATTGTAGGGATGGTAAGGTCTTTTGACTTGACTATAACTTTTGCATTTATCTTCCTTAATATTTTATACTATTTGTTATCAGAAATATTCCTTGCAGCATCCGTAGGAAAAAGGATTATGGGAGGGCAAATTAGGGATGACTTGCTTGAAGATAGAATCAATACTAGTGATGCGTTTAAAAGAGCAATAATAGGCGGTGTTTTAATGGCATTTGCGGTTGGACTTCGTTTCCTTCTTGATATAAATTATATCATTGTAATAATTGCGTTTTTCCTTATTATTGACATTTTTGTAATCTTCAAAAGGAAATCACTTATTGACATCCTATCAAAAGTAACCTATGTTGAGAGTCTTTCTTCTACTGTTAAATACAACAAAGATAATAATAGAATAATGGCTATGGAAGAGAATGAAGTCGAGAGTCCTATTGTTGTTGAGAAAGAAGAAGTACCTATTCAAGACACTAACACCAAGAAAATACGCAGATTTAAGTTCCCTACTATTGTCAGTAATAAAGCCTCTATAAAGATGGCTTCTATTTATATCTATATCATTTGGTTTGCAATCAATATTACAGCTCTGGCTTATGCAATGGCAAATCCACACAAAACTTTTGGCCGTGCTTTTGAATCGAGTGGCCATATAAACACGAGTGCTTTCTACCCATTTGAGAGTTATGATATAGGAACTTATGATTTCTCGGAGTTTGTTGTTTATACTGTAGCCTTACCTTTGTGCTTGTTTGCAATAATAAAACTCATACTTTTGTTTGTTCCTTCGAAAACGAACAAATAGACATTATACAATAAATGGTAAGAAAGAAAGGGAGGATAAGACTGAATATGATTACGGAGAATCATTAGTTAATTCCCAGAATACGAGCATTTATCAGTTGTACAAATAAATATAAGAACATGAGTAGTAGGGCAACAGTAATAAAGCTGACCAAGGATAATTATCAGGATTATCATTTGCATGATGTTATTGCAATTTCAATAGCAACATCTAATTCAATGGGTGATTCTGGAGCATACGAAATTGTTTCTTCTGATGGTGTGATTTACCATGCCAACCCATATTATGAGGATATATCAATGGAGCAAGTGGTACATGTATGCCCTTTCATTTCTGATAGTCAACTTGATTATTCCCTCGATGAACCTAGGGGTTGGAAGAGATTTAATATGGGATATGGGAATTTTCTCTTTATCCCTGATTCTATAATTGAGCAATTCCAACTATGTATAAATAAACTAGAATTAATCCCTTATAATGGTCTTTATGTTTATGATAATTGGAAGGAAATTGTTCTAGACATAGTTGATGTTAATCGGATAGTTGATAATAAAGGAAACAAGTATGAATAGAAAGTATTATTTAATTTGGTTTGTCATTTATACCTTGCTTCAATGGCCTTTAATGAGTTACTTTCCATTAACTCATTCGATATTGATGATGCTGATTACAATGCTTTTCTTTGCTATTGTACTAGGAAACATTATTGGACTTGTTCCAATTATTAGAGCATTACGGCATGCCTATAATGACTTTAGTTTATATCACTCCAATCCTAATGAATTTCATGCGAGTTATCAAAGTGATTATCCTTATGACATTTCCAACACAATGATACTATGGAAGGCAGACATCTTTCCATTGCTTATATCTTGTGTGGTGTTATTGCATCTGTATATGTCAGCCAAGCGTTGTAAGAATATCGGCATAAGCACATGGTGGTGTCTAGTTCCGCTATATAATCCAATAGTGCTGATGTTTAGGAAATCAAAGGCTGATGTAAGTAATGGGAATGCTCACAATGTGACTGGCACTTTGTGAGGTAGTTTTGTTACAGATTAAAGGATCACGGATCAGAGTCCCCTGACCCACAATATGCTTTAACTGCAAAAGATAAATAATTAATAAATGTCACAAATGATAAATGACTAACAATATGAAGAAAGTAATTTTTAGCTTAGTGCTGGCGATGATGTCAGTAGCCGGATACGCTCAGAGCGTTGTAGGCAAGTGGGTAACAGAAGGTGGTGATTCTCAGGTGGAGATTTACCAGAGTGGTGACAAACTGAACGGCAAGATCGTCTGGCTGAAGAAAGGCGACGGGCAGCAGGATGTCCACAATCCTGACAAGAAGCTGCAGAGCCGCAAACTGGTTGGCGTCAACATCCTGACGGGTCTCACCAAGAAAGGCGACAAGTGGGAAGGCGGAAAGATCTACAATCCCAAGAACGGCAAGACCTACAAGTGTTCCATCTGGCTCGACGGCAACAACCTGAAGGTTCGCGGCTACGTCGCCATGTTCTACGAGACCCAGACCTGGACGAAAAAGTAAACATTAAGAGCGGTGTGACCCAACGCGTTAAGGCCCCGCATCCCTGCGAGGCCCTAACGTATCTAACTAATCAACTAAAACCAAAACTTATGAAAAAGAAAAACTAACTCTATATAACTAATGTATGAAACGATTTCTATTTTTTGTTGATGCAAAGTTACGGTGATTTTCATTCGATTCCAAGAAATATCACCATTTCTTTTCCAACTTGTATGGACAAACGCCTGAATCTTGGACAAATCAGGGAAAGAGGCCATAAAGTTGTCCAATGTATCTATATTCCGTTGGCTCAGTCTGAAAAGCGCGATTGAGTACCTTGGTGAATGGGAAATGCTCTACAATCCCAATTCTAATTATGGCGAATTCGCCACATTTAGGAATATGGCAGGAAGCAATATGAGATAATTTGCCTTTAATATTTTTAGCGCATAAAACACACAGAGCTCACAAGGGGCGGGAACTCTGTGAGTACAGTTAACTTCTATTTTTTCACCTCTTTTTTAATAAATACTGCCGATTTTGGTATATTATTGAAAAGTTTTTGTATCTTTGTACCATAATTAAAAACTTAGAAGATGCTATTACAAAAGAATATCGTCAAAAAGTATTTGGCTTTGCTTCCTGATGAGCAGACCCAGGAGGCTTGGAACCAATATCAGTCGTATTTCCTGAACGAGTAGGTCAGAAAATCGTCCCTTGACCCACCAAGGTGCTTGACCTCTATGGTCTATCTCAAGAAGAACGTGAAATCGTTATAAATGCATAAACAACAAGAATATGACAAAGAAACAAGCAATACAACTGTTTGAAGAAAAGAAAGTCCGCACCGTATGGGACGACGAACAAGAGAAGTGGTATTTCTCAATAGTAGATGTATGTGGTGTGCTGACTGATAGTAAAGATGCCCTCACCGCACGAAAGTATTGGAATAAACTTAAACAACGTCTGAAAGAGGAAGGAAATGAAACGGTGACAAATTGTCACCAGTTGAAACTTCGTGCTGCTGACGGACATCATCACCCAAGAATGGAGTGGATTTACCACTAAACAATACAAGCACTATAAAGGACTAAAGAAAGAAAATCTGCGCGACAACATGACAAATGTCGAGATTGCGCTCAATACGTTGGCAGAAGCATCTGCTACGGAATTGTCCAAACAGCGTGATCCTAAAGGTTATAAGGCACAACAGCGTGTTGCTAAGGATGGCGGTAGCGTAGCTAAAGCAGCTCGCAAACAATTAGAAGGAAAGTTGGGGCGTAGCGTTATTTCTTCCGCCAAAGCCACAGACTATCTTCTACCAGCTAATGATAACGATGAAGAATAATATGACTTAGGTACCTGTCCCTTCTATGACTATTCATTTCTCAATGAGTTAAAAATCGACTCAAAATTTGGATTTCTCCGATATTCTTTCTATTTTTGCACTATATTATTTAAAATGGATTAGTATTAACAAATAACCAATAATAAATGAAGACGAAATCACTTTTTTTATTAATGTTGTGTCTTTGTTTCCCTCTAATGGCAGAAGCACAGATTCTAGTACTTCATCATGCAAATGGTAAAACGACAGATGTGGAACTTCTTACACAACCGCAAGTAAAGTTTCAAAATGATAAAGTACTTATAACTTCCACTATTCTCAACATGGAATATCCTAAGGAAGATGTCCTCACCTTTACATTCAAAGGGGGAACTTTAGGCATCAAGAGTCTCAAGAGTAATTGCAATTATTCAAAAGAGAACGGGCAGATTGTTTTTCATGGGGTAAAATCCTCAGAGAAAATTGCAGTCTATAACATGAAAGGCATCCGCATTCCGGTCGAGATTCATCGTAATGGTGATACGGCAACGCTTCCTCTCTCCGCCATCCCGTCAGGAGTCTATCTACTTTATGTCAACGGTAAAACCTCAAAATTCACGAAACAATGAAACACAAACTACACCTCACTATATTATTATCTATCATAGCACTTTGCAGTGTGGCGCAGAATGTTGGAGAAGCCTTCTATATTTATCGTAATGATGGTATGATCAATGCATTCTTTCGTGATGACGTAGTGAGTATAGAATACTCTTACGAGGACTTAGAAGGCAATACTTATGATGAGATAGTGACCCAAATTGTTAATACAACGGACAGCATTTATAAGATACCACTTGCAGCCATTGATAGTGTAGGCTTTGTACAGCCTGAAACAATTTTAAAACCTGATGTCATTGACATGTCTCTTGAACTGCGCAACCATGTTGTCTCTGTGACTTCTACAGGTATGGAGATTTCAGCTTCTATTCCTCTCGAGATATTACCAAAAAAGGAAGAGAAAATGGTTTATCTAATAATGGATGACCTATTTCCAGCAGGCTTTGCAGGAATAGTATCAAATGTCACACAAAATATTGCAGGAAACTATATTTTGTCTTTTGATGACGTAAAATTGGAAGATATATTCGATCAATACTATTGTCCTTTCTCTGCTACTAGTGAGTCCGACAATTCTTCGTCTGCACAAATTAGATCAAGAAGAGTAGGTGGTGGTGGTGACTTTTCGTTTAAGGTTCCACCGTTTAAGGTTCAAATGAACGATTGGTTTAACCTTGCAAATGACGATGATTTTGCTTTCAGTTACACAAAGGATATTGGCATTAGTGTTACTCCTAGTTTTCGGTTAATGGGATTTGTCATCGTAGACAAAGAATTAGGTACCAGCATAAATACAACCATCATTGGTGATTACAATGTTAAAGAGTGGATGAAAGTCTCTGGTAAAGGGGCACTCACTAAAGATGTTAAAATATTACATGTAGAAGAGCCTATAGCACCCCTTGTTACTGTATTTTTGGATGGTGGTTTTTTTGCGAAGTTTGAAGGGAGTATAACGTCAGACTTTTCTGCTCATCAAAACTTCCGTTCTATATTTAACGTGTCGTATGATAGCAAAGCGGTATCTCAGCGTACACCAATATTAAACTTTTCGCCTACTGAAAACGAAATAGATGATAATAAGATAACCGCTGACATTACAACCTCTGTCGGAACATTCACAGAGATTGGTTTATCATTTGTCAATAGTGCCCTTGACAAACTTTCAGGAAGAGTTGAAGGCGGAGTAGCCTTTAACGTAAAAGGCACTATCTACAAAACAGATCTTAAAAATGCAGACAAAAGTTCTGATTTATACAAGAAACTTACAAGTACTGACACCCCCATCTCAATTTATCCCAATTACAATTTCTCCGTAGGAGCAAAAATCGCTTCTTGGAGTGTTTCCAAAGATTTATTTAATATTGATTGTCCGCCATTCTTCGTGGGAAGACACGTTCCTATCTTCAGCGATGTTACGATTGAACAAGACAATGGCACCACTATTTCAGCGAGTGCAAATCTATCTGGATTCTGTATAAGACCTGTTAAAGTTGGTTTCATGCTTGTTGATGAAAACGGTTCAATTATTGAATCAAAACTATATGACAAAACATATTACAATTCAAGTTCCTTTAGTTCATATTCAATAGATTTTGACAACGTACAATTGAACATGGATTATACTATCTATCCTGTTGTAGAGGCATTCGACCACCAAATAAGAGCATTACCAAGAGGTGATGCGAACATTAAGATTGATGTAATTACTGGTAATTCTGCCAATATAACGACATCTTCTGCTACGGTTTATGGTGAAATTCAATCCTTTGAAATAAATGGTTATGAACATGGCATTTGTTATGGTCTCACAGACAACAAAGACACCTGGCATTATCAATCCACCAATGACTATTTTTCCAACTATTCCGTTGAGCTTACCAATCTGTCATCAAGCACAACCTATTACTATGCAGCCTATATTAAAGTTGACGACATATATTATTATGGTGACGTTTTGTCATTTACTACAACTTCACCAATTATAGTTACAACAGGAGAAGCAACAGATGTAACTGAGTCATCTGTCACGCTTACTGGCTATGTAAGTGGCACTGACGTGGAGAATCGTGAAGGAACCATCTGTTTCTATTATAATACGACTGGTAGTCTTTCTGCTTCCAATGGCATAGCCTGCGAAGTAGGCAAACTCAAAGATTTTCCTAGTGGTGTGTTCACATTAACGTTATCATCTCTAAAACCAAACACAACATATTATTATATGGCATCAGTTTCTCATAATGGAGAAAACAGTTCCGGCGAAGTGGTCTCTTTTAAAACAAAAGAAAAGATATCATCTTCTCCTCATATAACAACAGGTGATGTTATAAATGTGTTTGGGACGACAGCTACTTTAAGTGGCTATCTTGAAAAAGAGTTAACTTATGAAAAATATGGTGTTAGATATACTGAGCAAGGTCAGGAACAATGGATAAGCATTGACGCTAATGAGCAGAATGAAGGTTTATTTACAGTTGTTGCATCAGGACTTTCAAAAAATACAGTATATACCTATCAGGCTTATTGTGTTATGAATGGAGACACACAATTTGGCGAGCAAAAGACATTTAAAACAGAGGATCTATCCGCAAGTCTCTACCTTTATGCTACACCAGGAGGTAGAAATGTGGAGTTACTTGGATCTCTTAGTATGCATGGAAATGTTAAATTAGCAGAAATCGAATACGGATTTTGTGTCTCGAGCACTGAAAATTCTAATGATTGGAGATATATACCATGTAAAACTACTAGCATAGAAGAAAGCACTAATTCTGTTGGAACAATTTATATAAGTGGTAATTATAGAACCATAGTTGACGGGCTTAGTCCAAATTCTAAATACAAATGCAAATCATATGTAAAAATAGGGGATTCATATATATTTAGCGATGAAATGTCCTTCAAAACCGGGTGTGACATTGCCGTAACGACTTTATCGCCAAGTTGCATTTTATGGAACGGTGCAATTGTTGGAGGTATTATTGAGGGAAAAATAGAAGGACATTTGTCTTATCAACACTATTCAATAGAATACGCAAAGAATCTTGAGCAATTCATGACTAAGAATCCTCAAGCAATAGGTGTAGATGCAAATAATAATGAATTCACTGTGCATATAAGTGAATTGGATGAGAATACGACTTATTATTATAGAGTTTTCTATCAATATGAAATATATAATGATCAAACTTACAGTTATGAATATTACAGCTATTATGGAGATATTAAATCGTTTACCACTAAATGTAAAACAGTCCAAATAAACATAAGCGATGCGACCTGCAACAACGACATGAGTGCAGACATTACAGTATTATTACAGGGACTGACAGAATGCGATATTGTAAAAGAAGTTGGGGTATGTTTAAACACAACTGAAGGTTCAGAAAACGATTATCGAGATCTTTACTATGATCAAATTAACAATCATAAAAAACGTTTCTTGGCAGAATTAAACACCAATGGTAATGGGAATGTCCACATAGGAGAATGGCTAGAGGAAATGCAACAGTACTGGTATCGAGCTTTTGCTGTGATTAATGGTGAAATCATCTGGAGCGACGAAAAAAATTTCACTACAACCATTGCAAAACCTGAAGCTGTTGATTTAGGATTAAGTGTTATGTGGGGTAGTTGTAATCTCGGGGCACCTTATAGCCAACCTTACGAACAAGGAGGAAGTTATTATTGGGGGCATACCGAAGAGGCGGATTATCGTGGGTTCTCTCAAGTTGTACCATTTACTATGAACATTTGGGGGACAGAGTACGATGCGGCACATGTTCAACTAAAGGATGGTTGGCGAATGCCAACGAAAGAGGAGTGGGAAGAACTTTGGGAAAAATGTGTTAGAGAATTATTAACTGGGGGGCTGGCCGCGGAAAAATATACTGGTCCAAATGGAAATAGTATTATAATACCAATAGCCTGGGGATATTTTGATGCAGATGGACAACATGTGTGGTGGACTGGATCTGGACAAGTGATGAGAGGAGAATATTGGAACGGGACCGGATTTGACCCAGATGCAGCTAATAATGGCGCCCTAAAACATAGTAGATACATACGTCCTGTATACACAAAAAAATAATAAAAATGTGTTTACTTACAAGAATTAGAGGTTCTGGTGATAATGCAGAAATAATTTGATCATTCTTCTTTGAATGTTTTGTCTTTTTCGAAGGTGATGCCGTTGATTAGATCTGGGGGATGGTTCGGTGATTCGTTCTTTATAATAAATTAATGTGTAGTTCGAAAGAATTGATTATCTTTGCAAACGAAATATGGCTGAAAGATGTCGGATGTATGAGGTCTGATGGTTGATGTGAAATAAAATTTGTAACTTTACAAACGAAATAAAGACATGGCACTGGCAATAAACATAGAAGACCTGCTGAATAAGCAGAAGATTGAGTCCAACAGGATTGAATTCAAGAAGGGTTTGAATCCTGCTGCAGTCGCGGGGACAGGTACTTGGGCATGACGGCTGCTATGACTCAGGTACCTGTCCCTTCTATGACTATCATGGGGACGGTTCTTGTGATCATTCAATAAAAAAGTTATAGATGAAGAAAACAAAAATACAAAGTGTAGAAGAAGCGGTGAGTGTTTATGAGGAAAGTTCAATCATCATGGGTACTGCTACAATGAATGGAGATGCGAAGACTAATAATAAGTATGTACCTGTTCAAAATAGGGCACTTGTGTATCTTTATGAGCATGATTCGCTTGCTGCTTTACATCCCTTATTGTCGCATAGCGATTTTAATGTAAGGCTATATGCTGCTTATGCATTACTGCCTTTATTTGAAGATGAGTGCAGAAAAGAGCTTTTAGAAATTGCTAATGGAGATTGTCGAATATATGAAATACAAGGCTTTAATGCTGAGATGACATTAATGCTGTGGGATATTGGAGAACTTCGATTTCCCTATCAGCCTGATTTTGGGGAAAAGCGGAGTGAAGAATCGGAAAAGAAGATAGAGGCAGCTTTTATGTCAAGACCTCGCCACCTTACTGTGGAGAAAACTGAAAAGAAAGGATATTCTCCGGAAATACTGCGATTGTCTCGATTATTTGGATGTCTCCCAACAGGCGATAATGATTTGCATAATGAACAGGCAGGATTCCATGTGTCGTTTGAACCTGCAAAGCAGGAAATCGAAATCCGTGTAAATACGTTTGTTAATCCCTATATGCAAGATGTGAAGAGAACCTATCAAGAAAGAGTGGAGCGTTTCAAGGCTTTTGAGTCTATTGCAATCATTTCTGCTGATGAGCCAAGTAAGTTGGGTTTCATGCAGATAGTATTGACTATACCTAAGGAAAAGGCAACAGATGATGTATTGATAAAGATTCAAGATGTCATATACGCGATTTATCGTCAATGGAAGCAGAATGAAAGTCTGATATGGTTTAAGGTAAAATATCATAAGGGCGTCAGTTACTTTGAAGGTTCATGGTGGTATCCCCTTCGAGCCATTATCAAGAATGGGTGTGGATATGAACGATATGACTTCTCTGATGAAATGAAGTTCGACGAAGAAATGTGGGAAATCGTCCAAAGAGAGTATGATGAGTTTGAGAACTCTGATTCATTCGTTTTAATTGATGGCAAGGTTTTTCAAGAGATGTGGGAAGCCACAGAATTGAATTACAAACCTAAGCCATATTAGTTAGATCCCCCAATCTATCAATTATAGATGACCAATAAATCAAATAGATCAGGGGACTGTTCAGTGATTCATTCTTTATAATAAATAATGTGTAGTTCGAAAGAATTGATTATCTTTGCAAGCGAAATATGACGAAAGAAGAATTACAGAAGATTATAGCCATAGACGAGGGATTCCGGATTGAATTGACCACGTCTAAAAGTGACATGGATAAATTCCAGGAGGCGATCTGTGCTTTTGCTAATGATATGCCTGGCTCTGGAAAGAAAGGCTATCTGCTAATTGGCGTGCAGGACAATGGTCAGATATGTGGCATGAAGGTTGATGATGCTCTGATGAAACGCATTAGCGGTATTCGTTCAGATGGCAATATACTGCCTTTGCCTGTTATGACAACTGAAAAGGTACAGACTGATGAGGGTGATGTGTTGGTAGTAGAGGTGACTCCGTCATTTGATACGCCTGTACGCTATCGAGGCAGGACGTTCATCAGGATTGGACCACGTCGTGACATCGCCAGCGCAGAAGAAGAGAGAATCCTTGCGGAACGTTGCGCTGCAAGTCTGCCAACATACGACACAAGACCATGTCGTGAAGCGACTTTAGACGATATTGATATAGACACAATCATCAAAGAGTATCTGCCTAAGGCCATCGATGCAGAAACATTGGCTACAGATAAACGTCCACTCAATGAACAGTTAGCATCCCTTCGCCTGTTCAATATGCAATGGGACTGTCCGACGTATGCAGCATTGATTATGTTTGGAAAGAATCCCAGATACTTCATGCCTGGAGCCTATATACAATTCGTTCGCTTTAAGGGCAACACAAATGGAGGTGAAATACTGAACGAACGACGCTTTGAGGGGTGTCTATACAAGATTCTGCCACAATTAGAGAACTTCATTCGTGATGGTATTGTGACCAAACGGCCTGTTCCCATCAGTATTCTGAGAGAAAAGGACGTGCAGAACTATCCCTACAAGGTACTGCGCGAGTTGATGATGAATGCTGTGATGCATCGTGACTATCAGGCGAACATGCCTACTCGACTATACCAATATGACCATCATATAGAAATCATGAATCCTGGTGGTCTGTATGGTCAGGCTCGTCCTGAGAACTTCCCTCATGTGAATGACTATCGGAATAGTGTTGTAGCAGAGATGATGAAGAACCTGAACTACGTCAACATGTTCAATCATGGTGTAAGTGAGGTGCAAGGCTTGCTGAAAGAAAATCAAAGTCCTGCTGCCGAGTTCAATGTCAATCTTGTAACGGCTTTCAGTGTCGTCGTTCGTGAACCAGATGCCGCAGAGACCATGCAAAAGGATCCAGACACCATGCAAAAGACCATGCATAAGACCATGCAAAAGGATGCAAAGAGCATACAAAAGGCCATACAAAAGGCTCTTGATGAACGTGGAATTTCAATAACAGATTTGCAAATGGACATCCTCGTTTATTTCTATCTCTATCCAAAAGCAACTCGTAACGACTATATATCATCTGATGAAAACATTTCTGAAGGCGGCACAAAGTCTAACATTTCCCGCCTTCAAAAACTAGAGTTGCTTAAAAGAAAAGGAGGCAAAAAGAACGGAGAATGGATTATTGCTATTGACTTGAGCAATGATGACGATATATGAATCAAGAGGATAAAGACATATTGTTACGATTGCTCCAGCAACATAAGGAGCTGGGGATATCAGAGCAGATAGACTACCAGAAGTTCTATCTTGATTCCGTCATCAGCAATTCTGTTGCTCTTTCTAATCTGGAGCCAGAGCCTATAGCCCCTGAAATGGTCGATAAATGGTCGATAAAGCCCTCTTTGGCAGAAAAACTGGTCGATATTCTGGAATTTGTGGCCGATAAGGACGAATTCACCACAGAACAAATAGTCAGTCACTTTGGTTTTAACACCACCACTGCCAAACGGTATCTTCGCCAACTTACTGAGTTCGGCTACTTGGAACCACATGGAGGCAATAAGAACAGAACCTATGGCAATAAAAAGTAGAAACAACCATCAAAACTAAATAACACAATTATGGAAAAAAAGATTTTAACTATCTGTGCCATCCTTCTGGGGAGCGTCAGCATGCTGACAGCACAAGTGAAACTGCAAACTAACAATGTTGACGAAGTCCTTAAAGCAATGACGCTTGAGGAGAAAGCGATGCTCGTGGTAGGCGGCAACCGCCAGATTGCATCGACTAGTGATAATGGTATGATAGGCGGTCATGCCCAGCGTGTGCCTGGTGCCGCTGGTGCCACTCAGGCTATTCCCAGACTCGGTATCCCCTCGACGGTCCTGACAGACGGTCCTGCAGGTGTTAGAATCAGTCCCAGACGCAACAACGACCAGAATACCTATTTCTGCACAGGATTTCCTGTGGGTACTGCCCTCGCCTGCACCTGGAACACCCAACTCGTAGAGGAAGTCGGGAAATGCATTGGCAACGAGGTGCTGGAATATGGCTGCGATGTGCTGCTTGCCCCAGGCATGAATATTCACCGTTCGCCACTCTGTGGTCGTAACTTCGAATACTATTCCGAAGATCCGTATGTGACAGGTAAGATTGCTGCTGCCTACGTGAGAGGCATCCAGAGTCAGGGCGTAGGCACTTCTGTGAAGCACTTCGCTGGCAACTCACAGGAGACCAATCGCATGGGTGTCGACGAAATCATATCACAACGCGCTCTTCGCGAGATCTACCTGAAAGGCTTTGAGATTGCCGTGCGTGAGGCTGCTCCCTGGACGGTGATGTCATCGTATAACCGCATCAACGGACCCTTCACACAGGAGAACGGCGAACTGCTCACCACCATCCTGCGCGATGAATGGGGGTTCGACGGAATCGTGATGACCGACTGGACTGGTCTGCGTAATACTGCTGCCCAGATTCAGGCAGGCAACGACCTGATGGAACCAGGCAACGAATCGCAAATCAAGGATATTATAGATAAGGTGAAGAGTGGCGCCTTGAAAGAGGCCGATCTCGACATCTGCGTGAAACGCATCTTGCAGTATCTCGTCAAGACACCTGCCTTCCGTAACTATAAATACACCAACAAGCCTGACCTGAAAGCCCATGCTGAGGTGACGCGCCGTAGTGCGACTGAGGGTATGGTGCTCCTGAAGAACGAAGGACAGACACTGCCTTTTGACGGTTCGAAGACCATCTCCGTGTTTGGTGTCACAGCCTACGACTTCATCGCTGGCGGTACAGGTTCCGGCGACGTGAACAAAGCCTATACCATCGACCTGATGCAGGGACTTACGGAGGCAGGATTGAAGGTGAATCCTAAACTCGCTGATGTCTACAAGAGTTATCAGAAGTACCAAGAGAGTCTCACTGCTGCTGGTCCTGCACGAGGCGGCTGGTTCTGGGGTAAGGCACTTCTTCCTGAAATGGCTGTCAGTCGCACGATCATCAACGCCCAGGCTCAGGAGTCCGACCTCGCTATCATCACCTTAGGTCGTCAGGCTGGCGAAGGCTCTGACCGTCAGGTGGAAGGCGACTTCACCCTCACGGATGTGGAGCGCCAGCTTATCACAGACGTCTGCAATGCTTTCCATCTGGCCAGCAAACCCGTAGTAGTGGTGCTCAATATGGGTAATGTCATCGAAACGGCTTCGTGGAAGGCGATGCCCGATGCCATCCTCCTTGCCTGGCAACCAGGACAGGAAGGCGGTTATTCTGTGGCTGACGTGCTGACAGGCAAGGCCTATCCTTCTGGCAAACTCACGATGACCTGGCCCAACAACCTCATCGATCTGCCCTCCAGCGCCAGTTTCCCAAATGTCCGCCCAGCAGCAGCTCCCCGAATGCGTGGAAATAATCGTGGAAACAACAAGGTGGAGTTTCAGGATTACACCAAGCACACAGAAGGTATCAACGTGGGTTACCGTTATTTCACCACGACTCAGGCATCAGTGTCTTATCCCTTCGGATTCGGTTTAGGCTATACCACTTTCTCCTATAGCAAACCCGTAGTCAAGGCCACGAAAGACGGTCTCACAGCCTCTGTCACCATCACCAATACTGGTAAGAGAGTCGGTAAGGAGGTTGTTCAGCTCTATGTCAGTGCGCCCGCTGGTGGTCTCGAAAAGCCTGCTCGCGAACTGAAGGCCTTTGCCAAGACACGTGAACTCCAGCCCAATCAGAGTGAGACGCTCACGATGCAACTCTCGCTCTACGATCTGGCATCCTATAATGAGACTACCCAGGCTTGGGAGACAGCTGCTGGCAAGTACACCATCGGCTTTGGCGCCAACGTGGAGGACATCCGCGTCACAGCACCATACAGTCTCTCCAAACAGAAGACGGTAAAGTGTCACGACGTGATGAAACCCAACATGTAGCCTATCGCGACTGCCGTTCAGGGGTCATCCTTGTAACAACTGGTTATTCTGGAAGGGAAATACCCTTACGATAGCCAAGGCCAGTGACGTGGCAGATGAGTCGGTCTTCCTGATTGGTGACGCGTACTTCAACGGAGGGGATTTTGTGATGATCGCAGACGCTGACGGCTTCTGCGCGAAGACGGTCACCCTCTTTGGCACTCGACACAAACATGATGCTGTTGCTAATGCCAACGGTGAGTTGCCCTCGGGCGTTCATCAAGGCTGCGATGGCCAGGTCAGCTAATGTAAACAGGGCGCCTCCCTGACAGACGTTTGCCCCATTCAGGTGAGTTGTCGTCACCACCATTTCTGCCACAGCATGCTCTGTGTCCACTTCCGTAATCTTACAACCCGCATTGGCTGCAAAACGATCCGTACGATTCAATAGTTCTTGTATGTTCATTGTGTTGATGATTATAGTCTTGTCAGTTTGTCAGCGTGATGACGACATACTCCGAGCGGGTACCGATGCGGAACTTACCGCCCCAGAGGCCAATACCGCTGGTAATATAATAGTGGGTGCGACCTCGCTGGTGAGGGCCGAAAGCGCACTCATAGACATGTTCCGTAATCCACGAAATGGGCCAAACCTGTCCGTGATGGGTATGACCACTGAGTTGGAAGTCAACCTGCTGACGCTCAGCCTGATCCAAATGATAAGGCTGATGATCGAGCAGGATGCAGTATTTCGAACGGTCGGCCTTCTTCATCAGGACACCCAACGAATCACGTCGGAAGTTAGTACGGTCATCGCGTCCTATGATGCAGAGATCGCCAATAGTGACACAGGAATCCTGCAACAACCGGATACCAGCATCTTGATAGAACTGTCGCGCACGAGGCTCTCCGCTATAATACTCATGGTTGCCAATGCAGGCATAGACCGGTGCTTTCAGTCGTCGGAACTCCTCATGCATTTGCTGTTCGACTACAGGTCGCATGCTACCATCGATGATGTCGCCTGCGATGAGGATCAGGTCCGGCTGCTCAGCATTGACCAGATCCACCCAACGGCCCAACTCGTTCCGACGATTGTGATAGCCGATATGCAGGTCGCTCATCGCCACAATCTTCAAGGGCTTGCTGAGTTGTTTTTCTGTGGTCAGATGCAGCTCCTCGCGATGCTTGTGCTGATAATGCAGGTAGCCATATAGGAACAATGCGAACATGCCAAGGGCGATGCCACCAGCTGTCCACCAGTTATGATAAAGTACGCTACGAGGCACCAAACGGACTAGTCTTCCGAGGTCGAGCACCAGAAACAGCATGAACAGATAGAGCAGAATAATGAGACTCGACGTGCCGATCTCGTAAACAGCAATCGCCAAAGGCATGGGCATACGGTCGGTTGTGCGCATAAAACCTGCGAACAATAGCATAAAGGCGCCTATCATAAGGAGCAGAATCAGGACTTTCCAAATCCAACTAAGCGGCAGCAGGCACCAGACGTGCCAGCCGATATAGGCGAGTGCCATTAAAGGCAAGAATGTAAAAGTCAGCATCCACATATTGTTCTTGTGTCAAATATTACTTCACTACAATTTTCTTGGCCGCTGTTCCCTGACGGACGACATAGATGCCAGGAGGCAGATTGTCGACACTGCTGCCATAAGGCTGACCAGAGAGTGAGAACACCTGATAAGGCTGAGCCATATCGAGGCGTAACTCATTGATACCGTTTGGTTTATAAGTATAGCCAAGTTTTTTGTCCATCCAGGCGATGCGCTCCTTCATGAAAGTCTTCACCACGTCAACCTCAGCCTGGAAACTGCCTTTGGCGACAACATTCTGATGAACTTTCTGATTCAAGATGGGCCAACGCAGGAAATTCAGGTGCTGCGATTGCTGAAGGACGTTTGCCCAATGGTCGATATAAGTCAACAGATTCTCCTCAGTGAGTCCTGACTGACGGGCCTCATCCCAGATTTCCAGCATCTTTCGCTTTGCAGCAGCATCCTTGACGACGATATTATCGACAAAGTTCCTCATGTTACCAGCACAACTGCCACCACTCCGATAGATATAATCACTTTTGGTGTTGACAGGATAGATGCGCTTGTCGTTGTGGAAAGCCAGATCGAAATCCCACACAGGTCCCACATGCATCAGATTCTCATTGCGCTGCTTATACATAAACACACTCCAATAGGTATCTGTGTTGCCAGACAATTCTCCTACGAGAAAATGCCTGAGGAAACTGTTGAGATCGAGATAGGCAGTCCAATTGTTCTCCATCTGGTTGAAGAAATTACGGATGTACTGCTTCTGATTGGCAGTAATCTCATCTTCATCAGGCGACTTGATGGTAACGGGATTACCCTTGTTGGAATTGAACCACGACTTCTCCTGGTTCGCATAGGCATCCACCTCGATCAGATAGCCACCCGTCAAGGCACTACCCTGATTGTCTTCAGGCGTCATCTCTGTGATAGCCACACGGTTCTTATCAATCTCCACTTGATCGCACAATTGGTAGCAGCCTTTATACTCGCCATTGAGCAACACATCGACAGCTGTACCGTAGGGGGTATAGGACATTCCCATGCGTCTGCTCAGTTCAAAGGCTAACAAGTTGCGCATCAAGGTCTTATCGCCATAATTATTGATTAACGTCCATTTCTTTGCTTTAGCAGGAGCGTCAAGCACATTCTGCTTCTTATCGAACTTGATTCTATAAGGTTTCTTGGGGAAGTCGCGTGAGGCATTGCCTCGCTCACGCGTCGCTCCAGGCTCTGACAACAGGTTCGTGCCGTCGTCGGAAATGATTGTCAGTTGGGAAACAACCTGGTTCACCTTGTCATTGGGAATCTCATTGTTCAACGTGTGGATGCTGACGGTAGGCAGGTTCGTCACCTGATAGAGATGGCTGTCGTCGCCTGTACTAGGATGACCATAGAACTCGAGTTCCGCAATGTTACAACGAGCATCAGCAGGACCTATATATCGAACATAGCGGAAACCCCGTGAACACTGGACATCAGCATACGACATCGTGCCGATCTTACCATTCTCAGCGATGACATACAGCGGTAGGGCATCCATGAAATCTTCGCGGTTGGCACCTTCGAAGACACCCAAAACCACGCGTTGTTCCCCCACCCCATCGTTGCGAGGAGACCAACCCACACGGGTAATAACATGTGCTGAACCCAAGTCGAGTCCTGTCCAAGTGTAACTCCTGTCATAGGAGGCAAAGAAGGTATTTAAGTCGCCATCGAAGGCATTTTCACGGGTATTGACGGTGTTAGACCTGTCGGAGCTATTCTGATAATTAACGGTTTCTATCGTACCGATGACTGTACCTTTCAGCAGATCATCACAATAGACTGGCGACAGAAGCAACATCCATGCAATTTGTGTACACAACAGTTTCTTAATCATGCGTTATCACTTTCAACAAACATCGACTCGTCCATTTCAGTCAATGATTTCTTCTTCTTATTCTCTCTGGCACCAGCCTTCAGCAAGTTCTTGGCAGCAGTGATGATGCTGGGGCCACTGTCGCCAGTGGTAATCTTCAGCTTCTTCATCTTCTTTACGGTGTCGTTCATGCTCGACTCCACTTCCATAAAGCGTAATCCAAAGTCCTGCACACGGTCAATCACGGTATTGGCAGCATCCATCATAGCCTGCTGGTTTTCCAACTGTCGCACCTGTGTCCACATCATCTCCAACACACGCAGGTTCATATACATGGTCTGGGGACCGAGGATCATCACACCCTCATCGTAAGCCTCACGCCAAAGGGTGGCATCATTCAATAAAGCCAAGTTCAGCGCACCCTCGATGGGAACATACATGATGGCGAAGTTCAGGCGATTGTAACCCTCAGGCAAGAATTTGGTATATTCCTTCTTGGCCAGACGACGAACCTGAGCCCTGACACTATCGATATGAGCTTTCAGGTAACCGCTCTTCTCGGGCGTTCCGTCTTCTGCATTCATATAACGTTCGTAATCCGTCAGCGACATCTTGGAGTCGACCACCACATGGCGATTGTTGGGGAAGTGCAGGATGAAGTCAGGAACCAAACCCTTGCCGTCATCACCCTTAGCCCCCTTGCCGGCCTTATCTCTTAGTGTTTCCTGAGTATCAAACTGCTCGCCCTCTTTCAATTCCAAGTCTTCGAGCAACTGTTTGAGTTTCAGTTCACCGAAGTTTCCTTGTATCTTCACCTCACCCGTCAAAGCGCGCGTCAGACGGTCGGCCGTCTCTCCAATCTCCGCACTTTTCTGCATATTAATTTTGATAGTCTCATCCAGCCGCGTGAGGGCTTCCGTCTGCTGTTCCTTGGTCTTGTCAAGCGCCTCCTGCATATCCTTCAAGCTCTTCTGGAGAGGATCGATAATCTTCGACACCTGTTCCTTGTTTTCCTCGCCGAGCTCGGCCTGACGCTGCTTGAGCACCTTTTCCGAAGTGGTCTGCATCTGCTCCCTGATAAGTTCGAGCTGGTTTTTAATTTGCTGCTCGTTCATCTCTTTCAGAGCCTTGATCTGCCCCTCATGAACAGTTTTCTCTTGCAGGAGTTGTTGGGTGAATGTTTCTTTCAACTCTTGCATCTGACTGTCGTAAGCAATTTTTCGTTCGTTCATCTGCTCTTCGTAGGAAGCCTTCTGCGTCTCGATCTGTTTCGTAAGGTTCTCTACATTCGTCTTCTGAACGTCTCGCTCCGCCGTCAGTTTGATGACGTTGTCGATTAAGCCCTTCTTTCCACGGTTTCCGACAAAATAGCCGAGGACCGTCATCACAATGATGGCTATGATGGTTATAATCAGATATATTTCCATAATTCTATAATTATCAGGTGGCAAAGGTACGATTTTTAATTGATTTTTCTTCACTTTTCACTTTTTTTCGTACTTTTGTAGCCGAATGAAAAAAGTCAAGAACAGCGAATTGCTGCTCTCCTATATCCGAGAGGGGAAAATGATGACACAGAGTGAAAAGCTTTGGCTCATCATCAGTCTTAGTATTCCCTCGATTCTAGCGCAGATTTCAGCAACAGTGATGTTCTTCATTGATGCCTCTATGGTGGGACATTTGGGCGCGAAGGCTTCAGCAGCTATCGGACTGGTAGAGACCACAGGCTGGCTGGTGGGCGGACTGGCCTCAGCAGCGAATATGGGTTTCTCTGTGCAAGTGGCTCATTTCATTGGTGCCAACGACTTCGAAGCAGCACGAAGGGTGCTACGCCAATCGATGGTTTGCTGTTTTATCTGGGCCTTGATGACCTCGCTGATATCAGTGATTATCGCCCCCTTCCTACCCTACTGGATGGGGGGCAGTGAAGAGATAGCCCGCGATGCCTCCATCTACTTTGCCATCTTCGGTTTGGCAGGTATTTTCTTCCAGGCTGAAGGATTGGCCGGTTCGATGCTGAAGTGCTCAGGTAATATGAAGATACCCTCCATGCTGAATATCGGTATGTGCGTGATGGATGTTCTGTTCAACTACATCTTTATCTATATCCTCGACTTAGGAGTGATGGGCGCTGCCATCGGAACGGGTGTCGCCATGCTGATAACGGCAGGACTGATGCTATATTTCCTGCTCGTCAAGTCGAAAATGCTCTCTCTCGTAGGTCGGCCTGGATCGTTCAAGCCCAAATCTGACACCATCAGTACAGCTTTCAAGATTGGTGCGCCAATGGGACTGCAACACCTGCTGATGGGAGGCGCGTATGTGGTAAGTACGATGATTGTGGCTCCATTGGGAACCATTGCCATCGCCGCCCACTCACTGGCCATTACCGTCGAGAGCCTCTGTTATATGCCAGGCTATGGTATTGCCGAAGCTGCCACCACCCTTGTAGGACAGGGCATCGGCGCAGGCCAAAAGCTGTTGACTCGTTCTTTTGCCAGAATGTCTGTGGGCTTGGGCATCGCCGTAATGACAGTCATGGGTGTACTGATGTGGATCTTCGCACCAGAACTGATGTCACTAATGTCACCTGTAGAGGAAGTGATAGCTCAAGGTACTCAGGTTCTTCGTATTGAGGCATGGGCAGAACCTATGTTTGCCGCCGCCATTGTTACCAACGGCGTGTTCATCGGCGCTGGCGATACGATTATCCCAGCAATCATGAGCCTTGTCTCGATGTGGGCTGTCCGTCTGACACTCGCTGCATCTCTTGCTCCGAAATACGGTCTGAAGGGTGTGTGGATGGCAATGGCCACCGAACTCACTTTCCGTGGAAGCATCTTCCTGTTCCGTCTTTTCAAAGGTAACTGGTCTGAAAAGCTAAAGGTTGCCAACAAAAAATAACCGCTCTCGGGTCATCAACGACTCAGGAGCGGCACCAACAATCTATGAATAACTAAAAACCTTTTTTTCGAAACAAACAACTTCGTCTCACGACGGTGTTGTGTTATCCTTTCTAACAAATCTTTATTACCACTGTAATACCTATTAAATCAACTTAAAACCAAAACTAATTACTAACTATTAACTACT
>JAEEGJ010009869.1_pt1 | contig 25233 bp, 16 predicted proteins | sample 8958761 | NCBI WGS metagenome assembly JAEEGJ01 (sample SAMN16246546, study PRJNA631951) | gut metagenome | biome: gut microbiome; feature: rumen; material: RS-attached | host: Bos | place: Iran: Karaj | collected 2018-10 | reverse complement strand
AACGTCCCAGAAAATTTTGATGTTAATCCGAGAGAATAATACTATTTCAACCCGAGAAATGGCTAAATTAATTGGGATTAACCGAAGAAATATTATGAGGAATATCAGCGAGTTACAAAAGCAAGGGGCTCTCCGTCGCATCGGTTCTATCCAAAATGGCCATTGGGAAATCAACGAATCCACCGTTGAAATTTCAGATGACAGGTTGGGTGAAAAGTTGGGTGAAAAATCCGATGACTGGTTGGGTGAAAAGTTGGGTGAAAACCGAGAGACCATCTTACGCTGTCTCGCCCAAAATCCTTCCATATCGACGCACAGATTGGCGGAGTTGTTAGGCATGAGCACGACCGCGATGGACAAAAACATCAAATGGCTGAAGGAAAACGGAATCATCCGGCATGTTGGGCCTGCCAAAGGTGGACGGTGGGAAATAATAAATAATTAACCATGGGAACATCAGTATTACACATAAAGACTGAAATAGGATGTAAAGTATTCCTTTTTGACGAGGAAAAGGGCATTACCACGCCTGGCAAATACTTCAACCTGGAAGTGCGTAAAGGCGAACAAGATTTGTTGTTTGTAAGCATAGAGGATGAATATTATCGTTACAATCTATTATTTACAGTTGAAGAGTTTGATCATGATTACAATATCGTGGTTGAAAAACATTGTTTTCTATCTACTCATGAATTAATTACAACAAGGGCTACAGAAGAAGAAATTGCTGATGGTATTGTAGATGAGTATGGGGTAATTTATAGTCGTGATGGCTTGCATCTATTAAAATGTAATAGTAGTATTTCACATTATCAAGTAAGACCAGGCTGCAAAGTAATTAGAGATTGGGCATTTGCTTTCTATCACGGGTCATCAATTTCCATACCTAACACTGTAACGCATATTGGTAGCTATGCCTTTACTGAATGTAAAAACATCACAAACATCACAATACCAACTTCTATAATACATATTGGAGCGTATGCATTTGCTTTTACAAATATTGAATCTGTAATTTGTGAATCTTACTCATTTTCATACGAAAATGGATGCTTGATTGATGTTAGACAGAAAAAAGTTTTAGCATATTTATCGACTGAAAGCAATGTGACAATACCAAGTTATATAACATGTATCGATGACGGTGCGTTTATGAATACCATATCCAGAATCACCTTGAATAATGGACTAACATCAATAGGGGAATATGCTTTTTCTCATTGTATTGGTCTTAGAGAAATTACATTCCCTTATAGTTTGAAAAACATAGGATACGGTGCTTTCTCGGGAACAAATATTAAAAATGTCATTAACTTATCACCAGATATTATTTATGAAAATGATTGTTTGATTAACAAGGAATCTAAAGCATTAGTTGCTTGCTTTTCTAATGAAAACAAGATTGAATTGCCGAAAGGAATAACACACATAGGAAGCAGTGCCTTTAATAAAAACAAATACAATTATAATCCTAGAACTATTATCGTTCCAGAAGGTGTAACAACTATTGAAGACCGTGCTTTTGTAAATTGTAATAATCTCCGCAATATTACTTTGCCTAAAACATTAAAGTATATTGGCTCTAAAGCTTTTGACCTGTGTTTTGAACTTGCGCGAATAAAACTACCCAAGGGGTTGGAGTATATCGGATGGGATGCTTTTCCGTGTTACGGAAGTCATTCGTTCATAATTAGTATTCCTAATGGCACGAGAGAACATTTTGAGGCTTTGCTGCCAGATTATCAACACGACAAGATTAAAGAACAACTTAGTCGCAAAAAACCATGACACTATCATCATGTCCTCTTACTTTACACTAACATAATCAATAACATATCTAAATTGTTTAACAGTATCACATTCTGAAAACACATCAAAGAAAAGTACCCCTCTACTATCAAGAGGCACACCCATAGGATGGATATTATATGCACCAATAGCACCTGCATTATTCAGTTTAGCTGCAAAACGATAAAGAGCAAGTTCAATTTGTGTTTTGGGAATAGGTTCATCTATGCGAATACATAGTATTTTAGAACAATCATAGTTTTCTGTTACTATCATCGAATCTAATTCTGATATGCCATTTACAACAAGCCGGTTTTCTTTATAATGTTCTTCAAAACCATAAGCACTTACAATAATTCTTAAACAAGATTCATTTTTAATCATAATAATTCCATTTTTAAAACTAACATATTTGGGATATCAAGCAGGAAATGCCCTCGATTTGAGGGCAATAATACACATTTTTGCGTTGTTATTGCAAAATAATCAAATGAAAAATCACCTATAGTCCAAATGAAAAAAGACGCGAAGCCAAGCCTCGCGTCCCGTTTCATATTACCAAACATCTATTAAATCCCAAACATTCTCATATCCTCCTCAACCGTACTAATCCCGCCAATGCCGAAGTTTTCGACCAAGACTTTGGCCACATTTGGTGAAAGGAAAGCAGGCAAGGTCGGGCCAAGGTGGATGTTCTTCACACCGAGGCTGAGCAGGGCTAATAGCACGATGACGGCCTTCTGTTCGTACCAGGCGATGTTATAGGCGATAGGCAGTTGGTTTACATCATCCAAGCCGAACACTTCCTTCAGTTTCAATGCGATGAGTGCCAGCGAATAACTGTCGTTGCACTGGCCCGCATCCAACACGCGCGGAATGCCATTGATGTCGCCCAAACCAAGTTTATTGTACTTGTATTTGGCGCAACCAGCAGTGAGGATGACGCAATCCTTGGGCAAGGCCTTGGCAAATTCGGTGTAGTATTTGCGGCTCTTCATGCGGCCATCGCAGCCCGCCATCACAACAAACTTGCGGATGGCACCGCTTTTCACGGCCTCTACTACCTTGTCGGCAAGGGCAAACACCTGCTCGTGGGCAAAACCACCTATAATCTTGCCCGTCTCAATCTCTTTAGGGGCTTGGCAGGTCTTGGCCAAAGCGATAATTTCACTGAAATCCTTTTTGCCGTTGGCATCAGCGGGGATATGCTTCCAACCCGGGAAACCCGTGCTGTTGGTGGTGAAAACGCGGTCTTTGTATGTGGCATTGGCCGTAGGCGGCACGATGCAGTTGGTGGTGAACAAGATGGGGCCGTTGAAACTCTCAAACTCCTCGCGTTGTTTCCACCAAGCGTTGCCGTAGTTGCCTTTCAAGTGGCTGTATTTCTTCAGTTTGGGGTAATAATGCGCAGGCAACATCTCGCTATGGGTGTAGATGTCGATGCCGGCGTCCTTGCTTTGTTCCAAAATTTGCTCAATGTCGTTGAGGTCGTGGCCGCTGATGAGAATGCCCGGACGGTTGCCCACGCCAATATTCACCTCGGTGATTTCTGGGTTGCCGTATGCGGTCGTATTGGCTTTGTCGAGCAGTGCCATCGCCTTCACGCCCCATTCGCCTGTTTTCAGGACAAGAGCGGTGAGTTCGTTGGCATCGTTGCAGGTCACCAATTGGCCAAGGGTTTGCAGGATGAACTCATTGATGTCGCCATCGACTTGACCAAGGCGAGCGGCGTGTTCCAAGTAGGCGGCCATACCTTTGAGGCCGTACATGGTCAACTCTTTCAACGAGCGGATGTCCTCGTTGGTTTCGGCAAGCACGCCGACGGTTAGGGCTTTCTCGTCATATTGCTCGCGGGGGCAATTCCATTCCAATACATCAAGTTTCGGGAGCACGATGCCTTTCTTGTTGGTCACTCGGTCTTTGAACATTTCGCGCAATTCCAAGCCTTTATCGATACGGGCGTAGATGCTCTTCGCGTCGAAGTTAGCGTTGGTGATGGTCGAAAACAGTGCGTCGTTCACGAAGGCGTGGATACTCTTGCGGAAATCGCAATAATCGTGTCCACATCCGTGCTGGTGATGGTTGGCGATGACGCCCAATCCTTTAAGGACATAGATTAAAAGGTCTTGTGCATGAGCCACTTGTGGGGTCTTTCCGCACACTCCTGAAATCTTACAGCCGGCGCATCCGGCGGTTTCCTGACATTGGAAACAAAACATTTTCTCGTTCATAGTCTTACGTGTTGGGTTAATTGTGAAATTTGCTGCAAAACTACAAGCACGAAACGACTTGAAGCGTAACAAATGATACCGAATGAACTTTTTATTTATGGCCTATTGCCGCTTCGCCTCATAGCCGATGTCAGTAATGCCTTTGAACCTTCATATCGCCATAGTTGACCCTGGAAATAGTCGTGAATGGCAAAGGGTAAAAAAAACGATTTACGTCAGTCCGCCATAGCTCTCGGCTGCCTTTTGCATGGCTTCTTCGGTGGTAAACCGCTCATAATAAGTGCAACGTGTGACGATACCTTGCGACGAGCAACGGTCGCCATCCATTCGCACCAAAGCCCAGCCTTTCATCTCGTTGGAGAACTCGTTGTCCACCAAGGCCAGGCGGCCGTCCACTTCGGTGAATTCGTCCAACAGCACTTCGCGCACTTTGAAACGCACCATCGGAGTGGTGTTACCCTCTAATTGCTCGGCGGTGTAGAGCATCCATCTCTCAGGTTGTCCCCATTCGGTGGCTTTGAGGTTGGTCATCAGTGCAGGTGTGCCGTCAACCATTCCAATCTGTTGCTTGATGGGCAGCAAGGTGCCTTCGCTCACGGGGATGTCGGGCATCAACAGCGCGGCACAGTCGTCCCAAAACTTTGGCACGAACACCACTGGCAGGCGGTTGGCCAACGTGATGAACCCGTTATAGTTGGTCTTCCCATTGGTAAACAGGGGCTGGCAAGGCTTCAACGCCTTCCACAAGGCGATGCTGTGACGCATGCGTTGCCGTTGGACGAATTGTTTGCTTGAGTTGCTGCGCTTTCCTTCTGAATGCACAGAACGCGTAACAAGTTCTCCTTGCCTGAGATAGACCGTTACACCTGATTGGGGCATTCTGCCAGTAAACAGAATCCCTTTTAGTTTTTTTGTTTTGCTCATAATCTTAAGGTTTTAATTGATAATTAAATATTGTTTTTTATCGGCTTCGTACATGGCAAGTAACAAATGGTAGGTAACAAGTCCTAGTCATAGCCGTTTTTTCCAGGTTCTATATCCGAGCCTTATCCGTTATTAAAACGGACAACGAACGAACAACAAACGGACAACGAACGGACAAGAGTAGGAGTTGACCACTTCCTGTCACCTCCTCATGCCGAAGCTTGCAGGTGCAAAAGTACATGTTTTTTTGAAACCGTGGTGAGTTTAGAAGGAGCAATAAGGTGCAATTCGGATTTTTTGATTGCTTTATTGCTTTTTTTCGTATTTTTGCGAAGTAAAAATAGCACTGGCCACATTATGAATAAATTAACCATCAAGAATATAGGCCCGTTGAAGAGTGTATTTGTCGATTTTGCCAAATACAATCTTTTTATCGGTCCACAAAGTTCTGGCAAAAGCTGTATTTTGAAAATAGCTTCGTTTTGTAACTGGATAGAGAAACGCATCGAACTGAGCCAGTCGTCGGATGATTATTTGAATAAGGTCATCTTTTGGGAAAGACTTGTGGATTATCACAGGTTGAATGGCTTCATCAAAAAAGGATTCTTGATAAAATACGAATCCTCCTACATGATCTTTTCCATTTCTGGTTCTCCGGAGAATATTCAATTCAGCTTTAGATGGAAGCCTCGTAACCGTTGGCAATACCGTCGTCCCCAAATAGCCTACATTCCTGCCGAACGTAATATTGTGGCTGTCATTCCAAATTGGTTCGACATTTCTTTCAGCAATGACAACAACATTCAGGGATATTTGTCTGATTGGGAGAATGCCCGTAATGCCTTTTCACAACACAACAAGCTAGGCATTCTGAATCTTGGGCTTTCGTATTATTATGACAACAAGCAACACAGAGAAAGCATTTATATTGACAAGAACACTGAGATCTCATTCCTAAACGCATCGAGTGGTCTTCAGTCGGTAGTTCCGCTATGTGGATTGGTTAACTATCTGACTTTTCACGAACTGCATCGGCCACGAAAGCTCAGCGTGGCACAAGAACGCGAACTGAACCATCTACAGGATGTATTATATAAAGAAAGATTCACTCAATCAAATGGCGCTGCAATTGTTGGCAGAGTTGACGATATAACAAACACCTATCCAGAGCCTCGAATAAAGTCTTTTGGTTCTTTTAAAGAGGAATCTCAGTTTAGTGAAATAGTTGACAATTACTCGCTTACGCAATATGCGTCTTTCTATCTCGAAGAGCCTGAGGAAAACTTGTTCCCGGCCACCCAATATGAGTTGGTAAAATGGATGGCTAAACAAATAAATACCACCAAAGAAAACAGCCTTTGCATCGCTACACACAGCCCTTATATACTCTCTTCGTTCAACAACCTAATCCAAGCTGCCGATAATCCAAAAGTTGCCGAATCTATCGTAGGTGAATCCAATGCGATTCCATTTGAAGACATTAATGTCTATGCCGTAGACAAAGGAACGGCCAAAGATATTAAAGACTATGATCTGCGCCTTATCTCACAAACCGAGTTAGACACTGCATCAGATACCATATCTTCAGATTTCTCCAAACTACTTGAACCATGAGTGAAATACCTGCACGTTGCGTCCAAAAGACATCTGCCCCACTCATTGTTTTCAGAGAGATGAAATCAAAGATAACATTTGAGAATCCCAACCATAATTCGTATTTTGCCATTCAGGTAGATGGTTGTGTCTTTAATGCTGCTGATGGCCCAAAGTGTGATAAACTGTTGGAAAGCGAGGAATTCGCCGATCAATATTTCGTTGAATTAAAAGGTGGTGACGGCAAAACAAATGAGGCGGTTGGCCAATTAAGAGATACTATTGAAAAACTATCCCCTCGCTTGACCGGAGCAAAACGCATGGCTTTTGCCGTGTTCTCAAACACCTGTCCGAAGAATGACACTCAACGTCAAGCTATTGTCAAAAGCTTTAATAAAATGGGGATAGACATAAGGTTCTGTAGGACTGGAGAGACTTATCGATTGGAAAGGTAACAGGGTCTCAAGTTATTCGACAAAAAAACAGCCAAGAAACACCGCAAAGTGCAAGCCGAAACAATGGTGAAAAAGGAGTTGTGAAAACTGAAAATGGAGTTGGAAGAGGTAGTGATAGGGAGGTATTGGTTTAAACGCATTTGAAATGGCGATTTACCCTTATAACTCACTGCGTATCGGACTGAACCTCTAAAAAAGTGAAAAAAACGGCACAACTCTCTGATACATACACACGCGAAAAACTCAAAAAAACGAGCAAAAAGTTTGTCAAATAGAACAGAAACACATACCTTTGCACCGAGTTGAAAGTCCTGCCCAAACAGGACTTCGGCTTCCTGACAACCCGAAATCAAGAAAACCATATAATATATAGAAGTCCTCTTAAAAATATCAATATAGAACATGTCTGTATTATCATATCTTGAAAAAGCGGCATCTACCTTGGTGCTCAGTAGTGACGAGAGGAAGAGCATTGCCATTTCCATCATTACATTGGAGAACAGGTTGAAAAACTACGATACAAACAACGACATCAAGTCTAACTACAAATTTGGCTCGTATGATAGGGGTACTATTCTCCCACGATATTATGATTCGCATTCTGATGTGGATTATTTAGTTGTGTTTAAAGACCCATTTAAAGTACAGCCCCAGAGCCGTCTTAACTGGCTTAAGGATTTTGCCCAGACAAAATACGGTAGTTCTGAAATTCATCAAGATTATCCGACAATAGCACTCGAATTAAACCATATACGATTTGAACTTGTGCCAGCTGTTGAGATGGATAGTAGCATTAACCTTCAAATTCCAGCGCCAAAATCCTCCATTCTTCAGTGGATATACACCAACCCTTCCCAATTGGCCCAACAAACTGATGATGCCAACAAAAGGATGTGTTTCAAATTTAAGCCTCTTATCAGGATACTTAAATTGTGGAATGTAAATAACGGACGCGTTTATTCATCTTGCATGTTAGAACAGTATCTTGCTCGATTGGTTATTTATGGAAGCAATTTGGAAGAGTATCTTTATTACGCGGTGAAATATCTACCCACCTATGACCTCACTGAATCAGATAGGCAAAAAGTTGCAAATCTGCAAAAACAAGTAGAGATGGCTAAGTATTATCATAATTTGGGCCAAGAGCCTGCCGCAGAAGCGATTATAAAGAGATTATTTCCGATTTAATTTATTGAATATGAGCAACTCAAAGTACTATAATTATTATACTCACGCAGGACGAATAGCAAAGTTGGCAGAGTGGATGATGTATGCCTCAGCGGTCATCTTTTTGCTAAATGCGTTTAGCACCACTGTCCGTAGTTGGCAATATTGGCATAATGTGCTTAATTTAAATACTTTTCTGCTTATTGTGATCAATATGGCATTGATTGCCGTGAGTTGGTTGAACTTTGCGGCACGTGGTAATAAACTTGCGGGTTGTATTGATAATGCTTATGACACCACATTGGCCCAAGAACCAGCTAATCCCAAGTATTATGACAATAACAATGTTCTCAATTCGGATTTGAAGTTTGCACTAAACGTATATGAAAGCTGTTTCTTTTCAGATGCTATTTTACGAAAGCAAACCTTGCAAATAATCATAAAGAATATGTTGATAGCGACATTATTCTTCATGGCTATAGTTTTAGAATATAGCCATGTGGCAATGACAATATTGGGGTTGTTTGTAGTAATCCACTTCCTTAGAAAGCTTTTTGTCTTTTTAGTCGTCAAAAACTCATTATCAGAAATCTGTGGTGCTTATCAATCAATCTTTAATAACTACAAGAAGAATGGGATTCTTGATATGCAAGCTGTTACATTGAGTATGTCGAATTACGAAACTGCTATGGTATGGTTAGGAACTGTTTTGAGTGGGAAGATATACAAAAAATTCAATAATGAATTAACCAAAGAGTGGTTAGAGAAACAAAAAGGATTCTTAAGGGGTGGAGACTCGCAAGGTTAAACAATACAATGTTTTGATAATGGAAACACCCAATACGCATCTGGTCGCAGTAGCACGCTCCCTCGTTCTCAGTGATGTTGAACAGACCCGAATAGCAACATCTATTGCTACATTGCAATCGCGTCTCAGTAGTTGGTTTGGCAACGATGTCTCAAAACATTTCCGATTTGGTTCAAGTGTGCGAGAAACGATATTACCCCGAAAAGCGGATGAGGGCTCAGATATTGACTATATGGTCGTTTTTAACAACCAATATCAGTATAAGCCTTCCACCCTTTTAGAAAAGCTTCGCGGTTTTGCAAACTATTATTATAGTCGCTCGGAGATTCATCAGGATCATCCTACAATGGTTCTAGAGCTCAACCATATAAAGTTTGAATTAGTTCCTGCATACCAGTTGTATTCATGGTATAACTCTTATTACATTCCGGCACCATCTTCAAATTATGCAGAATGGATGTCCACTAATCCTTCAGAGATTCAGCAAAAAGTGAATGATGCTAATAGCAAATATAATTACCAAATTAAAAGGTTGATTCGATTATTGAAATATTGGAATGTAAGGAATGCGAGGGTCTATTCTTCATTTGAACTTGAAGACCATATAGCAGGTCGGGGATTCTATTTTTGCACCTCTTTAGAAGACTATTTCTATGAAGCAGTAAATGGCCTGCCTATCTATACGTTACCACAATATAAGCAGGATAAGGTAAAGAAATTGCAAGATAAAGTCACAGAGATAAAGACAGATTACTATAGCAATGGTTATAAGTATTACGCTATGGGTGAACTGGAGAAACTATTTCCTATGCCATAATGTGCGTCAGCTATAGGAGACGGGCGACTGCAAGGGAATTGGTCTACTTTCGGAGCTGCAAATTGTACGATGATACGCTCCAGTAATTCCGAGAGCTGGGCGGGCAAGTATCTGATAACTAAAACAAGAACAAATCTCAATTTTAGAGAAAACAAACGCCAATTCCAGATGCAATAATCAACAATAAAAGCTATACGCTTTGCAACCCAAACAAAAGGATGGCTTACCGTCCATTGTTTTACTTGGTTGATGGCTGTTATGGATGGAGATTTGGCGCTGAGATACTGAAATGTAAACGGGAGTATTTCACGAAATGACTGGTTCGTATACAATTTGTAACTTTGTACCCTGAAACAACAACACAATGATGGACATCGTTCAATCTGTCCGCCTAAACAGCAATGCCCTTTAACATACTTGAGATAGTTGGGATTAGGCTGGAGTAAAGCTACATTAACAATCCTTGACTCTTAAGAACATCCTTTACAGCGCAACGATATTGTTCCATAAAAGCTCTCATTGATGTCTTTTCAGCTTCTTTTTGTTGTTGAGTGGCATTGTAAAAACATTCAATATCGTCCTCGTGTAAATGAATAATACAATCCACTGCCTTGTCAACCACATCTTCTGCAATACAACATGGAGTCCCAAGAGCATTAATTAGAATGCAGTTCAAATATTCTGCGCATTCAGGGACATTCATTAGAATCCTTGTTTTGCGAATATAGTTTCTTGTTGCATCATTGCCGTTTCTTTCCAAAACGGTGATGAAGATGTCAAATAAAGTGATTTGTTTTGCCATGATAATACTATGTCTCGTTATGATAATCTTTCCATGATGGATGTTTGGAAATCATCTTATCCTAAACACCTTATAAATATACGAATACGATTGCTCCTCGAGTTTTCCAGTGGCAATCGCAGCCTCAATATTCTTCTCGGCTCGCTCTATTGCCTTATCCAACTTCCCATCAGCACATAAGTTTTCCACCCAAGCTGCATCTTTCAGGAACTTCTCTTTTTTCAGCAATTTCTTCAAGGATTCTGTCGAGTCAGGGAAGCATGGCTTCAAAAATGGAGCCAACACATTCGCTACTTTTCCATAGTTTTTCAGCAGCTGTGTATAATCTATAAAATGCAGCAAAAACCAATACTCAATACTCGGCATGCTGGGGCATAGCGTAACAGTACCATTTGATATTTCTGTCTTAAATTGCTTCTCAAATGCCTTATGCTTCTTAAGCTTTGCTTCATTACCAAAAATTGTATCCCAATCAAACACGCAAAATATCTTCACATCATTATTTGCGTCCAACACTTCTTTTATTCTTTTTGGGAAAGTTTCTGTATAACTTGACTCGTCACCAAAGTATTTTGGTCTGATGTTGAATCTATAGTCCGTTTTGTCGTTGATATGCGTAAAGTAAAAACGCTCAGTATTTCTGCCACCACAAATCAGGAAGGGGGAAAGTTCTCCCATATCCCTCGTCCCGTCATCCCGTTCAGTCACTGGATTAGAGGCGACAACCTCAAAATAAGGTCGCTTCTCTACGACTTCTGCTATTTCTCTTTTTTCCATAGCATCATCCCATTGTCGCCCCAAAACGCTTGTTTCTGTAAGCTTCCCTTATTGAGGAAAGACGATTGATTCCTCTGAAATCAGTTAGTTTATATAACTCTGTTACACCAGATTTCTTTTTCTCCGTAAACCATACCGAGTCCTTACGAATTAAATCGTCCAGCAAGTCTAACAAACCGTCATTATGTGTGGTGACGATAAGTTGCGACCTTGAATGAGTCTTCAGATATTCAAACAGGATTTTCTCAAGAAGCATCGGATGTAGCGAGGTTTCAAGCTCGTCTATCGGCAATACCGCATCTCGCTTAAGTGCTTCATAAACGGCAGCCTCTATTCCGAAAGTCCTCATTGTGCCTGTCGACTCAAACTTCTTGTCCATTTGATAGATCTCTGTCCCATTATCGTTCTCAACCGTGTGTTCAAATGTCGTCTGGATTTGCTTTATTGTGTGCTCTTTTTTGATTCGTTCCGTCTCCTTAACAGATTCCTCATCAACACCATCATTGTCCTCAGTCAAGAAATTGACCGCTTCCTCTGTTAGTTGTTTGCTAATGACATTCGTAGAAATATCAGTAATATTGAAATCAGCTTCATGAAGGAACTTCACGATATAACCAATCAGATCGTTGTTTTCCGAGGCTTTCTTTTGAGCGTATGAAGTTAACCTCGTATTCGGGAAAACAACTTCCATTAATTGATTTCTCATCCATTCCTTTGCAGCATCAATAATAGGAAGGCTGACATTCACCTGATTTCGCGCTACAAAAAAAGACGTATTTTTCAAACAATTCCCACTAATCAATTCTTTCGCAGTAGCGCTAATCTTTTCTGCTTTGGAATTAATCTGCACATCTGATTGTCCATTCTTCAATGTTCGCTCAAACAACATAATAGGTTGGGTGGTTTTATAATACGACAGTTTCTCAAGATAAACTTGGTGTTGGTCAAGTTCCAACTGGTACCAATACTTTGTATCCCGCACAAAAAAGACAATTTCAAAATAAGATGGCTTGTTAGCCGACTCTTTGTCAAGTTTAAAAGGTATGACTCCCGTTCCAGAGTCTATGTCTTTTGGCTTATACGACCAGAAATAGGACAAGAAATCTAAAACGGTCAATAGATTAGACTTTCCCGAAGCATTATAGCCGTACACGATAGCGAATCGCAACAATCTCGTATTTTCATTGATTGTCACGACCTGCGAATCCTCCGCAAATCTATCATTAGTTGCCTCAAAGCTGAATCTTACCTCATCTTTAAACGATAAAAAATTCCTGGTTTTTACTTCTTGTATCATACTTGCATTTGTTTTTCGATTGCAAAAATACAAACAAAATTCCAATTTTCAAACTTTTATATTAAATAATTGCAAAAAATACGCAAATAACAAATAAAGATGATTGAAATTTATATTTTTATTATACAAAGAAGCAATGGAATAGTTGCCTTATCAAGGCTGCCAAAAGAGGTTTCATGTACTTTATTAGCGTAAATAGTACACCCGCTCCAAAATGTCAAGTCTGGCGTTCGTTTCCGCGTTGTAGAATTCTGGGAAGTAGATTGGTTGGAAGTGGTTTAAAGCATGAATCCTTTTGGCTATTTTTTTTGCACAGTTAGCAGCCATTAAAGCTTTTAGACCGCCAAACAAAGCATTGCCAATGACACATTCGAATACCAGTCTCTATGGAGACAACTATTGTTTTTTGTTTTTTGACAACCCAGTTTCAAAACCGCAGCTACATTTACAATCAGTCAACAATACCATCGTATTATCAAGGTCATTGTATTCTGCTTTTAAATCATTGAATCCAGCTACGTCATTATCATTTTTATGAACATCAAACACCCAAAATACAGATAAGCAAGCATTTGTTGCTTTTGCGTATTGAACAAACTTGCTCTTGTATGCTTTGCGTTGTTTCTCATTTTGAATCTCATGGTTATGAAGCAATTTAAGTTCAACCATAATCGGATTGCAGAAACCGTATCTAATAAGAAGATCCGTACGCTTGTTATCTTGAAGAGCCACTTCTCTATCTATTCTAACCGTCTCCAATCCCAGCTGGCAACACTTGTTTATTATGGTATTCTTCAACTCTCTTTGAATGAAGTCTTCGCTTAAAGCTTCTTGACGAACTAATGCGTATATACCTTGGTCCTGTATCTCTTTTTGAACCTCATAATGTATAAGTGCAAAATAACGTCTCAAGTCACCATCATTCCGAATTTCCAAATAAGACTGCTCAATACATTTGTTGTACTTTCTAATAGATTTCTCAATTGGAATCTTATCATTCTGCAAATACATCATTTCGGCATTGTTCATGATGTTGTTCGCGAGATAACTTACATTTTTAGTGTTAAATTGCTCTACCTTCTTTCTTAATTCAGAAATAGAATAAACATTATTTGTCATCGCAAAGAAATAGTATATCTGATTAAGGAGGTAACTTGAATATTCTTGTGTGTCAGGCCTTACGCATAATGTTAGAGCAAAATCAAATAATTCGAACATTTGTTTATCTAGCTTTTCATTTCCTTTTATGTTCATAAAACATCTGAACATATGCGGATTGGAACTGGTCATTTCTGATTCTTCTTTAGAGATGAAGCGAATATGACCAGTGTTGTCTTGAAGCGACTTCACCACATGGATCTTGAAATATTCAATCCGCCATGATATTGCTTTTTCGTCCTGGTATTTTTCAATCATTATAGCGTTACACTGCACTTTTATGCTTTCAATGCTGTCATCTTCCAATGCATTGAATAAATCTCGATATTTCTCGGCATCCCAGTCCATGTATCCTTTTGAAATTAAGTCCAAAGCCTTTGATGCAGCCAATCCATGACTAAGATCTTGTTTTGTTATGTAGTCATTAATGTATTCTTCCAATTTATATGATAATGCGTCAATTCCGAAATCAGTAATACAAGCAAATATACTATCCGAACTAATGCTCATTAGATCATCCTTTCTTGATTGCCACCAATCAACAAGTTCGTTTTTTTCCTTTTCACTTATGTACCCAATTACTGACTTGTAGATGTTAGTTATTTCACTATCGCCTAAATTTGTAGTGCAGCAAACGAATGGCAGAGTTTTAGCTAAAACAGTTCTATGTTTCTCCAATAGGTTTTGGCAACCTAGATGATTCAATGCCCTTACAAAGTAAGGTATTTTTACCAAGGGTAATGACAAACTAAAAGAATTCTCTCCTGTCTTTTCCAAGATCATTTTGTCCAAGTCGATCTCATTAAAGAACTTTTCAATAACATCCACAATAGGACGAGGATCTTGTTGCTGAATAAGATCTAGGTTTTTAGACAACTTAAATGCTATTTCATATTTTTCATTTGTTGACACGTCAGGGTTTGAAAGGCTCTCGTAAGCCTTGATAAATTGTGGATTTACTTGTTCCTTTTTTGCTTCTTCTGAATTCTTGTCCCATCTTTCAAATGTTTCGACATAACGAGTTAAATAACTAGACACAGAGCCTCTCTTGACTTCATCATTTCGTATTTTGTAAACAAGAGAAGCGAGGATCTGGCTCACCAACCATTTTTCCGTCGTTGTTTTATTCAATAATGTATCTAAAGCGGATAACAATTCTACATCAACGAGTTCAGCAGCAAAGCGACTGAAAAGATTCTCCAAAACCCATTCATTGTTATTAAAACAACTAACAAACACATTCCCGGCTTTTTCTTCCAGCAATATTTGTTTGACACTAGCATCAATTCCGTCATGGGTGGTGTATGAATGATTAACTATATAGCTCGCAATAACTTTTGCTATAAGCATTCTTCTTTCATCGCCTTCATTCCATACAATATTGAATTGTTTCTTTAGATACAATTCATAAAAAACAGCCAATGCCCCTTGTGGATCAAAGAACTCCCGAATTCTATTGTTCTCTATAATGCTGTTATATGCATAAGTAATTGTAGAAATATCTTCTATGGATAAAACTGCATTGATTGCGTATGGATTGCGTGCATAGCATCCATCCAACCAGCACTTTACTACATTCTTATCTGTAAGCCTCAAATAGCCGGTTACTTCATGATATTTCTTTTTTACTTCTTCAGAAAAGCCGCTGTAGCTTTTCGAAAGCTGAATAAGATCATCTTGGTCATTAAGGGCATACAATAGTTTTAGGGCTGCCAGTTTTTTTTCATCATTTTCATCTTGGATGAGAACATTTGCAGCATTTGTCCAATACTTTGATACTTCTTCGTCAAGGCCCCCCTCTTCATTGATTTCTACAAGAATGGCATAGATGTTTGTCAATTGTATCTTGTTTAGATGCTTGAAAGGTGGCATTAATGTGTTACTACACTTTGAGGTATAGCAATCTTTCATCAGTTTAACGGTTTGATTTTTCCATCCAATGTATGCTGGCATGCGTAGATAATGCTCAAGTAATACAGAGAAGAGCTTTTCTTTTTGGTTAAGCGTGCAGACGGAAGGGTCGACATATCTCAATAGTGATTCGCAAGAATCATTCTCAAGGCTTGACTCGTATGAAACGATGAGTTCGATCACATTGATAAAAGTGTGAATCTCATCTTTTGTATATGATATGTGAGGAATAACATCATACCAATTGGGATATATGTGCTTTAAATCTTTTTGTACGGCGACATCGTAGAGTACACTTTCAATGTTATCTTGTCGGCACAACTCCTTAGCTGCGAGATATTCCTGCAACTCGGTGTTTTCAAACTGTAAAATCCCGTTTGTGTCTTTCAGTATGCGATTCTCAAAAAAAAGCAGATCGAAGTTCACCACAAGCATCTGCGTCATGTTTCCCTTTACTTCATCAAGAATCGTGTAAAGCTCATCTTTTGAGATTTGGTCTTTGCGACTTATTTCCATGATGAAGGCAACTTTCTCTAAAACTCTTTGTATAAGGATTCTACTTCCTTCATTATTAATGCCGTCTTGACGCTTGTTTATGGCTGATAGGATTGAGTTGCCGATAATAAACTCAAATAGTTCACCGATATTTGAGCAACCACCTTTTTGCTTTTCGTGTTCTAAAAGAAATGTTAAATACCTAGGGATTGTCAAAAGCTCTTTTAGTTTGGTGCTTTTTAAGACATTGGTTCTTGTTGTTTCGGAGCACTCATCGACCAATTTCATTACATCTTTGTCGCTTAATCTACACAATTCGATGAAGAATAACCCTTTGCAAGATGCAAAATGCTTTGCGTAAGATGCCACATAGTGTTTCCTGCAAGTGAACAATACTTTGACATTAGGATTACCTTCCTTATATTGTTTGATTAAGAGTAACGTGCTATAAAACGCATCCCCATCAACCTCATCTAAAGCATCTATTATACAATAATCAATTTCTTTTGGGATTGGTTTAAGACTTATCTTTGAAGCAGTGCAATGGTGCAACTTTGTAGAGATTTTGTTTTTTATCTCATCAACGAGTCTGGTTTTCCCAATGCCAGGCTCGCCTACAACACAAACGAAGTTATCTTGAAGCAATTCATCTATTGACAAATGATTTCTTATGTCAAATAACGAACGGTCCCTGTTGTTCTCCAACAAGTCATCAACGTTTTGATATTTTATTATTTGTGGTATGATATAGTTTATCATCTTTACCTATAGTGTACCTAGTTAATTGAGACTGCAAATATATTGAATTAGCGTGAAACATAAAAACAGCTTTGTGGGTAGGATTATTAATTTGTTATTTTCGTATTTGCACTCCGGGCTTTCGTTGCCGATGCTCTCAATTTCGAGGTACATTATACCTTTTCACTTCAACCTCACATGAGAATGCATTTGTTAGGATATTCTTGAATGATACTTTGCAACGAACTGCGCTCGGTTATGCCTGCAAGGTAGATGGTGTCGCTGATTTCAGCGACATAATGGTTGCGGGTTGCCGAGGTTTGCTGTGACTGTCGTGCGGATTGACTGGTTGAGACGATGAGCATTCTTCCCTCATTGATGGCATCCCGCCATTCTTTTGGCAGCTTCGCATACATGCGCCTTGCCAGTACCATGATTACAGGGCATTTCCCTTTGAGCAGAAAATGCAGGACATCTTGCTCAATCTTTGAACTGAAGCCGCTGACAACACATTGTTGCCCTTCGGTCTGCTTTGTTGCCCAATCGTAACACTTCAGCACTTCTTCTGATGCCACATGCCTTGATGCCAGAAAACCCACTTTTGGCTTTTCCAACAGTTTTTCATTACCTAAAAGTTCCAATTCTTTCATTCCTCACCTCCTAATTCGTCTCCCATACGATACTTGATGTCATAATTAATAATGAAGTCCAATTCCTCTTCGGAGAAACCGTAGTGCTTTGCTAGCACCTTGTCTATTTCGTCAATTATTGGTTTAGATAAGGCTGGATTAAAAGATTCAAAAATGGCCTCACAAGATTTGCTCTTGATAAACTGTTTGTTTACCACTTTATTTGTTTCGTATGACTTCATTAGACGTTTTCCACAATCAACTAGTATATTGACATTGTTGTCTTTTGAATAACGAAAATTGAATATCATATAATCCTTAAAGTTGTATAAATCAAAGTAATTGACATAATACCACCACATCAAGTTTGAATTAAGTACTGCGACAAGTGCATAAGAAGATATTTGGTCATTAACAAACTTACTTTTGTTAGATGTTGAAATAGTAGAAAAAGGTCTATTTAGTACTATTTTCCAATATCTTCCTCCTGCTGTTCTATATGATAAAGATTCTTTTGAACATTGCGTTGCAGTATATTTTGCGATAGATGAATCTTTAAACAGTTTTGCAACAATCGAAAGTTCAATCTTTGATTTGAACTTAGGATACAGCATGTATCCATCAAGAAAACAATTTTGTGGAATATTTAAAAAATGCAATGTTTGAAATAAAGATTGTCGACCTTGTTCTGTTGTTCGATTTACTCCATTTCCTAAAAACTTGACATCCTGATTATTTGTTTTTTGGCAAATAATGATTGAAAGAGCTATACAGGCACCATCAAATAATTGCTTAGGTCGTTCAGGGAAACAACCATAATATATTGTAGAATATGTTTTTGATAAAAAACTCTGGAGAGGACGCATAGATTCTGTTCCAACGGCAGATAGTTGCACTATCAATGCTGCATTCTTTGATAATAATGATGATCTTTCGAATGTAAATGCATAAAGATTAGAACATTTCAATGTAGCATAGCTGTCTATAGAATAGTTAACATTTCTTTTGCTGTATTCAACATAAGGAGGATTTCCAATGATAACATCAAAGCCTCCTTTGTCATTGATAATTTCATAGAATTCAGCAAGCCAATGGAATGGTTGATGTGAAGTAAGCCATTTTTGATAGGGCGTTTGCTCGTCAACCATGGCAGCATACAATTGACGGTTGAGCAAGTCGTTCAAGGCATTTAACCTTGTCTTTAGTTCTCTCTTGGCAAGCTTAAAAGAGGTCATGTCTTCCTCCTGCTTTAGCTGTATGTCCTTGAAAACATTATACGTATGAGCCACCTTATCCATTTCGGTATGAACCTTTTCTTCAAACTCCAATCTGGCAAACATGTCACCATAGTCAAGGTCGCGTTCCAATTCGGCTTCGGTGGCATAGCCTACCAAGGTGTTGCCACAACGGATATTGAAGTCGATGTCAGGCAGAGGATCAAGGCCAAGGTTAGCTGCTCTTTTGTTCACTTCAACAACGGCCACCATCTTTAGGAAGAGGCGTAACTTGGCAATCTCTGTAGCTTCAACCATAATATCCACGCCGTAAAGATTGCGCAGTATGATGCTCTTGTAAATGAAATACTGGATGTTGCTGCGGTATTTGTTCTCAATCTCCTGCAACTCATCTTTGAAGAGATTGGAATTCTGCTCATGAAACTCTTGCATACGGCTGATACATACCTCATATAAGGGTTCCAAAATGTTGAGGGCGGCAAATAGGAATGCGCCAGAACCACAAGTGGGGTCAAGGATGGTTACCTTTTGCAATTCTGTATAGAAGTGCTTTATCAATAGATGGTCGTTGGTGTTGTTCAGCAAGTCATTTACAAACTGTCGGATGTCGAGGTTGTAGGTGATGAAATCATTGATTTCAGTAATCGCACCAACTTCAATCTTTGTTTTGATGCTTTCGTAGCGTTGCAGGCGTTCGATGGTCTCGCGCCAAATTTCGGTGGGCAAAGCGAAGGAATCAGGGGTGCGGTCGTTCCAATGCTTGCGCCGCTCCAATAGATTGGGTTGCTTGGTGTCTATACCAATGGCAATCTCTTTTGGGATTTCCAAGCCTGCACCTTTCTTCACAGCATCAAAGATATAGCGGTCGCTGCTTTGTTGGAGGAATTGCCACACTGCGCCATTGGGTTTGAATGGTTTTTCATCATGCTTGCGCGTGGCATCCATTAGGTATGGCACGATTGTGTTTCGCCCGATGTATTCGGTAATGTCCTCCTTGGTGTAGTAGGCTCCCATCTGTGCGCGGTCGTTGATGTATTGTTCAAAAATATAACCCAACACATCAGGGTTGATGTCTTTGCCCGAAGCTGTCACACGAGTATCGAGATGCCAGCGCCATTTGTCGAAAAACGCAAAGAGTGATTCAAATGCTTCATCTTTAATATCAATGTTCTCGTAGTCGTGCTCAATCTGGTGAATATCAAACATACCACCATTGAGGTAAGGAATTCGACCATATACATCCTCAAAATTGTCGTCGTGTTTGGGAGAGTTAAGGCCTCCACGGAAGAGCTGGACTAGAAAACCCTTATAGAATGACTTAAAGAACTGGTTATCGCCTCTCTTTTCCTTAACCCAGCACAATTTGTTGCGCAAATAGTTTTCATCGCCATCAAGGAATCCCTTCTTTTGGATGAAATAGCAGAACATCAAGCGGTTGAGCATTACCGAAGCATACCATTGTTTGTTTTGGTTGTCCTTGGTGGCGGTTTGGTCGTCGATGCCTGAAATAAACTCTGCAAAGGCTTTGTGCTGCTTATTGAAGCCTTGATAAAAATCTTTGGTAATTTTCTCCGAGTTGATGGCAAATGCCCCTTGAACACGCTCTTTTACATCAACGATGGTAGTTACCTCATCGATGTCGAACGAAAGACCAGAAAGTTTTTCGTAAAGGAATTGTGCTCTTTCAGCTTCGGCATATTCGATGATGACAATATCGCGCTTTTCGTTGGTTTTGACTGGAGCCACCCATTCGTGATGCTCGGTGTTCCGAACAACAAAGATGCATATATAGTCGTTGGCAGCCTTGCGTAGTTTGGTATCAAGTTTCTTGCAGCTGGTGTTTGAGGGTAGTTCATCCACTACACACTGCAGCACTTGAAAACCGTTACGCTGGGCAATAGCCATAATAACAAACGAGGTTTCTTCGATGACGAAGGTGGGTAATGATGAAAAATTAGTTGTCACTTTATTCCAGCCCATCTCTTCGATGAAGAGTGTGCGGAAATCGGCGTTTTTCAAATATCCGACAAACTGGGTGCGTGTGAGTTGCATAGGCGGTTATTGTTTGATAAGTCCCATTGAGCAAAGGATTTTAGGTGATTTGTTTTTGGTATCGCCGTCCTGCTTTCGGCACAGAACGCCTTTCTTGCGGAAATCAAGTACAGCCTCTACGATGTCTTCTTGCGAATCGCCCTTGTTGAGCATACGACCGAGGACAGTTTTGGTGGACTCGATAATTTGGTAATTATAAATATCGTCGATGGCCAACTTGACTTGCTGTTTATAATCAACGTCAAAGAACAAGTTGGTTTGTTGGCTATAGAAGTTTTCCAAAAGCTGAACGATACGGTAACGGGTGCTGAAACGATTACCCAGCACTCCCATTGCTGACGGAACATCATCACCAATGTCGTCAACCGATTTCTTCACAAGGTCAAAGTGTTCTGGCATCGGTTCGATTCTTGGCTCCTTGGAGCCACAGGCCATCGTTGTGAGGATTCGCTTTTGCGACTGGCTTACAAGATTGCCTTCGCGGTCGTACCAGCTAAGGATGTCGAAGTCGTTGTAGGTACGGCAAAAGGTGATTACTCCGTCCGTTTGGTCAGATGCGACAGCCTTTGTTGAATATATCATATCGCTCAGATTCGGGATAATCTCTTTGAGCTTGGGATTAGACTTGATGGCCTTTTGCCAGATTTGATATGCCTGAGATGAGAGGTCAACGTCGGAGTCACCTTCATCTTGGTCAAGAATACCGCTTTGCTCGTTGTAAAGGTTTCTAAGGTTCATTTCGTTGCCCTCGAAGAACACCTCATCGGAGCCAACCACATGGGCGTTTTCGTTGATGCGTTTATTGAGCCTGCTGCGCAAACGGATGATATCCTCGATACCATCGGCAGGGAAGAACGAATAGCAGAAGATTTCTTTTGCCTCCTGACCGATACGGTCGACACGACCTGCACGTTGGATGAGTCGGATGATAGCCCAAGGCATGTCGTAGTTCACAATCACGTGAGAATCCTGCAAGTTCTGACCTTCGGACAATACATCTGTAGCAATAAGCACACGGTATTGTTCAGCAGGAACCACATCCTGGCCATTGCTCTTTGGCGAGAACTTATCAACTATTGCTGTGGGATTCTTGCTGTCACCAGTGACAAAATAAGTCTTTTCCATTCCCAGATGTTTCAGTTGGGTATAGACATACATTGCAGTATCGGAATACTGAGTAAAGACGATGATTTTTTCCTTGCCGTGGGTGGTGTTAAGCAAATCGTACAGGCTCTTGATTTTTTTATCCTCATCTGGTTTCCAGTCACCGCAAAGTTCAATCATCTTGATAATGGTTTCGGAATCCGATTTCAAATGCTGTTTCAGTGTGCGTTTGAAATATGTGGGATTGAGCCAAGAGACATTGTTTTTCAGCTTGATGGTTTGATAGTGTGTTTTTGCAAGCTCTTCGTAAATTGAGAGGTCGGTGGGGATTTGTTTGATAACCCATTTGTCTTCACCAGTACGGGTTAGGCCTGTATTAAACATTGACCCGTTGGTATCTTCATCATTAATGAAATCATCGGGGAGTGCGTTTTCGTCACCAATTGGTAAGTCATAACCGTTATCAAGAGCATACATAAACACAGCATTACGCAGCACATGGTGATAAAGTGTCAAGAGGAATGAGTAGCCGCAGCTATCCATTCGTTTGAAGAATGTGCTCTTGCAGAAACCCATCATTCGCTCTCCGGCGCGAGATAAGTTTTCAATCAGGAGCTGCTCGGCCTTGCTTGCATTCACCGCCCTTTCCTCGCTGATATAATGAACCAGACCATACCGAGGCAATTTAAGTGATTCCATCAAATCAATCATGTCGTCAGAATAGAGACGGCAATACTGGTCGCCTGGTGCGGTCGGGAATTTGATTGACTTGGGGATGCGGTCAGGGAAATAGGACTTGGTGCCATCAGGAAATTCAAGATACCTGCGACCGTTCGTTTCATCCTTTTTGGCGTAGTTTTCCTTGATGAAGGTACGTGTGCGTCGGACAAGGAAGAGTTTCATCAGCTCATTCCAGTCCTCAACAAAGGGGCTCTGCTCAAAGGCCTTTATGCTGCGGATAAAGACCTCGTTGTGTTTCATCAGGAATTCACGTTCGCCACCTAATGATTTGATGTAGTACTCGGGACGGATGCCTAAATCCTGGTCTTCCTCTAAGAAAAGCTTCAGTTGATTGCTCAAATCATGGAAGTCCATGTTGTAAGGAGTTGCTGTGAGAAGCAACACGCTGCTGTTTTGCTTATGAATGAGGTCTTGGATGTTTTGATAGCGTGAGCCGTTAGAGTTGCGTAAGTTGTGGCTTTCATCAACGATAATCAGTTTGTAGTAACGTGCGTTGGTGACATCGATGGGCTTGGACATCGAAATGATGTCAGCCTTCATGTCATATTTAGTCCTGTACTTCTTCCACATCTCTTGCAAGTTGGCAGGACAGATGATTAGGGTGTTGCTACCGTATGTGTTTTCATAAAGCTTAGCGATTGCGCATGCCGTAATCGTTTTTCCTAAACCGACCACGTCACCAATCATTGCACCACCCCGTTTTTCATTATGGAGGTGGCGGGCGGCAATCTTAACGGCGGTTTGCTGGAAATCAAACAAATCTTTGCGAAACTCAGGCGAGATCGAAAATTCCTTCACGCCCATACGAGCTTCTTCGCTAAGATGATAGGCGGTTTTCAGATAGATGTAGTACGGTGGAATTTCGGTTTCGCTTGACCAACTTCCGTCAAGCACTTTAATCAATTCCTCGGTTATATCGACGCAAAAGCGGTCGTTCCAACGATCCTCAAACCACTGAGAGAGCTTTTGGGCACTATCACTATCAGCAAACTCCGCATTAAGCTCACCTTGTTTTGTCAAACCTGAATAAGTGAGGTTGCTACTGCCTAAGATGGCAGGTATTGGGTTGAAGTGGTCTTCAGGACGATAGGCGAGATAAAGTTTGGCATGGAGTGGTTCTCTCAGATAGAGTTTGACGCAAACTTTTTTCTCCTTCAACTGACGAGAGAGATTGCGAAGAGTGGCTTGGTCGGCGTTAGTAGGTAAACCCAGCAAGAGTTGCCTGCGGAAATCTTCAGCGATTCTACGCTTTGCATCCAGCACATCCTCTGAATCAGGAGTATAATCTTCTCCACTATAGAGCTGCCTTATCAATTCCTCGGGTGGGCGATGCATTCCAATAAGCAAACGACAGGTTCGGAAAACTTTTTTATCGTTCTCATAAACATTTTCGCCTTGCAGTTCGTCGATTTGGTCAACTACCAAATTCCAACCACGAAGATTGAAGTAACCTACGCAAAAATCCACACGCTTCACACCTAATCCGGTGATGATGTTTTTTAAACCTTCGGTGAACTTGATTTCTATATTGTCGTATATTCTTGCCATGATGATTTTGGTGTTGGCGATTTGCCTTCCCCAAGCATCACAAAAAGAATCCGTGAACTTCTGTCTGGACCGAGGCTCTGGACTGCCATACCCCAAAACGAGAAAGCCCACGGATATACCGTGAGCATTTCCGCCTTCTCGTTGGGGTATTCGAAATTGTCCAGATTTCGGTCCACTTGAAAAGCAAAAACGCTTTATATCAATATGTTATATGATCAGTTATCTTCTGTGTTGGTATGTTCTTTTTGGGTTATTGACTGCAAAGATATTATTTTTCTCTTTCATTATTGTCTTTCTCTTTCCGGTATTCCTCCCAGTCGGCCTCAGTGGCGCTTTCCAGAAGGTACTGCCGCATCTCTTCTTCCGACGGCAACTGGAGACGATACTTGCTGACGAACAGGTTCTGTGATAGACCCTCGATGGCATACTGCACAGTGGTCTCGCCATAGTCGGTGCAGAGCAACAGCCCGATGGGCGGGTTATCGTCAGCTTGCATCACCTCATGCTTGTAGTAGTTCATGTATAGGTTGAGCTGCGAGGCATATTCATGACGGAAACGGTCAATCTTGAGGTCGACAATGACGTGACACTTCAAGATACGGTGATAAAAGATGAGGTCGGCCTTGAAATAGTCTTGGTCAACGAGGATGCGCTTTTGACGGGCTTCAAAGCAGAACCCGCGTCCCATTTCCATCAACACCATCTGGAGATGATTCAAGATAATCGTTTCCAATCTGGTCTCGGTGTAAACATCCTGCGACTGCAAGCCAAGGAATTCAAGCGTGACAGGATCGTGGATGATGTCTCTAGGTGTTAGTTGTTGTACATTTTTGTCCGTCAGTCTTTGTAGACCTTTCTTGTCTTTCGACAGCCCCATGCGTTCGTAATATTGCGAGGATATCTGACGGTCGAGTTCCTTGACTGTCCAGCATCCACGAATGGTCTCTTGTTCGTAGAAAGCTC
>JAEEGJ010009866.1_pt1 | contig 25239 bp, 22 predicted proteins | sample 8958761 | NCBI WGS metagenome assembly JAEEGJ01 (sample SAMN16246546, study PRJNA631951) | gut metagenome | biome: gut microbiome; feature: rumen; material: RS-attached | host: Bos | place: Iran: Karaj | collected 2018-10 | reverse complement strand
AATGTGCGGTAGTCGATCTCCTTCAATCCACCCGGGAATCCAGAGTGATGACGATAGAGCTTATCGTCAAGCTTCTTACCTGTAAGAACGATCTTAGAAGCGTTGATTACGATTACGTTATCTCCGGTATCAAGGAAAGGAGTATATGTGGGCTTGTGCTTACCTCTTAAGAGTCTAGCAACTTCTGTAGCCAAACGACCGAGAACCATGCCCTCAGCGTCGATTACGAGCCATTTCCTTTCTATTGAATCCTTGGTTGCAACATATGTACCCATGTGTCTTTCTCCTTGAAATTCATTAAATTTCTTTATATTCCATAATGTCTTATAGACAAAAAGAACAGGCCTGCTCTTTGAGCAAGCCTGCATATAATAACCGCCTATTATTGTTATGTCAACAATTTTTCTTAAAAAACTTCGATAATTCTCTTAAAATCTTCGAAAATCGCCGTTTTTCTCGATTAATCGATTATTCTTCTGTACATAATTGATATGATCTCGCCGAAGCTGTCGCATGAGATCTGTACAGCTGTGTTGCCTGAACGGTAAAGAAGACCGAATTCATCTTCCTGTGTAGGTGTACCGAAAACGTTCTTTGCATCGTCAAGCTTGTCACCTACGTGGAGACCGTTGCAGTCGATGAGAGAGTCTTCGATCTCTACACCATCGATAAGCTCAACGCCGTTTTCCTCGTAAGCGTAGATCTTGAATCCATCGTATGTATAGATGATATCAAGACCCTGGCCTGCGCATGAAGCACCCTCGAATTGGTCCTTCGGCTCACCAAAAGCCTTAATGACGGGAGCAGCCTCAGCACCGGGTACAACATCGTAGCCCTTGTATGTGAACTTGTAGCCGCCCTCAGGTGCCTTGTTGTTAGTGTCGCCTGATGCCTCGACAGAAATCTGTGTCTGTCCGCCGTCAATACGGGAAGCTGCAGCTGTCTCGCCTGTGCCGTTGTTGCAGCCAGCGAAAAGTGATGCTGCAACACATAAACCCATTGTTACTGTAAGAAGTTTGATCTTTTTCATGTGTCTTTCTCCTACTATCAATTTACTTTTTATTGTCTTTTGCCTGTTCTTTTTTGTACTCAGGTGTTCCACCTGCTCTCGTTGGCAAGTTCGAGCCTCTAAAATGATGGTGCGCGTCAACTATCTTGGCGTCAGTCAGTTTAAAGAACGGTGCCCAGTGATATCTGTACAATGTCGAATCACAATGATACCACTTACCGCCCAATTTTACGAGATTCCAGTAATGGCCGCTCCACTTCATCGGATACCTTCGTACCATCATGTTAGGTATACCGGCAACATCCAAAAGGATCTTGGTGGTGCAGAAGTAGCCGAAGCAGTCTCCTGATCTCTGGGTAAATGCTCTGTAGACAGCTGCTTCGAAAGACTGCTGTCCTGGGACGCTCATATAGAAAACATTATCGTGAACATAATTGACTATATTCCTTGCTGTCTCGGTATCATTCCTGCCCTTGAGACGCCTAACGAGTTTTCTGGCCATGCTGTAGATCTCATTATGGCGTCTGGAATCCCATAATCCGCCGGCACCGAGTCTGCTGTTGCTTACCTTTACCTTTGAGATGAAGACATGGGCAACCTGCTTTCTCATATTGCCTGCAGAATCCGCAGCTTTATAAACGATCTCATATGTTCCGACCTTACCGATCTGAACCTTTGAATCGTCAATGTCCATTTTCGGATTAACATCATAGTCATCCTTAACTGAGATGCCTTCAAAGTAATCGATTACGACATCTTTTGAGTTATCTACATAAAAGTCGTGAATGCCATAGAAGACCGGCGCATTATGGTCATCTGTGATATGGAAAGGAACGTCTATTATAGTCTTGTTGTCATACCAGTCAGTAACTTCAACAGGGACCATATAATCGCCTGCGATCTCGATATCGGGTGTGCCGTGCTGATACTCAACCTTTGCCACGCCTGAAAGGTCATATAAGAATCCTACGCAATCAGAAGCCTTGGGCCACTTGGTTCTTGCAAACATTTCTTTCGGCAAAGCAACACCGCGGGGACCTGTGTGATCCTCGATCTTAAGAGTAACTGTATTCTCGAACATTTCTCCGTACTGGACGGCAAGCTGATATACAGCAGGAACCTTTGTATCAATAGTGGATATATCTGTAAGGAACTTTGCATCAGCAGGACAGTCATTGAAAAAGTCTTCAATGTTAATCCTGTCGCCAGCTTCGATCGAGACCTCTTTTACAAGGTTGTTGTTAGCATCCATTATCGTAAAAACAACTGATATAACGATAATGGCGGCACAGTATATAAATGCTGCTATTTTTGCTGCTACTTTGTACATACCTTTCTTGTCTTTACCTTTCGTTCTTATTCCTTATTCCATTCGTTTACTATCCCGTAATTATCACTCTTCCCCGGAAGGTGCCTGTGTTGGAGTCGGCTTGGGCGTTGCTGTCGACTTAGGTGTCGGCTTAGGTGTCGAAGTCGCAGGTACCGGAGTAGGTGTCACTGTAGGCTTTTCCTCAGCAGGTGTAGGCGTCGGAGAAGCCTGAGCCGGTGTGGGTGTCGGATCATCCGGATTCGGAGCCGTCGTCGGGGTCGGGTTAGCCGGTGTATTTGTCGGCTTGGCAGGATCTGTTGTAGGTGTAGGACCTGCTGTCGGAATCGGCGTCGAAGTAGGATTGTTCGGATCCGGTGTCGGTGTCGCAGTAGGCGTAGGTGTAGGCGTATCCGAAGGCTTAAATGCCGTAGAACCGCCTGCACGCTCAGGATACTGATAACCGTCGTACTTATGATACTTGTCGTTGATCTGCTTGTCTGTACACATAAACCAGCCCTGGAGATGGTAGCCGTATCTTGTGGCATCACAGTGATACCAGGCGCCGTTGAGCTTTACAAGGTTCCACATATGAAGTGAGCCGGAGCTTGCTTTTCGCTGGATCTTCATATTCGGAATACCTGCAATATCGAGAAGCATCTTCATGCATGAGTAGTAAACATAGCAGTCACCGCTGTGTCTTGTGAATCCTCTGTATGCAGCGCCTTCGTATGTCTGCGTTCCGCGGATTCTCTGATACCAGATGTTATTGTGGACATAGTCGAAAATAGCTCTTGCCGTAGCGACATCAGTGCTCTTCTTCATGCCATAGTCTTTAAAGATCTTGTTGGCGATCTCCTTTGCAGTTCCGGAATAACCGCCGCCTGTATTCGTCTTCTTTGCTCCGTTCTTGGGCAAAATAACTGTAACTGTAGTCGTCTCATAGCAGATGTTTCCGCTTACGTCGATTGCCTTATAAATGATCTCATAGACACCGTTCTTGGAATAATCGACCTTGGAATCATCTACTCTGATAAGAGGGTCTTTGTCGTAATCATCTGTGACGCTTACACCGACATAGAAATCGAGACCGTCAGGATCGCCGTCACTCTCCAAAGGCTTGATGCCTGTGATTACAGGAGCTGTATGGTCGTCGATGACATTGAAAGGAACATTGATCTCGGCGACATTGCTGTAGATATCAGATACAAGAACAATGACATTGAATTCGCCTGTGCCGCTGTTCTTGGGAAGTTCGTCTTTGAAACTAACAGATGCGATTCCTGAAAGGTCATAAAGCTCGCTTACGCAGTCTGAAGCCACAGGCCATTTTGCCTGTGTGAACTGAGTCTGAGGAATGGCTACACCGGTAGGTGCTGTATGATCTTCGATCCTTAAAGTAACATTCTCAGCGAAGAATTCACCGTAGCCTACCTTAAGCATGTACACAGCAGGCGTCTTCGTATCGATTGCTGATACATCCGTGAGGAACTTCGCATCTACGGGACATGTCGTGAAAAAGTCCTCGATCTTTATCTCTGAACCTGCTTCGATAACGACATCTCTTTTCAGATTGCCTTTGCCGGAATAAAGGAATGCAAAAGCTGCGCCTGCAAGGATCAATGCTGCGCAGATAACTACTGCAGCAATAACCGCACCGAGCTTTTTCTTCTTCTTCGGCTTAGTATGCTTTACCTCGATATTATCAAGATCCGCGATAACGGCATTTCTTGTCTTCGGACTTGTTAATTCAAACTGTTCCTGATTGCTGTGATGTTTCATTTCTTACCTTTGCGTTTATCTTATTCTTCTGTTTTCGGATCCTCAGGTTTGGGATCTGTCGGTTTCGGTGTATTGGTTGCCGGTTTCTCAGTAGGCTTGGGTGTGCTGGTCGGCTTCGGTGTATTTGTCGCAGCCGGTGTTGCAGGGACCGGTGTAGCTGTTGCCGTAGGCTTAGGTGTCTCCTGTGCCTGTGTTGTCGGCGTAGGCTTTGAAGGTACTGTTGTCGGCGTTGCCGTAGGTGCTGCAGTTACCGTTGCCGTAGGCTTGGGTGCAGTCGTTGCCGTAGGCTTCGGCGTAGGAGTGTTCGTGGCAGTTACCTTCGGTGTAGGCGTATTCGTCGGCTTGAAATCCGTCGATCCGCCGGCACGTGCGGGATAGAGCTTTCCGTTAAAGTGATGGTACTGGTCGTTGATCTGCTTGTCAGTGCACATGAAGTAGATCGTTCTTCTGTGTCTGAAAACAGTCGCGTCACAGTGATACCACTGTCCGTTAAGCTTAACGAGATTCCAGTAATGGTTGCTCCTTGTAACGGGATATCTCTTTACCATCATGTTGGGGATGCCTGCCTGATCGAGCAGCATCTTGCAGCATGCATAGTAAACATAGCAGTCACCGCTTCTTCTGGAGAATCCCCTGTAAGCAGCAGCTTCAAGAGAAAGCTTTCCTCTTACATGTGTGTAATAGATATTGCTGTGAACCCAGTTAAAGATAGCTCTTGCAGTCTCGACCTGGTTCTTTCTCCAAAGACCCGCCATGATCCTGCCGGCAAGTCTCTTTGCTTCACTCTTCTTGCCGCTTCCGCCACCTGTATAACCGCTTCCCTGAACTGCTGTATTATTGCTGTTAACAGCTGTGCCGGTTGTCTTTCTGGCAGCCTTCTTAGCCGTCTTTGCAGGCTTTTTGATCTTGAGTTCAGTCTCAACAGTCTGGACATTTCCGGCCTTGTCGACGCCCTCATACTTGACGATGTATGTTCCGGCCTTGCTGTAATCAACTTCGGAATCATCGATCTTGATGACCGGATCTTCATCGTGATCGTCAGTGATAGTTACGTTATCGAAAAAGTCAGGTTCTTCTTCGTCAATGACCATCTCAAGAGCATGAACACCTTTGATCTCGGGTGCCTTCTTATCATCGATGACTTCGAAAGGAACTGCCACAGATGCCGTATTGCCGTATACATCCGTTACAGCGACAGGTACATCGTAGTTTCCGCCTTCCCTGAATACAGGCTCTGATTCAAACTCCACCTTGGCGATGCCGGAAAGGTCATAAAGATATCCGACGCAGTCAGCAGCATCAGGTGCCTTCCAAGTCGTGTAAAGAGACTTGGGAAGAGCTATTGCTCTGGGAGCTGTGTGATCTTCGATCCTGAGGATGACATCCTTCTCAAAAGCCTCGTCGTAGAAGACCTTGAGCTGGTATACAGCAGGCTCTGCCGTATCGATTGAAGCCACGTCTGTCATGAACTTGGCGTCTGAAGGACAACTCTCGAAAAAATCCTGGATCTTGATCTTGGATCCAGCCTCGAGTACAACCTCTTTTCTGAGGTTCCTGTCAGCATCACGGATGGTGAACAAAACTGATGCCACAACGATAGCGGCACAGTATATGAAAGCTCCGATTTTTCCGATCATCTTATACATGACTTTATTATTTTAAGCGTATAGAGTAATTGTCAAGAAATATTTAATACAAGTTATTGTTCGGGTTCTGTTGTGGGTTTTGGTGCTTCTGTCGGTTTGGTTACCGGCACAGAAGTCGGCTGAACCGGCGCCTCTGTAGGCGTCGGAACAGGCGTGGATGTGACCTGCGGCTGCTGGCTCTCCGTGGGCGTTGCCACAGGGGCTGAAGTAGGCGTAGGCTTACCTGCCTGAGGCGTCGGAGTAGGCGCTTTTGAAGGTTCAGCTGTAGGCTCCGGCGGTGTTGTTACAACAGGTGTCGGAGTAGCTTCCGGTTCATCCGTAGGAACGGGTGTCGGTGATGCAAATGCCGTGGAGCCGCCTGCACGTGCAGGATAAAGTGCTCCATTGAAGTTGTGATATCTGTCTGCGATCTGCTTATCTGTGCACATGAACCAGATGCCCGGATGGTCGCTGTAGCCTTCAGTAGCATCGCAGTGATACCACTGTCCGTTCAGCTTAACGAGAAGCCAGAAATGAACCTGTCCGTTACGCGGAGGGTAACGGTCGACTCTCATGTTCTCGATTCCCGCAAGATCCAGGAGCATCTTACAGCAGGAATAGTAAACGAAGCAGTCGCCGCTGTGCTTTGTAAAGCCTCTGTAAGCAGCATGCTCGTAGACACGTTTACCTGAAAGGATCCTGAACCAGAGGTTGTCATGGACCCAGTTAAAAATAGCTCTGGCTGTCTCGACGTCGTTGCCTCTGTAAAGGCCCTTCATGACCTTTTTCGCGATGGCATAAGGATCTCCGTCACCTACATAGTAAGATCCGTTATCCTTGCTCTTTGTCTGGTTGGATCCTGCTTCCGACGGAAGCGTAACCTTTACGTTTGCTTCAGCCGTCGAGATGTTTCCGGCCTTGTCCATCGCCTTGTATACGACCTTGTAAGTTCCGATCTTGGTGTAATCAACACCGGAATCATCAAATGAGACTCTCGGCTCAGGGTCGTAATTATCTGTTACCGTTATACCTTCAAGGTAGTCGATGGCACCCGGGTTGCCCTGTACTTCGAAGTCGTGAAGACCGCCTATTTCAGGGCCTGTCGAGTCATTGACCATTGTAAATTTAACAAGAAGGATCGCACTGTTGCCGTAGACATCCGTAAGTACAACAGGGACATCATAAGTACCGTCCGCGGTAAATTCAGGAGTGCCGTCTTTGTACTCGATCTTCGCGACACCGGAGAAGTCATATGCATCAGTGATACATTCGCTTGCTTCAGGAATCCTCCAGCCTGTATATACAGTCACAGGCACAGGATTTCCCGTAGGCGGAGTATGGTCCTCCACCCTGAGGACAACGTCATCATCTCTGTTGTCGTGATGGATCCTGAGCTGGTATATAGCAGGTGACTTTGTGTCGATTCCTGATACGTCAGTTAAGAAAGCCGCATCTTCAGGCACAGTGTCGAAAAAAACGTCGATCGAGACCGGCGAACCGACCTCGATCACTACGTCTTTCTTGAAATTACCGAATTTGTTGCAGGCCACGATAACCGCCGCTAAGCATAAAACTGCTAAACAGGCGCTGATGCACAAGCCTTTTTTAGACATTTTCTTTCCCATTTTTATAATCCCCAAATAAGTCAGTTAATTATCCGTTCGTCTTCTTATACGGGAAGCCTGACTTGATCTTTCCGTTGTAAACATCGATGTATTTCTGCACGGATTTCGTGGCTCGTGCAGGATACTTGGATTTATCAAAATTATGGTTAGTAGGCGCATTCGCGATCTCGCTGTCAGTCATCATGAAGCAGAAGAAAGCCTTCGACGTGTAGTTGTTGAAGTACTTCTGAGCATCGCAGTGATACCACTCGCCATTAAGCTTAACCAGCGCCCAGTAATGGAAATTCTGATAGGATTTCGTTCTCTGTCTGACGATGCAGACATTCTCAATACCTTCGACATCGAGCATCGCCTTGCAGACAGCCCATGTGCCGTAGCAGGATGAATAACGCTTTGTGAAAGTATTGATCGCAGCAACAGCCCAGTTCTCATAGGTTGGAGTGCGGATGATAAACGAAATGTTGTTATGTACCCAGTAGAAGATCTTCATAGCCTTAACAACATCTGTATCAGAGGACTTAAGGATCTTCTTGTTGATATCTCTTGCCATCTTGTATGCTTTCTGTTCGTAAGCATGTACTGTGGCATTGGATTCACCGGCTCTCTTGGTGGTAACTACATGTACCTTAACAGTAACCTCTGTGGAGTTTCCGACATCATCAGTTGCCTTGTAGATAAGGTCGTAATCGCCGATCTTCTTAAGGTCGACCTTGGAATTGTCGATCTCAAGAGTGGGATTAGGCGCATGGTCATCAATAACCGTGATTCCGTCTCTGTAAGAAATGGAATCAACCTTGCCTACGACTACATCGATGTCATGAGTTCCGATGATGGCAGGAGCCTCTGTATCCTTGATGATACGGAAAGGAACATCAACAACAGATGAATTTCCGGATGTATCTGTAAGTCTGACGCCGATCATGAAGTCGCCGCCTTCTGACAGATTCGGCTCACCCTTGTCATAAGTGCATGTAACTGCCGTAAGATCGAAGATATCCTTTACGATCGTATCCGGAGCAGGTGCCTCACCGGCATACATTCTTGTCGGAACAGGCTTTCCTGTAGGAGCAGTACGGTCAACGACATTAAGCATCGAATGAACAACGTGACCGCCGCAGTCGATGGCAATGTCATATGACGCGAGCTGACCGGGATCGATCGCATCAATATTTGTTATGAACTTTGTATTCGGGGGCATGTTCGTAAAGAACTGCTCAAGCGTTACCGGATGGCCGTACTCGACAGTAACCTCTTTTACAACGCTGTTCTCAATGTTATTAACGAACTTGTTGTATAGGAAATATGCCCCTACAAAGCCTAATAAGGCTCCTGCGACTATTGGCATGAATACCAGTCCCAAAAACCTTATTATGCTGAATTTATTTCTTTTTCCAGTGCGTGTCATGCTAAGTCAGTTGAAAAATATACGATGCTTGTTACAACGTTGCTCTCATTAACTTCGAACTGAATGAATGATGTGCCCTTTGTGTAGATAAGGATAGCATCTGTTGACTTCTCAGCCTCAGGCTCACCGTAAGCTGCCTTAACCTGATCAACTGTATTGCCGATATAAACGCCCTCTGCTGTCTGTACTGTATCGTCGCAGAGCATAACGTACATAACCTTGCACTCGCCGGACTTGTCATCAACAGGGTGTGAAACAACCTGGAATGAGCCGCCCTTGAAAACATAAACATAGTCAAGACCCTGACCTGCGCAGGAAGCCTGCTGTGTCATCTCATATTCGTTGCTGTCGAACTTTGTCTCATCGAAAGCAGCGCTGCAGATGATGTCAACGCCCTTGTATGTGAACTTGAAATTGCTGTTTGCCGCGTTCTTATCAATGTCAGCAACATCAATAGTCTGGTTAGCACCATTGCTGTTCTGAGCCTGTGTGGAAACAACATTAACATCTGAAGATACAGGCTGAGCCTGGTTGTTACAAGCGCAAAGAGCTGCGCCGGCTATGCTTAAGCTCATTACGAGAGCTGCTGCTTTTGTAAACTTCATGGTAGTAATCCTCCATATTTTGTTCATCGTAGTCGTCAAAACACTGGAATAATAATACACTAAGCATCCATTCCGCATGATACAAAAATATGGAAAAACGGCGGTAAAATTTACTGTAATATGCCTAATTATATATAAAGGGCCTTGTCAGTTCTCGATGGCGTTGGCTCCGTAACTCCTGAGTTCACCATACTGCTCGAGTTCTCTTAACTGGTCATCTCTCATGAAGTTATAGAACTTAATATCCTTCTCATATTCAGCCGCAACAGCAGGAACCGTCCTGTAATCTGTGAGCTGATAATTCTCAGTCAGATATTTGCCAAAATACACACTGAGCTTCTCAGCACCATAGATATTGAGGTGGAGACCCTTGTCATAAGTGTCCTTCTTCATATCAATGCCCATATCATCTGCATAATCGCAGAAATTGATGTATGTAAGGCCGTACTTGGCAGCATATTCTTCGATGTTCTTGTCCCACTGTTCATACCAGCCGTACTCGATAGGAGCGCGGACAAGCAGGAGCTGGATCCCCTTTTCTTCGCAGAGAAGTCTTATCTGGTCCAGATAGTACATAGCATTGTCACCGAAGCGGTAACTGATCTTCGGAGGCATCTTTGGGAGCGTACCCATAGGGTTAACATCACAACGCATATAGTAACCGTTGTGAGATGTGATGTCCTTTGTAAACACATGCTCGAAATCAGTCTTTGTAAGCTTGTCCCATCTGTCATGATATCTGAGGATCGGGAAAACATAAGACGCAAATGTCTCACCCTTTGTCATGGATGAATTAATGGCATCGACCTTGTCCTTTGACCATCTCATACCATCAAGTGTCATTCTGTTATATGCCTCTTTGCGGGGCACATCGTGCTGCATATTATGAATGGACAATACAACGACCTTGGGTGTCTCTGTCCTAAGAACATCTTTCAAAAGATAATATGTCTGGTTGATGTACTGTTCGCCTGAACCTCTGATATATGCAGAGATACCGTATTCCTGATACATCTTGACCGGTGAATAGCTCTCATATGCATCACAGTCACCGAAAATAATGACATCATGAGGGACCTTTTCCTTGTAGTACTCCTCAGTAAAAGAGCCTTCGATAACACCCTTCTGGTACTTGGGCATAAAGAGTCTCTGGACGAACCAGAATATGCCAAAAGAGAGCGCCAGTAAGACCAGCGCTGTGATGATTTTTGTTATTGATCTTGATTCTTTTGTCTTCGCCATTACATTGCCTTCTTTAGACGGCGGAAGTCGCCTAAAGCCTTCCAGCCGATCTTTACGATCTTCTTTATGTTGATGGAGTTTGTACCGCCCTGACGGGGTCTGAATGTTACCTCACGGAAAGCATGCTCCTCGCCGTAGTGTACAAAGTAAGTGGTCATCATAATGTTCGGCAGGTTGTAATCCTTGTCGAGCTTGGGAAGATACTTCGCTACTGTCTTGGCGTCCATGAGACGGAAAGGTGCGTTTGCATCCGGAACCTTAACCTTGAAGTAGAGCTTTAAGAGGAAGCATACGACCTTCTCTACAAAAGCTCTGTCCTTACCGTCTCCCCTGACAACTCTGTGTCCGAAGATTCCCTTATATCCGTGGCGCATCTGCCAGAATGCATCAAATTCAGAAGGCAGAGTCTGTCCGTCGGAATCTGTCTGGAAGATAAAGTCAGCACCCTTGTTGATAGCGTAATCATAAAGCGCGATTACCTTAGGACCATGCTGCTTGCCTGTATCAGACAAGATCTCAAGCTGTGGGTGGTCCTTCTTGAAATTCTCAAGAAGTTCATGAGTCCTGTCCTGGCTTCCGCTGTCTGCGATAACAAGTCTTGAAGCAGGATCCTTACCCTCAAGGATCGGATACCATGAAGTAACGACATCGAGAATATTGTCCTCTTCGTTATAAGCCGGCATTACGATGTACAAAATATCCATGGTTTATTCCTCCGATATATTCTTGCGCTCTGCCACAAAGTAACGCGGGCGCTGCTTGGTCTCAAGATAGATCTTTCCGATGTATTCACCGATAACTCCGAGGCTTATCATCTGTATTCCCGCAACAAAGCAGAGGATACATGTGGTTGATGCCCAGCCATCGACATAATTACCGGAAATGACCGATGCCAAAACATAAATGATACCGACAAAACTCAAAAATGCAACGATGAGGCCCAAAATGGTTATCAGCCTCAATGGCCTTACCGAGAAAGAGGTTATGCCGTCTATAGCAAGAGATATCATCTTGGACAGAGGATAATGAGTGGTTCCGGCTTCACGCTCGGCTCTGGAATAGTACACTACCGACTGCTTGAATCCCAACTGGGGAATAATGCCTCTCAGGAAGAGATTGACCTCGCTGTAGCCTTCAAGCGCATTGAGAACTCTTGAACTCATGAGTCTGTAATCTGCGTGATCCGGGATTATATCAACTCCCATGGCTTTGAGCACTTTGTAATAAGACTGTGCTGTTGTCCTCTTGAACCAGGAATCTGTGGATCTGTCATTTCTGACACCGTAAACGATCTCGTTACCCTTGGCATATTCATCAACCATCTGACCTATCGCATTTATGTCATCCTGACCGTCACAATCCATGGAGATGGTGATGTCGGCAAACTTCTTGGCTTCCATAAGGCCCGCTATAAGGGCGTTCTGATGTCCTCTGTTGCGCGAGAGCGATATGGCACAGTATCTTTCATTCTCATCGCAAAGGGAGCAAAGGATATCCCATGTAGTGTCTTTGCTGCCGTCATTAACGAACATTACACGGCTGTCACCGCTTATCTTGCCTGCATCAACAAGCTCGTCCAGTTTTGCTTTGAACTTGCCGCTGGTGATAGGCAGTACCTGCTCTTCGTTATAGCAAGGAATAACAAGATAAAGTACAGGTGTCATCAATTATGCTCCCCGAAAATAATATTTTTAAAAGTATAGCATAAATCAGGCAGCTTTAATCTTGTGGTTCTTATAATCTATGCGTTTTTGGACAGATTCCGTCGCACTTTCAGGGAAAGCTTTCTGCTTGAACTGGAAACCGTTCCATCCGTCATGCCAGAAATTCAGAAGTTCCTTTGTCGTATACATAAAGAAATAACTGTCGTAGTTCTGGCGCCAGGTGGCATCACAGTGGTACCACTGGCCGTTTATCTTCACATAATTCCAGAAGTGTGTTGCTGTCTGATACGGATAACGCTCTATCGTCATGTTCTCGATACCGGCCACATCGAGGAGCGCTCTTACGGCACAGGCGGTTGAATAGCAGTTGCCTGTTCTTTTCGTAAACGCATTATATGCAGCTTCCGTCCAGGAACGGCTCCTGGTCCTAAGGATGAATCTGATGTTATATCTGCACCACCAGACGATCTGGAGAGCAACCTCTTCTTCAGTCATGCCGGGTTCGGTGATCTGTTCAAGGATCTTTTTCGCTTCCGCATATACAACATCGGGTTCCACATATCCAGCCGGCTTCTCGGATATCTTGATCTTTACCTTCACGGAAGTCTGATTGCCCGAAAAATCTGTCGCAGTATAGACGACATCATATCTGCCGGGTTTATTTATATTGACGGCTGAAGTGTCGATATCAAGCGAAGGAGCTTCATCGTAATCGTCCTTTATCAGGATGTTACCCCTGTAAGTGATCGTATCACCGATATAACCCGTAAGATCCTGATAACCCGTGATCACAGGCGCGGTGGTGTCCTTGGTCACATCAAAAGGAACCGCTACGACAGTCTCGTTGCCCGCAGCATCAGTAAGAAGCGCATATGCCATGAACTTGCCGCCGTCTGACATATCCGGGAACTCTTTCCATGTAACATTTACATCAGTTACATCTTTGACATTGGTTACACATGCCGCAGGATCAGGCGCATCCTGGCTTGCAAATGTATTCTGCAGCACGCCGTCGCCCGTAGGTGCAACCGTATCTTTTATCACAAGCCTGCAGGGAAAATTCTTTCCATACATTCCGATATTGAAATTAACAGTCTGGGGCAGGCTGGTATTTACTTCGTCAAAATTCAGATTGCATGACACAAACCTTTCTATTGCAGGCGTGTCTTTGAAATACATCTTAAGCTCAGGCTTTGCCGTGCCGGCTTCTATGGTGTTTTCCGGTATCAAAAGTTCCCATTCTTTATTCAGGAATGAATAAAGAAAAGCTGCTGCGACCACGACCAGCAGAACAGCGACACCGATTATGAAAGGCTTAACAAGACTGATCTGCGGAGCAGGCTTTGACGGTGCCTTTTTTGCAGCAATGTTATGGTCATGGCTTCTCGGCTTTTGAGGCTGCATCGGAGGCCTTTGCGGTGGCCTCTTCTGTACAGGTCTCTGCCCTGCATTAACTGGCCTTTGAGCCTGCTTTTGAACCGGTCTTTTATTGGGAGCCTGAGATGATCTTTGAACAGGTCTTTGAACGATGCTGCCGGAAGGCCCTTGAGGTCTTCCCTGCACAGGTCTTTGAACTGTTGTCTTTTTCTTAGGAGCATTAGCGGCGTTGACGGTGTGGTTTACTGGTCTTTTAACCTGCGGATCCTGATTCCGCACGATTGGCTTATTGTTATTGCCGTCAACTGTTTTCTTCATACTACTTCTTTATGCTGTGTCCAGCGTAATTGATCTTCTTTTGTACCGACTTAGTAGCCGACTTAGGATACTTGTTCTCCTTAAAATTATACCCATTCCAGCCGTTATGCCAAAAGTTCTTTAATTCTTTTGTCGTATACATGAAGAAATAGCTGTTGTATTTGATTCTCGGAGTGGAGTCACAGTGGTACCATTCGCCGTTGATCTTGATGTAATTCCAGTAGTGCGGATGGTAGATATAAGGCTCTCTCTTAATGATCATGTTCTCGATTCCTGCCGCATCGAAAAGTGCCTTTGCCGTCATAGCAAAGTTGTAGCAGTTGCCGCGTCTCTTGGTAAGTCCGTCATATGCAGCTCTTGTCCAGGAAGAGTTGTCTGCAGTACCAACATAGTTGAGGTTATATCTTACCCACCATGTGATCTGGATAGCCTTTTCCATGTCAGTCATGTTGGATTTAATGATCTTCTTTAGGACTTTCTTGGCCTCAGTCTCGACCTTCTCAGGCTCTACATAAGTCTTAGGCTTTTTCTTAAGCGTAAGCTTTATCTCGACTTCGGTGGAGTTGCCTGTAAAGTCGGTTGCCCTGTATGTAACAACATAAGTTCCGGCCTTCTTAAGGTCAACTTTGCTCGTGTCGATCTCAAGATTCGGATTCTTGTCTATATCGTCAGTTACGGTAACACCGTCTCTGTATTTGATCGTATCACCGATCATAGCAGATATATTCTTGGTGCCTTCGATGACAGGAGCTGAAGAGTCCCTGGTTACCATGAAAGGAACTTCTACTATTGTCTCATTGCCTGACGCGTCAGTAACGGATGCCTTGGCGATGATATTGCCGCCTGCGGATATATCCGGTACGTCTTTCCATTTGATAGTGACATCAGTCAGGTCGCTTACATTCTTAACGCAGTTTTCGACAGGAGGTATCTCATCTACTGAGAACATCGTCTGAGGAACGGCTTCAGCCACAGGCGGAGTCGTATCAACGATATTAAGCACACAAGGGAAATTCGTGCCGTACATCCTGATATTGAATCTTACCGTCTGAGGGAGCTGGTAATTTACTGCCGTAAAATCGAGGTTGCAGGACACATATTCCTTGAACTTCGGCTCACCTTTGATAAACATCTGAAGATTTGCAGAAGAACCTGCCTCAACCGAATTCTCGTAAACGATAAGTCCGGTATCTTCGGTATAGATATTGACAGCCCATACTGCAGCTGCGCCTACCAAGATAACGAGCAGCAGAATAATAAGATAAGGAATGAGGCTGTGCCTCTTTTTCTCCTTCTTCTCCCTGCGGGTACGCGGAGCACGTTCGTTTACTGCTTCTTCCTCTTCTTCGGACTCATCATCGTCTTCGTCATTAACATATTCGACGCCATCATATTCAGAGTCTTCCAATTCAGATCCGTCATATTCTTCCTCTTCGATATCCGCATCCTCGGTCTTGGGTTCTTCGTACTTGAACTCCTCGAACTCAGATTCTTTCTTCATGCCCTTATGCTCAACACTTAAAGGAGCCACATGACGCGGAACAGCTATATTCTGAGGTACGGTAACAACTGCATTTGCAGGCTGGCCCGGACGGTGCGGAACAGGCATGCCAGGAGTCAGATGTCTCACCTGACGCTGGGGAACAGCCATTCTCATCTCAGGGATCTGAGAAGGATCGGCCGGAGCCTTAGGTCTCGCTGCCACATTGGGTGCGGGTTCTTGAGGCATCTGCATCTTCGGAACAGGCTGTGGCTGGACGGGACGCTGAGGCATCTGAGGTCTTGCCGCCTGAACAGGCTTAACAGGCATCGGCTGTCTGATATTAACATTCTGCGCAGAGCGCTGAACCATCTGCTGTCTTACATTAGGATTCTGCGCCTGTCTTGGAGGCATAGGCCTTTTCGCATTCTGGACAGGCATCTGATTTACAGGTCTTCTTACATTCTGGTAAGGGGCTTCACGTCTTAACTGAGCCACTTCCTGACGCACCTGCTGGCGTTCCTGGGCAGCCTGACGGTTTACAGCCTTATTGATGGCCGCAAGATCGCCTGATTTAATGTTGGATTGTCTTGCTCCCTGATCAGGGAACTCAAAATCTTTCATCTGACCGTCCTCTTAACGCTCCGGATAGTTTCCGGTGAAGCAGGCGTCACAATATCTGAAATCATCGCCGCCAAGCATCATATCCAGATCTTCCGGTTCGAGATATCCTAATGAATCAGCGCCTATTATGCCACAAATCTCAGGAATTGTATGCTGACAAGCGATCAGGTTGTCTTCGTCAGGCACATCAGTGCCGTAGTAACAGGGATGCATAAACGGCGGTGAACTGATCCTTACATGGACCTCTGTGGCTCCCGCATTTCTAAGCATATTGACCTGATTGGCGATAGTATTTCCTCTTACGATCGAATCATCGATGATCACTACACGCTTGCCCTTTACGACTGATGAGATCGGATTGAGCTTGATCTTTACAGCCTGCTGGCGCTGTTCCTGTGAGGGCTTGATAAATGTTCTGCCTACATAGGAGTTCTTAACGAATCCCTTCTCGTAGGCGATTCCCGACTCGGCGGCAAAGCCCAGTGCCGCATCTATTCCTGACTCGGGAACACCGATTACTATGTCGCAGTCGCAAGGGTGTTTTCTTGCAAGGATCCTGCCGGCTTCTCTTCTTGCCTCTGCAACAGAGATCCCGTCAATGACAGAATCAGGTCTTGCAAAATAGATATATTCGAAAACACACTTCTTCATGGGACGTACAAGTCCAGAATCGATAGATCTTATATCACCGTTCTCCACGATGACGATCTCGCCGGGCTTGATGTCTCTTATGAATTCAGCACCTACGGCTTCTAATGCGCATGTCTCGGAACAGAAGATGACCGCGTCATCTAATTTACCCATTACGAGAGGTTTTAAGCCGAAAGGATCTCTTGCTGCGATGAGTTTTCTCGGACTCATGACAAGAAGTGCATATCCGCCTTTTATCATTCCCATGACTTCCTTAACGGCTTCTTCAACCGAAGGATTAGAAGATCTCTTCTGTGCTATGAGATATGCAATGACCTCCGAATCGGTGGTCGTGTGGAAGATAGCGCCCCTGTCCTCAAGCTCACGCTTAAGCTCAAACGCATTTGTAAGATTTCCGTTGTGTGCTATGGAAAGTGTACCCTTGGAATACTGGGTGACGATGGGCTGGGCATTCTCCGGAACGCTTCCGCCCGCTGTGGAATATCTGACGTGACCTATGGCAATATCGCCCTTGAGGCTCTTGATCTTGTCACTGCTTAAAACATCGCTGACAAGTCCCATACCCTTGACGCATTCAATAGAAGCGTCATCATTTGTAGCAATACCACAACTCTCCTGTCCCCTGTGCTGGAGACTGAAAAGTCCGTAATAAACATCACTGGCGCAGTACTTGCTGCCGTGAATTCCAAATATTCCGCATTCCTCGTGTATGGCCATGTGTAGATTTTAACATCAAGATTGTATACACATATGCGGTAAAATGTCTGTATTTTAGTGTCAACTATATGTCTTGTCTTGGATATAACAACAAGGGAAATCCGGAATTGGTAGTAGAATAGTATCGTTATGGAAAATCTGTTTGAGAACTGCAATCTTTGTCCGAGGCGCTGCGGCGCTGACAGAACCGCCGGCAAGACCGGCTTTTGCAGGATGCCCGGCGAACCTCTGGTAAACCTTATTAAGCTCCATTACGGTGAAGAACCGGTTATTTCCGGAAACAAAGGAAGCGGCACCGTGTTCTTCGAAGGCTGCAGTCTGGGCTGCATATTCTGCCAGAACTATATGATCTCAAGAGGTCCTACAGGCAGAGGCAAAAAGATGGATGCAGGCGAACTTGCTGATGCATATCTGTCTTTGGAAGAATCAGGGGCTCACAACATCAATCTGGTAACCCCGATGCATTTCGCACCTGTTGTTGCTAATTCAATCGAAAAAGCAAAGCTCTCCGGACTTAAGATACCTGTCGCGGTCAACTGCTCCGGGTACGATCTGGTATCAACGCTTAAGCTTTTCGACGGGCTCGTAGATATCTACATGCCTGATATGAAATACTTCTCATCAAAGTTCTCATCCGCATACTCCAATGCACCTGACTACTTCAGCGTCTGCTGCAGTGCGGTAGATGAGATGTTTAAGCAGACAGGCAGTATCGTTATGGGCGAAGACGGACTTCTTAAAAGCGGCGTTATCGTAAGGCATCTGATACTGCCGGGAGGACTTTTCGATTCCAAGCACATAATCGATTATCTGACTTCAAGATATGGCAATAAGATCTTTATAAGTCTCATGAGCCAGTACACTCCGATGCCGTCATGCACAGGCAAGCTTGCGGAAAAGCCATCGAAAAGATCATGTGAGAGCCTGTCGGATTACCTCGCGTCAAAGGGCCAGACAAACGCATTTATCCAGGAGTACGAATCATCCGGAAATGAAATGATCCCGGACTTTCTTACGTAATCCGGGATCATCATGAATTCACTTGTAAAAGATCTTAAAGGATCTCTTCGATCAGCTCTTCAAGCTTGGGAGCAGGCACGAAGCCCAAAGACTCATTTACCACCTCACCGCCTCTGAAGATCTTAACAGCAGGAATGCTCTCGACAGAATACTTTTCTGCAAATGCAGTAAAATCATCGACGTTATATTTGCATACCTTAAGCTTGCCATCGTACTTTTCAGCAAGAGAAGAGATTACGGGGCCGAGCATCTTGCAGGGACCGCACCATGGCGCCCAAAAATCGACCAGGACCGGAATATCACTTCCCAGAACTTCTGCTTCAAAATTGTCGTCGTTTAATGTAATCTCAGCCATAACAATCTCCTTTAGTTATTCTTATTGTCTTCGTTACCACAAGCTTTGCACTTCTCAATGCAGCATTCCGCGCCTTCACAAACCCTGTAATTACCACCTTCGATGCATAAGATCTTTCCGTTGATGACAGCGTCTGCGATCTTATATCTTGCCGATTCGTATATCTCTGTGACCGTTGTCCTGGAGATATCCATCTTGGCCGCACACTCTTCGTGAGTCATTTTCTGATAATCCACATGGCGGATGACTTCGTACTCTTCGATGGTGAGGACCGAGGCTTCGTGTCCATCCGCTCCGGTCGGAACAAATCTCGTGTATTTAGGCTCCTCACATACTCTTCTAACTCTTACAGGCCTTGGCATCTTTATCACTCCTGATAAAAAAGACATATGCCGCGTTTACGGCATATGTCAATTATAACACTATACTATCCGAAAACCCAGCAGGTCAGATCTCTTCGCCCAAAGACTCAAGATACTGGCCGTAGTTGGTCTTTGACATGGAGTGTGCGATCTCAAGAAACTGGTCCTTTTCGATCCATTTATTGTGCCATGAGATCTCCTCGAGACAGCCGATCATGCGGCCTGAACGCTGAGCTGCCCTGATCTGGCCGGCAGCTTCATAAAGGCTGTCCGGGTTACCTGCGTCAAACCAGGAGAACTCCTTGCCCAAAGGAATGACATGAAGCTTTCCTCTCTTAAGATACTCTTCATTAACAGAAGTGATCTCAAGCTCGCCTCTAGCTGAAGGCTGGATATTGGCAGCGATATTAACGACATCGTTATCGTAGAAATAAAGACCCGGAACGATGTAATTTGACTTGGGATGTCTGGGCTTCTCTTCAATGGAGACTGCCTTGCCGTCTGCATCAAACTCAACGACACCAAATGCTCTCGGATCAGCAACATAATAACCGAAGATAACGGCACCCTCGCCGTTCCTGCCTGCTGCCCTGAGCTTACGTCTGAAGAAAGGTCCGTAGAATATGTTATCGCCGAGGGCAAGACATACGGAATCGCTTCCGATAAAGTCTTTGGCAATGATGAAGGCATCAGCGATACCTCTCTGAACCTTCTGTTCCATATATGAGATCTTAATGCCGAGATGGGATCCGTCGCCCAAAAGATCCACAAACGGCTTAGTATCATCCGGCGGTGTGATTACGAGGATATCCTTGATCCCTGCTTCCATAAGAACGGAAAGCGGATAATAGATCATCGGCTTGTCGTATACGGGGAGCAACGGTTTGCATACCGGCTTTGTAATCGGGTAAAGACGTGTGCCCTTTCCTGCTGCGAGAATAATACCTTTCACTTCGCCACCTCCGAAGTAATAAAATCAAGTTGATAGTATAAATATACAATAATCCTAAGGGGTTTGAAAGACTTGAAAAGTCCTGTACGAACTGATATCAGGCAATAAAAAACTGCCTCATGTGAGACAGTTCTTAGTGGAGCGGGATACGAGATTCGGACTCGCGACTTTCACCTTGGCAAGGTGACACTCTACCACTGAGTTAATCCCGCGTGCCTGATTATTATATGGTCGAGTCCCTGATTTGTCAACAACAAATTTACAGTTATTTTGAAGTCGCTTTTTTGAGGCGGAAACCTCAGTTTTTAACCCCTCCCAAAGCTATACCCTCTACGATATAACGTGAGAGGAACGCATATACAAGAACAGGCGGCAGAAATGTAAACAGCTGCAGTCCAAGCACACCTTCGCCAAATTGAGCCACGAGAGGAATTGTTTTCTTACTGCCCTCGATAAGAATGATGCTTGGCACAAATTCGTTATACCAGCTTGCCACAAACGTAAATATTGCCTGAGTCGCTATAGCCGGCTTCATAAGCGGCAGCATTATCTGATTGAAGATCCTGAACTCATTCGCACCGTCAAGTCTTGCAGATTCAAGCAGCTCTTTCGAAAATGTTGCCTTCAGATAAAGTCTCATAAAGAAGATACTTACAGGAGATGCAATAGCCGGGATGATGAGCATGGATAATCTGTTTATCATATGGAGCTGCCATACCATCTGATAGAAACCTATAGTTGATACCGTGCTCGGGATCATGACGATTATCATTATGAGCTTGTCAAAAGATTCTCTCATCTTCCATTCATACGCCGTAATGGCATAAGCAGTAAGTGCTGATACATACATGCAGAGAACTGTGCCGAGACATGAGACTAACATTGAATTAAGAAAAGCTCTTCTTGATGGTTCCTGGAAAGAGAACAGAGTCTGCTTCCAGTAATTGATCAGGATCGTAAACTCATTCTGATTTGCATTGTCATGATTATGACTTCCGTATGCATTCAGCTGCTCATCTCCGAATTCTCCGAAAAGAGTCATCACAACGGGCAAAAAAACAAGGATAGCAAGCGCGATGATAGCGACATAGACGAACAACTTAAACTCAGCATCACTTTTCTTCAAAGATCTGCCGTTCCCGGTCTCACTCATAATAGTACCTTTGTTCCCTTTCGATATCCCCATAAATGAGGATACAGAAAAAAACACGCAAAGTCTATACCTGTTTTCCGTGTCCGAAAAAAGGTATTGTTAATTGGAGAGAAATATGGATATAATTTGCTTGGGGATAACATAAAGGTGCATTATGGGGAAAAAAGTTCAGCTTGAGAAGCGCTACTCCAAGTGGGGATACATTTTTGTTATTCCATTCGTAATCGTATTTCTTGCATTTCATTTCTGGCCTCTGGCAAGCACGATCTATTATGCCTTCTGCTATCTGAAGCATGCAGGCAATACCAACCCTCAATTCCTGCCGTCAATTGGCAAACCGTTGTTTAAGAACTTCCAGGAGATCTTTGCTTCAAAATCCTTCAGACAGGCATTGCAGAATACGCTTGTCTTCTGGCTGGGTTCTGCCATTCCGCAGACCATCCTGGCCTTCTGGCTTGCCGCTGTGATCACGGACAGAAGACTTAAGATAAAAGGAAGATTTTTCTTTAAGACTGCATTCTTCGCACCCAAGCTCTTTCAGGGAATGTCGACACTTGTCGTTGCAAATAATGTATTCATGTTAAGTGCATTTACTGCAATCGCACTCTCTATCAATAGTATGATGAACGGCTGGGGTATTACGGAAAAGGATCTTGAATTCTTTGGTTCATTTCCTTTCCTTATCATGGTGATCAGCGTCTTCCTTCAGTTCGGAATCATATTCATATATGCCATTACCGGCATAACAGGTATCCCTGTAGAGATCTTCGAAGCTTCCGAGATCGATGGTGCCAACAGGTTCCAGACATTCTTCCATGTCACTCTTCCCTGCATGCGTCCGATGTTATTCTTCATAACCGTTATCACGATAGTTGACGGACTTGGAATGAGTGAGGTTCCCAATCTCGTCGGTGGTCCATTTGACGTTCAGGGCAGGAATCTTACGCTTATGATGTATCTTGAGAACCAGGCCTTCTTCGGATCTTACGCATACGACAGAGCTGCTGCCGCAAGCGTTATCCTTCTTTTCATCTACGGCATAATTGCAGGTCTCGTTTATTTCTTCCTGATAAGAGATAAAGATGAGGCTGAGTTCAAGAGAAAAGTCAGAAAAGAGCGCAGAGAAGAAAAGCAGCGCTTAAGCCAGATCTGATCACTGATCGCTTATATCACTGTCCAGTGCAACGATGATCTCATATTCGGGAAGTTCTTTTTTTACGTCTCCCTTAATATGTTCGATCAGTCCTTCCCTGTTCTGTTCCGCAAAATCGACGACCACGTCAAATGTGATCCTCTTATTTTCCTCATCAACATAAAAGCCGTGGATCTGCTTTATGTGCTTATGGTCCACCACGAGCCTCGTGATATCATTCCTCAGCTTCATGAGCTTCTCATTAGATGAATTCCTTGAATAAAGACCGATAGCTGTAATGAATATTCCGGTATCCTGAAAGACTTTCGCGGTGATGCATCTTGTGAGGGCGTCGATCTTATCTGCAGTCATGGTATCGTCGACCTCAATGTGAAGGGATCCGAGATACTTGTCCGGTCCGTAATTATGAAGGACCAGATCGTAAGCACCGTATACTTCATCAAAAGAAAGAACACTCTCTTTGACCTTCTTGGTATACTCCGCTTCGACCCTGTGTCCGACCATGTCATCTACGGCTTCCTTGATGATCTCATAACCTGCCTTAAGGATAAATACGGAAATGATAACGCTGACATATGCTTCGATATTGAACTTGAAGATAAGAAGGATTATCGCGGAAATAAGTACGGCAGTGGAAAGAATGGCATCGAAAAGAGCATCCGTTCCGGATGAGATGAGAAGGTCTGATTTAACCTTTTTGCCCTGCCCTTTAACAAAAATGCCTAATACGATCTTAACAACGATAGCGACCGAGATGATAGTCAGCGAGACAGCACTATGGTCTGCTTCGACCGGATGAATTATCTTCTGGACAGATTCCCATAAAGCAGTGATACCGGCATAAAGGATCAATGCCGCGATGATCATCTGGGCAAGATACTCGACTCTGCCGTGACCCAAGGGATGTTTATAGTCCGGCTTCTTCGATGCGATCTTGGTACCGATGATCGCAACAACAGATGATAATACATCACTGAAGTTGTTGACGGCATCAAGCACCATAGCTGTCGAATGAATAGCGACGCCTATGATTGCTTTAAATGAAGCAAGGAAAACATTGGCAATGATGCCGATGATCCCCGTCTTAACTATGATCTTCTCTCTCGAAACGGTATTAGTATTATCTGCCATAAATCGAAAACCTGTCTTCTTTACAAACACAAATGATAACGCGGGACGACAGGCTTATTCCAGGCCTGCCGCTACCCCGCGCTAATAAACAAAACTAAATTATGCGGGCTGGAAATTCTCCTTACCTACGCCGCAAACGGGGCACTTCCAATCCTCGGGGATATCCTCGAATGCTGTTCCGGGTGCAATTCCGCTGTCGGGATCGCCTACTTCGGGGTCATACTCGTAACCGCAAAATGCGCAAACATACTTCTGCATAATTAAATCCTCCTTGGATCTTGGTATAGATTTATTCTACACATCCAAAAGATTTTTTAATATCAATTTCAGGGTCATTTTTTCTTGCCATAACTTAAAAGGATGCCTGAAAAGACATCCTCTAATGATCATATGGAGCGGGTTACGAGGCTCGAACTCGCGACATTCAGCTTGGGAAGCTGACACTCTACCAACTGAGTTAAACCCGCAAAGGTCCTGAAACAATGCAATACTATCAGACCTAATCGTTGAAATCAAACACGGGAGCCATCTTGACGCGGCCGTCTTCTGCGAACTTTATGAAGTCATCGCACATCTCGTGTCTGAAATCCTCAGTGGCAAACGGGAGCCAGAACTGCGTGTCAGAGAAATTGGCCCAGATGAGCATATATGCCAGCCTCTTTCCGCCTACGGTGGACATAATGGCATCAAGCACTTCCGTAAACCATTCCTTGACAGTGTTATCCATAGGCGCAAGGCCTTCAAAGTATCCGTTCTCTGTCTCAAGCGAACGGTATCCGATCTCTGTAAGAGCCGTGATCTTGCCGTGAACCTGGGCAATGTCATCGATCAGATCGATCGATGAGGAAAGCTTGTGATAAAAGCCGTCACCCTTGTGCGGCTTGTCGTGGTAGATATCCATACCCATGATATCCACATATTCATCGCCCGGATATCTTGCGAGGTAATCATTTTCGCTCTGGAAAAAGCCGTTGGGAGAATATGCAATTGCAAGATTGTCCACGCCCTTTTCACCAAGGAGATAATCTACCGTATATCTGAAGAGCTCAATATACTCTTTGTCATTAAGATAGGAAGGGCCCCACCAGAACCAGTCGCCGTTGCACTCGTGGAACGGACGGAAGATCATCGGGATCTTCTCGCCTTCAACGTCAACACAAAGCGAGGCGAATTCAGCGATCAAATCCAGGAATCTTCTGTATTTCTCATTGAGGTCTCCGCCCGGCATAATGCGTCTTCCGCAGTCCCCGTCAGTAATGTTCGGTGAATAATCGTAGAATTCATCACCGCCTAACGAGAAGTTCGGCATATGCGAAGACAGCGTAACGATAACGCCCTGGCGTCTTAAGTTCTTAACGACGGTTATAAGGTCGCTCATATTGCCCTCATAACCCTGAAAGCTCAATGTATCAACACCGACGATCGCCGGATGGCTGCCACACAGATTCTTGCAGTCGGATTCGGTGCCGTCCGTAGCTTCGATCGACACACCGATGTGGCCTGCATTCTGCTGGCCGAATAATATCCTGTCGCTTCCGGAGAATTCTCTTAATATGCCAAGGAGGATGTCAGTCTTTTCCGATCTCTTATACTTCAATGCCATTACTTCTTGCCCTGTTTCTTCTGGAAATCTCCGAAAGGATCCTGAATATCAGTGATGTCACCGCCAAGATTCTGGATAGC
>JAEEGJ010009861.1_pt1 | contig 25242 bp, 21 predicted proteins | sample 8958761 | NCBI WGS metagenome assembly JAEEGJ01 (sample SAMN16246546, study PRJNA631951) | gut metagenome | biome: gut microbiome; feature: rumen; material: RS-attached | host: Bos | place: Iran: Karaj | collected 2018-10 | reverse complement strand
TCGACCTGAACATCGCGCTGACGAGCTTTGCACTCATCAACATCGACGAGTTCGACAAGACCACCAACTCACAGCAGATCGTGCTGAAGTACCTATTGTCGTCGAGCGACGTCAAGTTCCGTCCGCCATATGGCAAGACCATCAAGCAGTACCGTCGTTATACCTCTTTCATCGGCACCACGAATCAGCAACAGCCGTTGGTGGATCCCACGGGTTCGCGTCGTTTCGTCTGCGTGGGCATCCCTGCTGGCAAGAACATCGACTTTACTGACAATATCGACCACCGTCAGCTCTATGCCCAGGCCTTATGCCTCTTTAATAAAGGTGAGCGATTCTGGTTAGACGATGACGAGATACAGATGCTGATAGAGGAGAACGTTCCCTATCAGCGAACGGTCGATCTGGTGGAGATGATCAACGAGACCTTCCGCAAGCCGAAGGAAGGTGAGGGCCGCTGGTGGGGAACAACAGAAATCCTCTCCACCTTTGCCGACCGCTACGCCTACTTCGATGCCAAACGGGCGACTCCAACCATGCTTGGCAAGGCGATGAACAACTTCCGCTTCAACTTCCATCACCGTATGGTGAATGGCTGCTCGGAGTACTGGCTCTGTGAAAAAAAATAAACGATTTTCCTGACAGATTGTAGGTATATTCAAAAATAATTCGTACCTTTGCAGTGTGATTCTGAAAAGAGTCGCCCGTAAAGGTGCACTTAGCTGTGCTTAATTGGGAATGTGAGTGAGAATCTCCGACTGTCCCGCAGCAGTGAACTCCATTATGGCTCCTAAGCATAAACGCCATTGAGTATTCTCGAGAAGGCGCTTGGGAGTGGAGGAAAGTCTGAAGACCAGCCTTTTTCGGTAAAATGCCAAACGACCCTCGATGTAAGGGCGCGAGGCGAAAGCTATATTTTTATGGGATAAGCCGCAAGAAGGACTATCAACCGTGAGGTCTCTTTATGGCTCAGCGCATCAGTGCGCGTACGTGTATTATCATATAAGTTTATCGGGGCAGTCTGTCGTGAGACATTACTTCCCCTTTTCACCTGTATTCAAACAAAATGATGATATGAAGCATGAATCGATCATTGTCGTTTACGACAGCTGCCAGGCTATGGCAGAGAAGATAGCCGACAAACTGGGGGCTGAGACCGTCAGCGTCCAAAGTATGAACTCCCGTCAGATTGAGAACTGCCAGAGTTTTGTCCTTGCCGTCGAGTTCCAAACCAATGGTCAGATGACTCCACATTGGCAATACGCGTTTCTGACCTTCCGGGAAGTCAGTCTCAAAGGGAAAAGCTTCGCCGTGATTATTGCTTTGGGGAACAAACATGACAATGGTCGTGTTGTCAAGGAGTTCTGCGACGGACTGAAAGAGAATGGGGCGCACATCGTAGGCGATCAGCTCTATGTCAACACCCCCAACCAGAGCCTTGACAACTGGATCTGCGCCATCTCACCTAACTTATAAAACCATTACCAGTATGCAGTACATCTTTATTGTCTCCCTTGAATTTGTCATCGCCTTTACAGGCGTCGCCCTGCTTGTCAGGTACTACAACCACAAGTGACGGAGCAGCGAGAGCCGTTAAGCTCGCTTAAACGGCTTCACGCCAATGATAGTTGCATTCGATGGCTTCATACGATGAATCTCTGTCTGGATGAAACCCGCATCATCAAGCATGGCCTTCAGTTCCTCCGGCGAATAGGCAGTCATGCCTTCCACAACGTTCGTCCACATGGAGTCACCATCAACAACCTCTACCATAATGGCGAACTTGCCACCCTGCTTGAGTACACGGCTTACCTCTTTCAGACAGTCAGGCAGATTGGGCCAGAAATACACCGTTTCTACAGCCGTCACAAGGTCGAACTTCCCGTCCTCGTAAGGCAACTTCTCGGCAGAACCTTGAGTGACGAACACCTGCTTGTCGAGCACGTCAGCATTCACCTTCTTGGCCTTCGCCACGCTCTCCTCAGAGATATCGATGCCATATACTTGTGCTCCCTTGCTCCGTTTCAATAGTCGTTGCAACGTAGCTCCGCCACCGCAGCCGATGTCAAGCATCGTCCAACCATCTTGAATGTTGACGAGTTTCAGACCCCAGTTCGTCAGTGGTGCATGACAGAGGTTCATGAACTTTAGCATGGCACGTCCCATCCGTCCTTGCGGACAGGCACAATTTGTGAAAAGTTTCTTTAATAGTCCCACAATCCAAATAATTAAAAAGAGGTGGCTTATCGTCGCCGACTAACCACCCCATCAATAACTAAACAAATACTTATATGAATTTTAAAACCTGTGATTACAAGGCTGCAATTGAGCGAGAGCAGAGTGAAGCTCGCTTCGACTCAGCCGAGCGTGAGCAGGCTCGACCTTAGGTCAAGTTGGGAGTAATGGCGGCGAGCCAGGCCTCAATGCGGGTGTCAGTTTTATCGTCCTCATTGATGTCATCGAGGGGCAGACCGATGAACTTGCCATCAATCACGGCCTCCGAGTCATCAAAGGTGTAACCATCTGTCTCGACAGCACCGATGAATTTGGCACCGCTATCCTTGATACCATTGTAAAGTTCACCCATGCCTCCTACGAAGGTGTCGCTATACGATGAGCAGTCGCCACAGCCAAAGAGAGCAATGGTCTTACCTTTGAGGTCGGCACTCTGGAGCGTCTTCAGACCGTCGTACCAGTCGTCCTGCAATTCTCCTGCGCCCCAAGTCGAAGTACCAAGAATCAGGTTCTGATTGGCGGCTACGACATCGGCTGTCAAGTCCTGTACGTTCAGGGCCTCACAGCCCAGTTTCGAGGCGATCTTCTCTGCGATGGCCTCGCAGGTTCCCGTCGAGGAACCATAGATAACAATTGTTGCGTTCATTACTTAAATATATTTATGTGGTTAATTACGGTTGATACACTTTCCATCGCACTTGCCATCACATTCGCACTTACCCTGCTTACGTTTACAATACCTTTCACATTGTGCGCAGAGGTCGTAGCCGAGCATCGCCCCAAGGATAAAATCCTCTTCTGGTGTGAGCTGGTTCAACGGACGTGTGACGATAAGCCGGATAGCTTCCAGACACTCGCGCCGTCCGAAGTAGACATTCAGGTTCTGCTGTCCTGCGGGCTGTAGCACATAAGGGATGCCCTGACTCTCCAGCCGCTCCACAGCCAGCTGACCATATTTCTTGTTGCAGGTGAACAGCACCATCTGGCGCACACCCTTGTTAAGTTCGTAGATGTGGTTCATCAGTACCTTGATCTCTGTGGGAATCGCTGTTGTCGTTCTCATTTTTATCGTTCTTGATTTCGGGTGCAAAGGTACGGCAAATAAATGAAGTGCGCAATACCTAAAAACAAGTGTTTTAAGCGTTGCGCACCTGTAATGACCTGCAAAAGTGATTAATCAAAAGTAGGTATTATCCCATCACCACATCGAGCACCATCATCAAGACGAAACCAAAGGCAAAGCCGATGGTGCTGAGGTTGGAGTGCTGACCGCTGGAGGCTTCAGGGATCAGTTCTTCGACCACGACATAGAACATGGCTCCAGCGGCAAAGGCAAGCATATAGGGGAGAACGGGCATGAGGAAAGAAGCAAGTAATAGGACGGCAATTGCTCCTATAGGCTCGACGGCTCCACTCAGAGAACCAAGAAGAAATGAACGCCAACGACTGTTGCCTGCCGCACGCATCGGCATAGAGATGATGGCTCCTTCTGGGACATTCTGAATGGCGATACCCACAGCGACAGCCAAAGCACTGGCAAGGGAAATATTCGTTGCGCCGCTATCGGCTCCTGCAAACACCACACCGACGGCCATTCCTTCAGGGAGATTGTGGATGGTGACGGCAAGGGCCAACATCGCGGTCTTCGACAGATGAGAACGCATACCTTCCGGCTTGTCCGTACCGATATGCAGGTGTGGCGTCAGTTCGTCAATCATCAACAGGAATCCCATACCCAACAGGAATCCGACGGCAGCAGGGAATACAGACCATTTGCCACTTTCCGCTCCCATCTCCATTGCTGGAATCAGCAGCGACCATACCGATGCTGCCACCATCACACCCGATGCAAAGCCCAACAATGCTTTCTGCAAGCTCACAGACATTTCATCCTTCATGAAAAACACGAAGGCCGAGCCGAGCATCGTGCCCAGCAGCGGAATCAGCAGTCCTATGATCAATGTCGTTGTCATTTGCGAATGCAAAAATACAAACAAAATCCCGAAGCAAAGCCAATTTGCCTCAGGATTTAATAATTATTGGGAATTCCTGCTGAATCAGATGGCTCTCAGGAACTTCACGATGGCGTCACGATCAGCCTTGGGCAGGCGATAGAACTTCAGCGTAGCGGCATATCCGTCACTCTTTTTCGAATAGCCGTGCCAGAGGATGGCCTCTATCTCGTTGCGGGCCCGGCAGTCGTGCAGACGATCCTCCGCTCCCGTGTTGATCAGTGAGAGTCCCCGGCCCCACAACGGTGTAGTACGACACCACGAACCGTGAATACCATTCTTCATATACAGGCGGTGCTGAATCATATCGGTATAGGGCCAGATGGTCTGGTTCTGATAGCGAGGCAACTGAAGGTTCTGCGAGGCGATAATCTGTGGATTCCAGTAATCGTCTTTGGTGGTCTTCCACGACGGACGATGACAGGCCGCACAGCCGATCTCATTAAACAACTGCTTGCCACGCTGCACATCCGGATCCTGCAGGTTGCGGGCACGAGGAATCGCCAGTCCGCGATGCCACACCTGGAAGGCCCAGAAGTTGTTATCCGACATCTCTGGCTGGAAATTGTGCCAAGGGTTATCAAACTGATTGGTGCTCGGCAACAGCAGGTTATAGACGGCCTCGCGGATACCCTCTTCCGTACCATCGGCGTAATAAGGTGATGAGGGATCAGCCTTGATGGCGGCAATCACCTTGGGATTCTCCGACATCGCCTTGGCCCAGGCTTCCGTCGAGTAGAGCTTCGGACGGTCAGAGCGGCTGACGTTGGTGATATTCCAGATGGCATTGGCACCAGCTCCGTCCTGCAAGGAGCCTCGCGTCATTGCATACGTGAACTTCTTCAGACGGTTCACCTGTTCCACACCACTGGAGGCATTGACGTACCAGGCAGAAGCGGCAAAGTCGTTGGCATCCTTGTCCCAGAAGGCGGGATTGAGTTCCACATACGGTGCCTCACGCTGATACTGAACTTTGATACTGTCATCGGGAATGGCATCGAGCAGGCCCGATCCGATGATGCCGATAGTACTCTCCAGACGGAAGGCCACAGCGCCGTTGCCCGTCTCCCAAGGCGTGGGATTGGTGTTAAAGGCAGAGCGGTCGATACTCAGTTCCGGGTATATCAGCTCATAACGTTCGCCGTCGGGGAACTGTGTGGCAGATATCTCGCTGTCGTCGCCCATCGTCATCAACGGCAGCCAACTGAGATGGATGCCATTCTCATCAACAGGCGGCAGGAAGGGACTGACGGCACGCGTCTGCGGCATACCCGTCACCTCACTGACATAGGGACCGTCGTCACTGTTCTCCCCATCGACAGGATGGTAGATCACAAGCAGATAACCATTACCCCACTCCGCCCGGTACTGCGTCACACGCTTGCCGTGGCCATAGCCGGGATGGCAGTCAAGACACGACTTGCGGACGTAGGCCGGACCCAGACCATTGAAAGGTGCCTGGAACTCCGTGACGTTACGCTCGAAGAACTGTTCGCCGCGATTGAAGGCCTCCGTGAGTCCCATCTCCGTGACGGCGGGAGTCTCGTCCTCATAACAGCCCTGGGTGACATTCATCGTGGTGCCCAGCTTTCCACCTGGGTACCATTCATCAGCCGTGAAGTTACCCACGTCCTTACCCATATGTCTGGCTTCGGTCCACTCTTCATCGGTCATCATCTCGCTATCGTCAGAACACGACGTCAGAGCGAGTCCCATCAACAGGGCGATGATCAGTTTGCTGCTATCCATGATGCTGCTTCGTTAAGTTTGTCGTCGAGGTCGTTGATGGCATCCATCGCTGCTTTGGCATTGGCACTGTGCGAGTCCACTACGAACGGTGTGCCAGCCTTGGCGGTGTTGAGGGCAGAGAGGGCGGCATCGAGCTTCGCTTTCAGGTCGGCGGCCATCGTAGCGTTATACTTCTGCAGATAGCTCATAATACTGTTGGCTTGGGCGCTGGTACCCTGATTGCCATAAAGGCTATACTGGATGCTGCTGATGTTGTCAAAGAAATCGAAGTAACTGCGCTGGCTGTAGGGCGACTCGATATAGTCGGGGTCAGTACCTAAGTAAGCCTGTCCGATCTTCTGTCCGGCCACCTCGGCACAGATGTTGCTACAGCCTGCCACCAGGATAGTGGACATCACGCCACGCCAAGTGGACAAGGTGCTGCCTGCCTTGGTGGCGTTGAGCATATTCTCACCGTAGGAAGCCTCGCCACCGGCCACCGTCGTGGGGAACTCACATTCCTCGACACGCTCTATATGCGCTTGGGGAGCCTGATCACCCAACCAGCTGACCTCCAGCTGGAAACACTTGTCGCGCAGGTCACCGGCTACGGCAGCAGCGAATATCAGCTCCTGCTCGCCAGTGATGCCACGACCACTGAAAGCCTCATCATCCTCAACACCCTGCAAGGCAGCGAGACTGCGGTTCTTACCGTCGCGGAAGATGATGAACTCGATGCCGTGGAAACCCAACTGCTGCTCACCCACGAGGGCACGGGCATTGTCGATGCCGCCATCATCGAGGTCGTCAAGATCCTCAATGATCTCCGCACTGCTCAGAGCCTTGGCCAGGGCCGTACGGTCGAGGGGCCATGTGTCGATGTGGGGATCGATGCCGAAGTCAGTAGCGGCACCATAGAGGAATGATTCACTCTGCTCCCAAGCCGAACGGGCAGCGATGAAGGTGTCGCAGATACGGTCGATATCACTCTGGGAGAGGGTTCCTGCGCGGAACTTGCTCTTCGCCTCTACAAGCTGGTCGTAGAGTGTCGAGGTCTGCGAGGCCAATGACTTGTAGATGGGGAACACGACGTTGTTCACATACTGGTCGGTAATGGCCTGCATAGCCTGTTCCTTCTCAGCGTGTTTGTTGTCACCGTTGTTGTCATCATCACTGCTGCATGCAGTGAAGGCCAGTCCCATCATCAGGACTGCCATTGAGAAAATTGTCTTTTTCATCTCGTTGTTAAATATTAAATGTTTTCAATCTTTCAATTCTTTAATTTTTCAATTTTACAGAAAGAATCCCTCGTAGGCCACACCGATGTTCAGACTCGGCTCGTTATTATAAGGTGTTTTCAACATTCGCAGGCTGTAGTCGGCCTTGATCACGATCTGAGGGATGGGATAGTAGTTCAGACCAAAGGCCAGACGATGGACATTGGTATAGTCGAACATCTCCTTATTATTCGCGGGAATATAACTGTCGTAGTACTCGAAACGTCCGAAGACATACAGTTTCTGCTCGTCTTGACGCAGTTTCTCTATTTGCGAGAAGACATCATAACCCGCCTCGATACCCACCGCTACGGCGTTCTTACCGATCATCGCACTCTTCACGGGTGAGTTTGAGGCGTGGGCTTTCGCATCCTTGATGGTGTTCAGTTTGTCCGTGTCGCCCACATAACCATAGTCGGCCTGTCCGCGCACAATCCAGTTCCAGCGGTTCAGCGTCATATCCACTGAACCGATGGCCACCGTTCCCTTCACCTTGTCGTAGGGTTTGCCCTCGCCCTTCAGGTCGTTGGGATAAGTGTTATGGGCCGAGTTGCCGTAGTAGCCGCTGACACCCATACGGAGTCCGGGCATCGCGTAATAGTCCACACGGGCTGCAAAGCCATATTGGTTGGCAGGCTTGAACTCGAAAGGCGAGCCTGCCCCATGATGGATCCACTTGTCGCGGTTGAAGAGCATGGCATTCAGACCAGCCAGCATCTGTAACTCGTATCTCACCTTACCATAACGGCCCCAAAAGGAGATGCCCGTGTCGTGCCAAGTGGACGGCAGAATGGTGTTCTCACCCTCAGGACGATAGACGGTGAAATAGTTCAATGGCTCGTGGTGGGCATTATTCAGGCCCACAGGGACGATGATATGTCCGAGCCTCACGTTGGCAGCCTTCGAGAACCGTTTGTTGATCCACAACTGTTCCAGTTCCACCTCACCACCTTTCTCCTGTTCGTGCTCCCATTCGGCAGCCTCATCCGCCTCGTTCTCTATGGCAGACCCCGTGCCGGTATGCTCAAACTCAATCTCAGTACCTAACGACCATCCTTTGCCGAAGTCATAACCCAGATAAATTACGGCATGGGGAATGTCGAACTTGCCGTGACTGGGATCATCCTTATAATTGGCAGGGGAACTGTAACGGTTCACGTGGTCACTAAAATACTCACGGCTGAAAGCCACCTCACCATAACCGCCCACACTGAGTCTGTTGCCTTTCGCATGCTGCATCACACTGTCGCCAGCGTTCACTTGCGCCCTTGCAGGGCTAAGAGAAGTGAAAAGCGAAAAGTGAAAAGTGAAAAGTATTAAAACTACTCGTCTCATAATATAAATATGTTCTTATGTCCTTATGTCTAAAAACTGTTCTTTTGTCATTTTTGGAGTGCAAAGGTACGGCAGTTTATCGGCTTCACCAATACCTAAAAATAGTGAAATCGCCCAAAAACGGGCATTTGGCGGGGTTGGTGACGAGGAAAATACCTAATTATGATTATTGCACATATCGGAAATAATGTCTACCTTTGCACCCGATAATCATAATTAGGTAGTTCATAGTGCATAATTCATAGTTCATAGTTATGAAGAATCAGAAGATGTATGAGGCGGACGACAAGATGATCTCGCTCATCCGCGATAATTACGACCTGTTGCAGATGCTGGGCAGTTTCGGCATCAGCCTTGGTTTTGGAGATAAGACGGTCATGGAGACGTGCCAGGACAACGATGTGGACACCTATACCTTCCTGGCGGTGGTCAACTTCACGGCCAACAGCTACGGTGAGTTCGAGGCCGACGAGCAGCTCAGCGTCCCCACCCTGCTGCACTACTTAGAGGCCAGCCACGCCTATTTCCTCGACTTCCAGCTGCCCTATATCCGCCGGGAGCTACAGGAGTCGCTCGACGAGAGCGAGTCGCTGGCCAAGCTCATCCTGCGCTTCTACGACGAATATGCCCATGAGATCCGCCGCCACATGAAATATGAGCAGAAGACGCTGTTCCCCTACGTGCAGTCGCTGATCGAGGGGCGTCCCGCCAACGACTATAACGTGGATACCTTCTCCAAGCACCACGGCGCCACCGACAAGAGACTGCGCGAACTGAAACTCCTGATCATCAAATACCTGCCTCAGGACGGCCTGCACAACAACCAGCTCACCGCCACCCTCCACGACATCTACGAAAACGAGGTGTGGCTCCGTCAGCACGCGATGGTCGAGGATCATATCTTCGTGCCCGCCATCCGCCGTCTGGAGCAACAGACCAAGCAGAGCGACGTCACCCGCAACATCACCGACATGGTGTTCAAGGCAGCGACGGGTCAGAACCCCGATGCCCTCTCCGACCGTGAGAAGGACGTCATCATCTCCCTGGTGCAGGGTATGTCGAACAAGGAGATCGCCGACCACCTCTGCATCTCCGTCAACACCGTCATCACCCACCGCCGCAACATCGCCCGCAAGCTGCAGATTCACTCACCGGCAGGTCTGACTATCTACGCGATCGTCAACAACCTCGTAGATATCTCCTCCGTCAAATTATAAAAATATGAATTACAGACTGACGTTGAGACACAGCACACCGATGCAATTGGTCTCGCCGTCAGTCTTTATGATGTGCAGCACGGGCTGCAGGGATAGGTATTTTGTGAGATTGACGTTACACGTCAGTTCCGTGGCCCACTCATCGATACCCATGATGCGTGTGTAGTCAGAGAAAAGGCCGAAATCAAGTTTCTTATAAGTGTATGTCGCGCCGAGACCGCAGAAGTTCTTGCAAAATTCGTCGCTGTCGAAGGCGTGGCCGTATGCGGCAAGCAGGGTTAAGCCGGGTGTGAGTTTCTGCTCGGCGTAGGCCCATATGGAAGGACACATATCATGTTTGTCTTCCCACCATAGGTCGCCATCATAAAGGCTGGCCCCCAAGAAATAGTGACTGTCGTGATGACGGTATTCCACCTGCCCCAGTGCAAAGAGCCCATCGTTCTGCGGAGAGAAACGGAACACATTGTAGCGCCCCGTGAACTCATAAGCCCCTGTGCCGTTGTAGAGCGACGCCAGAATGGCAAGGTTCTCACGATCGTAGGCATAGTGGATGCCCAAGGCCGACACGGGATAGACAGCAACGGGACAGTTGGCGGTGATGGTGGGAAATCCGCCGCACGAACTGTTGGTGAAGAGTGACATGGCATCGCTGCAGAAGTAGTCCTCGTCGATGCGACGGATGCCGGCAAAGAGGGAGTGGCGGTCGTTGATATGCCAGGTGAACCCCGCCACGGTCAGCGCAAACGGGATGTTCCACACTTCGATGTTGGAGAATACCTGAAGGTCGTTGGCCAAATAGTCTTCATCGGTGGTGACGGCGCTGAGGGAAGCCAGACTGAAGGAGAACTTTCTCGAAAGGGGCACCTTCGCACTCAGTTCGAGGAGGTTCACCCATTTCGTCCACGAGAAGTTGGTCTGCAGCTCGCTGGTGTAGTCCAAGCCGAAAGACGGACGCAAGGAGACACTGTCGGAGGAAGTCACGGGGACAGAGGCTCCTGGGGCTGAGCCCAAGTCTGTCCCCATGATAGCCCTCCGAAGAGGAATGTCATCGCGATGAACGCTCTCTTACTTGCACTCGCCATCGCCATAGACGTAGGCAAAGGCGCCACTCTGATAGTCGAAGATCTCCTCAGGACGGAAGAAACGGGCCACCTCGATGGCGGCGTTCTCCACAGAGTCGGAGGCGTGGACGATGTTCTGCTGGTTGCTCACGGAGTAGTCGCCGCGGATGGTGCCGGGGGCAGCCTGACGACCGTTGGTGACACCTGCCATCGTACGCACCACCTGGACAGCCTCAACACCCGAGATTGCCATTGCCACGATGGGTGAGGCCTGCATGGAGGCACAGAGCGAGGGGAAGAAGGGTTTGTCGACGAGATGAGCGTAGTGCTCACGGAGGATGTCATCGCTCAACTGCATCATCTTCATGCCAGAGATGCGGAGACCACGACGCTCAAAACGGTTAACGACTTCGCCAATCAGCTGGCGCTGTACACAACTGGGTTTCAGTAATACTAATGTTGTTTCCATCACGATAAAGTTTTAGTTAATATAATGTGATTAAAGTTGTCTGCCTTCGTTGATAGCGTTGAAGGTGCGCATCACGGTTTGGGATGTGCTGCAGTAGCCGTTATAGGAATACTCGTACTCCTCCGGGACGGTCTTGCCCGTATAGACGGTGGTGTACTCCCCCTTGCCTTGCGGACGGCGCTTCACTAAGAGTTCTACGAGCTGGCCGTTGGAGAAATAGAGACGGAACTCGTAGTCGTTCTCGTAGTCGAGGATGGGCGAGGCGGCATAGATGAACTGGATACGGCCCTGCTCGTCGTAGAGGTATTCCTCATAATACTCTCGCGCAGCGAAATTGTACTTCTTGACGGCGAAATCGAGATAGAGCGAGGGGTAGATCTGCTCATCACTGTCGCGCCGCTCCTGATAGTACATCAGCAGCTCTTCCTGATGAAAGCCCGTGGCGGGGAGGTTTTGCTTGACGTGCGCCGAGAAGTACTGGGGCACGGGGTATGTGAAGCCTTCGGCCTCCATCTTCTTCACCTGATCTACGTATGCTTTTGCCTCGGCATAATGCGCACGGATGGCCTTCTTTACGTCCTGCGCCAGGGCCGTCTGTGAGAAGGCACACAAGGCCAGAATGCATAGGATTGTTTGTGCAATTTGTTTCATCTTCACACCTTTTTGGCGCAAAGATAATCATTTTCTGCGAGAAATGCAAATAGTTTAGGGCGATTTCATATATTTTACGAAATCGCCCCACCACTTGTTTAATTACATTTTTGTCAATAGGCCTGCTCATGCACGCCTTTGACGCGACTTTTGTCGCTCCATCAATAGGCCTGCTCATGCACACCTTTGACGCGACTTTTGTCGCTCCATCAATAGGCCTGCTCATGCACGCCTTTGACGGCACGGCCCGAGGGGTCGTTCATGCCTTTGAAGGCGGCATCCCATTCGAGGGCGATGGCGGTGCTGCAGGCCACGCTGGCCTCGCTGGGTACGCTGAGAGCGGCTGAGTCGGAGGGGAAGTGCTCGGCAAAGATCGAGCGGTAGTAGTACTCCTCCTTGTTCTTCGGCGGGTTGATGGGGAAGCGTTCGGCGGCATGGGCCATCTCTTCGTCGCTGACGGCCTCGGAGGTGATCTGCTTCAGCGTGTCGATCCACGAATAGCCGACACCGTCGCTGAACTGTTCCTTCTGACGCCAAGCCACCGCCTCAGGCAGCATATCGGCAAAGGCCTCACGCACGATCTTCTTCTCGATGGTGGTACCCGGACACATCTTTGCTTCGGGGTTGGTGCGCATGGCCACGTCGAGGAACTCCTTGTCGAGGAAGGGCACACGGCCTTCGACACCCCAGGCAGAGAGGCTCTTGTTGGCGCGCAAGCAGTCGTAGAGATAGAGTTTCGAGAGTTTGCGCACGGTCTCTTCGTGGAAGTCCTTGGCTGTCGGGGCCTTGTGGAAGTAGAGATAGCCACCGAATATCTCGTCGGCACCCTCGCCGGAGAGTACCATCTTGATGCCCATCGACTTGATGACACGAGCCAACAAATACATCGGCGTAGAGGCGCGGACGGTGGTGACATCGTAGGTCTCGATGAAGTAGATCACGTCGCGGATGGCATCAAGACCTTCCTGAATGGTGTAGTTGATTTCGTGGTGGACGGTGCCGATATGGTCGGCCACGAGCTTGGCCTTCGCCAGATCAGGGGCGCCTTTCAATCCTACGGCAAACGAGTGCAGACGGGGCCAGTAGGCTTTCGTCTTCGAGTCATCCTCGATACGCATCTCAGAGTATTTCTCGGCAATGGCGGAGATGACCGACGAGTCGAGACCGCCAGAGAGCAGCACACCATAGGGCACATCACTCATCAACTGACGCTTGACGGCAGCCTCCAGCGCATCATGGATGGCTTCGACACTGGCGGGATTGTCCTTCACGGCGTCGTACTGCATCCAGTTGCGACGATAGTACCATTTCATTCCTGGGTCAACACTCCAATAGTAGTGTCCGGGCAGGAAGGGCTCATAGCGCTCGCACTGACCTTCGAGGGCTTTCAGTTCGGAGGCGACATAGACGGTGCCGTCGCTGTCATATCCAATATAAAGAGGTATCACACCGATGGGGTCGCGGGCAATCAGGAACTCATTGCGCTCCTCGTCGTAAAGCACAAAGGCGAAGATGCCGCTGAGGTCTTCGAGGAAATCGATACCCTTCTCACGATACAAAGCCAAGATAACCTCACAGTCGGAGCCCGTCTGGAACTCGTACTGTCCGGCAAAGCGGCGGCGGATCTCCTGATGGTTGTAGATCTCACCATTCACGGCCAGTACCTGTTTACGGTCGGACGAATAGAGGGGCTGTCCGCCTGATTCTGGGTCGACGATACTCAGTCGCTCATGGGCGAGAATGGCAGAGCCACCACAATAAATTCCACTCCAGTCAGGTCCGCGATGACGGATCTTCTGACTCATCTTTAATGCCTTGTCACGCAGAGCATGCGTCTGCTCCTTGACGTTTAATATTGCTACGATTCCACACATAATTCTAATTGTTAATTGAAAATTGATAATTGATAATTATAAATACGACAGATAGAGGTAGTTGGTCTGGGCGGGGTATTCAGCGGCGAGGGTATCAATCTGATTGACGGTAGGTACGAGGCCCAGCATCTTACGCCATTTGCGAATGGTGAGACCTGCCTGTTCCATTTTCATGCGATTCTCCAAGCCGATGGCGCGGGCAATCTGAAAATCAGAGAAGCCATAGACCTTGGCAGCACGCAGCAGCAGGGCCACCTCTGGCGATTGCAGATACTCCTTGAATTCACTCGGCTCCATATACTCTGAGACCTCAGAAAGATGGGTATACTCTTTGAGTTGCTGGTCGATATCGACGATGTGCTTCAGTTTCTGCAAGAACCAACGATCAATCATCGTCAACTGATGAATCTGTTCGATGGTATAGCCAATCTTCAAGGCTTTAGACACCACGAATACACGCATATCCGTTGGCTCGTGCAGGGACTTCTCAATATCAGGAATCTTAATCTCGTGATTCTCCACGAAGCCGTGCATGCCTTGTCCGATCATACGCAAGCCCTTTTGCAGCGCTTCTTCAAAGGTGCGACCAATCGCCATTACCTCACCCACGCTCTTCATCGACGAGCCAAGTTGACGCTTTACACCTTGGAACTTGGTCAGATCCCAACGGGGAATCTTGACGACCACATAGTCGAGGGCTGGCTCGAAGAAGGCACTCGTGGTCTTGGTGACGGAGTTCTTCAAGTCGAAGAGACCATAGCCGAGACCGAGTTTGGCAGCGACGAAAGCCAAGGGATAGCCTGTGGCCTTCGATGCCAGAGCAGAAGAACGACTCAGACGGGCATTCACCTCGATGACGCGATAGTCTTCTGAGTTGGGGTCGAGGGCGTATTGCACATTACACTCGCCTACGATACCGATATGACGGATGATCTTGATGGCGAGGGCGCGCAGTTTGTGATATTCGCTATTGGTGAGCGTCTGCGACGGAGCCACCACAATCGACTCACCCGTATGAATACCCAGCGGGTCGAAGTTCTCCATATTACAAACGGTGATGCAGTTGTCATACTTGTCGCGTACCACTTCGTATTCTATCTCCTTCCAGCCTTTAAGCGACTTCTCTACCAATACCTGTGGTGAGAATGAGAAGGCTTCCTCGGCCTGTGCCAACAATTCTTCTTCGTTGTCGCAGAAACCAGAGCCTAATCCACCGAGGGCGTAAGCTGCTCTTAAAATCACAGGGAAACCTAATTCATGGGCTGCTTTCTGCACCTCTTCGACGGTAGAACAAGCCTCGCTTTTGATGGTCTTCACGCCAATCTCATCGAGACGCTTCACAAACAAGTCGCGGTCTTCAGTATCGATGATGGCCTGCACGGGGGTACCTAATACCTCAACGCCGTATTTCTCCAAGACACCTTTTTCGTAGAGTTCAACACCACAGTTCAATGCCGTCTGTCCACCAAAACTCAAAAGGATGCCGTCAGGACGTTCTTTTTCGATGACGCGCTCGACGAACTCTGCCTTTACGGGTTGGAAATAGACGGTATCGGCTACTCCTTTCGAAGTCTGAACGGTAGCGATATTGGGATTGATCAGCACGGAATGGATACCTTCTTCTTTCAGCGCCTTCAAAGCCTGGGCACCGCTATAGTCGAACTCACCAGCCTGACCTATCTTCAGGGCTCCAGAGCCTAACAATAATACTTTCTTTATCTTATCCATAATACGAATCTTCTTTTTTCTTGAAACGAATCACCATAATTTGAATAATTTAATTCACGAATTTGAATAATCATTATTTTAATTCGTGGCCAGAATTATTCGCATTATTCAAATTCGTTTCCATATATCATCCATTCTTTTCTAACATCTTTGTAAACTCATCAAAGAGGAATTCGGTGTCGACAGGTCCTGAACAAGCCTCTGGGTGGAACTGTGCCGACATCCAGGGATTGGTCTTGTGGCGAATACCCTCGTTCGAACCATCGTTCATATTCACGAACAACGGTTCCCAGTCTGAGGGCAATGTCGAGTCATCGACCGCATAACCGTGATTCTGCGAGGTGATGAAACACTGGGTGGTACCCACCTTCTGAACCGGTTGGTTGTGCGAACGATGTCCGTATTTCAGTTTGTAGGTCTTCGCGCCGGCAGCACGAGCTAATAATTGGTTGCCAAGACAGATACCCATACACGGCCGTATAGTCTCATTGTTCAGGAACGTCTGAATGTTTGCTACTGTCTTGCTGCATTGCTCAGGATCGCCAGGACCATTTGCTAAGAACAGGCCATCAAACTCCAACTGGTTGAAGTCATAGTCCCAAGGCACACGCACCACCTCGATGCCACGCTTAATCAGACAGCGGATGATATTCGCCTTTACGCCGCAATCGACGAGCACGACACGTTTTAGAGGTGAGAGGTGAGAGGTGAGAGGTGAGAGAATACTATCAGCTTTGTAAGTGATAACCTCCTTGCAACTTACTTGTTCCACCCAATTCACACTGCCGTAATCTTGAGTGTCTTCACTCCCCTCGCCATTTGGAGAGGGGTCGGGGGTGAGGCTTATCCTTCCCATCATCACGCCGCTCTCTCGCAGAACTTTAGTCAGTCGTCTTGTATCGATGCCTGTGATGGCAGGAATCTTCTCCCGTTTCAGCCAAGAGGCCAATGATTCTTTTGCATTCCAGTGCGAATACGTCTCGCTATAATCGGCTACCACCAGCGCCTTCGCATGAATCTTCTCGCTCTCCATAAACAGCGGCAAGCCGTTTTTGCCTAAACCTGTATCAGGCACACCGTAGTTGCCTATCAACGGAAAGGTCGTTACCAATATCTGACCCGCATAACTGGGGTCTGTCAGACTCTCTGGATAGCCCGTCATCGCGGTGTTGAACACCACCTCGCCAGTCGTCGGAGCATCATATCCAAACGACCAGCCCACGAACTGACAGCCATCTTCGAGTATTAATCTTGCTATTTTCATTATTACTATAACTGCATTTTCAAAACTTGTTCAACATAATTCACAAACGCCTGATTCACCATCCGGATGCCACCAGGCGTGGGGTAATGGCCCGTGAAATACCAGTCGCCAGGATGGTTGGGACAAGCGTGATGCAAGCCCTCGATACTCTGGAATACCAGTTCCACAGGCGACTGCATACCCTCAGGACGCAGCATCTCCACAATCTTCGCATTGATTTCCTCGACGGTGAAGGGCTCATAAATATTACGCACGTGGTTCAGCGATGCAGGCGAATACTTACAGGCCTTATACGTATCGGCAATCAGTTTCTGCATACCCCTGTCCTTAATCAGCGCGATAGCTGCACGGAAGGCACAAAGCTCTTCCAGACGCGACATATCGATGCCGTAGTAATCAGGATAGCGGATCTGCGGCGAACTCGACACCATCACAATCTTCTTGGGATGCAGACGGTCGAGAATCTTGAAGATGCTCTCTTTCAGCGTCGTACCTCGCACAATCGAGTCATCGATAATCACGAGGTTATCCTTTCCTGCCTCCAGCGAACCATAACTGATATCATAGACATGAGCAGCGAGGTCGTTGCGCTCAGAGTTGTCGGCGATAAAGGTGCGCAGTTTGATATCTTTCCAAACCACCTTCTCTGTGCGTACCTCTCCATGCAATTTACGGAAACCGTCCGTCATACCATAGAAGGCGACCTCAGCGGTATTTGGGATATACGAAAAGACCGTATGATCCACATCGCCATCGATAGCCTTCAGGATGGCGGGCGTGAGTTGCTCCCCCAGTCGTTTGCGCTCCTGATAGATATCACGATCAGAACCACGACTGAAATAAATCCTTTCAAACGAGCAGGCACTCAGGGGCTGCGCAGGCATAATCTGTTCCAGTTGACTCTCGCCATTTTTATGCACGATGAGCGCCTCACCAGGTTGGAGTTCACAGATGTCCTCTGCCTGCAAATCGAATGTCGTCTGCAATACAGGACGCTCGCTGGCGAGTGCAATCATCTCGTCATCGCGATAGTAGAACGCAGGCCGGATGCCCCAAGGGTCACGCACGCTGAACATCTCGCCGCTTCCCGTCAGTCCGCACATCACGTAACCACCGTCATAATGGCTCATCGTGGTCTTCAGCACATTCGCCATCTCCACATGGTTGTCGATATAATCTGTAATAGCGGTATCCTTCAATCCCTGCTCTTTCGCGAGGGCATAAAGTCGCTCCACTTCACGATCCAGACGGTGTCCCATCAGTTCGAGCGTGATATATGAATCACCATAGATACGCGGCGATTGGCCCTGTAGGGTCAGGAACTGAAAGACCTCGTCGATATTGGTCATATTGAAATTGCCGCACAGACAGAGGTTCTTCGCCCGCCAGTTGTTACGGCGCAGGAAGGGATGCACATATTGCAGTCCGCTCTTACCCGTCGTCGAATAGCGCAGATGGCCCATCAGCAGTTCACCAGCCATCTCCTCCGTCACACGACTGAAAATCTCCGTGATGGCATCCTTACCCTCAGCCTTCTCACGGAACATATATTCCGTGCCTGGCTCCTTCGTCAGACTGACGGAAGCGATACCAGCACCCTCCTGTCCGCGATTGTGCTGCTTCTCCATCATCAGGTAGAGTTTGTTGAAGCCGTAGCGCCACGAACCGTATTTCTGCTCGTAGTAACTCAATGGCTTCAACAGGCGGATCATCGCCACACCACACTCATGCTTCAACTCTTCCATACAAAGATTCTTTTCGACAACGAATTAAAACGAATTTCACGAATTTTTGAATTAGTGAAATATCGAGATTTGGTATAATGAATAATTCGTATCATTCGTGTAATTCGTCTTAATTCGTTGTTTTTATACATGTCTTGATGAAGCTCATAAACAATGGATGCGGATGCAGCACCGTCGAGGAATATTCAGGATGGAACTGCGTGCCGATGTACCATTTCTTCTCTGGGATCTCGACAATCTCCACGAGGTTGGAGGCAGGGTTAACACCCACGCACTTCATACCATTCGACTCATATTCGTCCTTATAGGCGTTGTTGAACTCATAGCGATGCCTGTGCCTCTCATGAATTATTAGTTGAGAGTTGAGAGTTGAGAGTTGAGAGTTTGCTGCCGCCGTATAGGCTCGTGCAACCTTACTGCCTTCTCTCAGTTCGCAATCATAGGCACCCAGACGCATCGTACCACCCATTTGTGTGATATTCTTCTGCTCTTCCATGATGTCAATCACATTATGTGGTGTCTTTTCGTCCATCTCGGCACTGTTGGCATCCTTGTAACCCAATACATTGCGGGCGAACTCGATCACCATCATCTGCATACCTAAGCAGATTCCGAAGGTGGGAATATCATTGGTGCGACCATATTCCGCTGCGATAATCTTGCCTTCGATACCTCGACTGCCGAAGCCTGGACAGACCACGATGCCTGCCATACCTTCCATCTTCGAGACGACATTCTCTGTCGTTATCTCTTCGCTATTCACAAAATGAATCTTAGCCTTCACATCGTTGTAGATACCAGCCAGATTCAGACTCTCGCGGATGCTCTTATAGGCATCTTGCAGGTCGTACTTGCCCACGAGTCCGATATGCACCTCACGCTTGGCATTGCGCTGCTTTTCAAGGAAGTCGTGCCACGGCTTCATAGTTGGCGTCTCGCCCACAGGAATGCCAATCTTCCGCATAATGGCAGCGTCGAGTCCCTGTTTCTGCATGCTCACAGGCACCTCGTAGATGCTCGGCATATCCTCGCTCTGCACCACGCACTCCAAATCGACATTACAGAAAGATGCCACCTTCAAGCGTATAGAGTCGCTGAGGTGGCGTTCAGTTCTGAGTACGAGGATGTCGGGCTGGATACCCATCCCTTGCAGTTCCTTTACGGAGTGCTGCGTGGGTTTCGTCTTCAGTTCATCGGCGGCTTTCAGATACGGCACGTACGTCAGATGCACGCACACCGCATCGCGCCCTAATTGCCAACGCAACTGTCGGATGGCCTCCATAAACGGCGCACTCTCGATGTCACCGATCGTACCGCCTACCTCTGTAATCACGAAGTCGAGTCCTTCATCGAGTCCCTCGCGCAGCATCCGCCGTTTGATCTCGTCCGTGATGTGCGGCACCACCTGGATCGTCTTACCCAGATAGTCGCCGTGTCGCTCGCGGTCGATGACGGTCTTGTAGATGCGACCCGTCGTAATCGAGTTGTTGCGGGTGGTGTGAATACCAGTAAACCGCTCGTAATGCCCCAAATCGAGGTCGGTCTCAAAACCATCCTCAGTGACGTAACACTCGCCGTGCTCGTAGGGGTTCAGCGTGCCAGGGTCGATGTTGATGTAGGGATCGAACTTCTGGATGGTGACCTTGTAACCACGCGCCTGTAGTAGTTTACCGATACTGGCGGAGATGATTCCCTTGCCTAACGAGGAAACCACACCGCCCGTAACGAAAATGTACTTTGTGTTCATTTTTTAGTTGTTTTTGTTTCGGCTTTGCCGCTTGGCTCAGCCAAGAAGTTTGCTTATTTTTTACATTTTTACCTTTTTACTTTTTTACCTTCTCTCGGATGTGTTCCTCGTATTCTGCGAGTTCTCGTTCTCCGATATGCGCCAGTCCGTAGTGCTCATCATGCTGCGAGAAGTCGAGACCCACCTTTTCACTAAATGCCGACACACGCATGGGGATGAGACTGTCGATGAGTTTATATCCCAGCCAACTCATCGCGAAGGTATAGACAAACACGATGACGATGGCCAACAGATGGTAGAGGAAAATCACAAAACCGTCCCACGTACCTGCAATCAGTCCCTCCTGGATGAAGATACCCGTCAGCACCGTACCAAAGATACCGCCTGTGCCGTGCGTGGGGAACACGTCGAGGGCGTCGTCAATCTGTGAGTGTGAACGCCAATAGACAGCTACGTTACAGATCAGCGTGATGACGAATGCGATAAAAATGCTCTGGCCGACGGTGACATAGCCTGCCGATGGTGTGATGGCCACCAGACCGACTACACAACCTACGGCTGCACCCATTGCTGACGGCTTACGTCCACGCAGACAGTCGAAGAATATCCACGTCATCATCGCCGTTGCTGAAGCGGTGTTTGTATTCAGGAACGCCTTGATGGCCTGTCCGTCTGCATGCAACGAAGAACCTGCGTTGAAGCCGAACCATCCTAACCACAACATCGCTGCACCCAGCAGTACGAAAGGAATATTAGCGGGTTCGCTCTTGCGTGTCTCAGCCTTACGACGTCCCAGGAAGATAGCACCTGCCAACGCTGCGATACCACTCGATGCATGCACCACAATACCGCCTGCGAAGTCGATGACACCCCATTTCATGAACAATCCCTCAGGATGCCAGGTCATGTGGGCCAGCGGACAGTAGATCACGAAGAAGAAAAACATCATGAAGAACATGTAGGCCGAGAACCTGACACGCTCAGCAAACGAGCCTGTGATCAGCGACGGGGTGATGATGGCGAACTTCATCTGGAACAGGGCGAACAGCGCCAACGGAATCGTTGCACCACCCAGTACATTGCCTGCGGGTGTCGTATAGACGGCACCTCCTACATTATGAAACATCGGGAATGTCAGCGGATTACCAATCACACCGCCTATATCGTCGCCAAAACAAAGGGAGAAACCGATCACTACCCAGAGAACCGATATCAGTCCCATGGCGATAAACGACTGCAGCATCGTCGAAATCACATTCTTTGCACCTACCATGCCGCCATAGAAGAACGACAGTCCGGGTGTCATCATCAAAACGAAAATCGTGGCTGTAATGAGCCACGCCACGTCGGCCGCTGAGATCACCGACCAGTCACAGTCAAACGACGGTTCACCTACCGCCAAACCTGCAACGGCTATCAGTGTCATCGCCGTCATCAGGATTATCCATCTTTTCTTAATCTTCATACCTTATTTATAATACTCTGTTGTTTTCAGCTGCAAAAGTAATACAATTTGCATTAATAACCATAAATTCACTTACTTTTTGATTGTTAAAAATCAGCACAACTTACATATTGTAAAGTTTGTAACCATATTTGCTTTCATTTTGCTAACGCTTTGCGCCAAAAACCTATCATTTCGTTACAAATCGTCAAATGCTACAAAAATAATCCCCTCTTCCGTGTCAGAGACAGAAGAGGGGACGCGTGCCTGGCGAAGATTACGGTTGCAGCGTGAAACCAAGAACCAGGTAAGCCTTCTCTGTGCGAGGGTTGGCGACCACCTGTCCGAAGATAGGAATCGAGAACGAATCGGTGATCTTGATATCCTTCGTTGCCTTCAGTGCAACGTTGGTGACGGAGAACCCTGAAGTCCAGTCATTGTAGAACGACGTGGCATAGGGGATGATACCTACCGTGGCAGTCCAGTCAACCGTAGCCAGCTTGAAGGGGACATTTGCCTCGAAATAACTACTGTAGGCACGCTTGCCACTCTTGTTCACACCGTCGTTGCCGGCGAAGTTCGTGTACCACTGGAGCGATGCAAACCCGAAGTCGTAGCCGATGTTGGCCTCAAACACGTGGTTCGTCGAGTGGGCTTTGTACATGAAGTAGCGGTTGTCAGGGTCGAGACCGGCGTTGGTCCAATAGTCCGTGATACCGATGTTGAAGCCGCCAATGGTGTAGGCCAGCGTCAGGTCCAATTCCTTCGTGTCGTCTGGGTTGGTGAGTCCGACGTTGCCCCATGCGGACAATGACAGACCTTTGTAAGCCAAGCCCAATGTGGGCTGTAGCGATACGCCACCTAAGTCCTGACCACGCCAGATATACTGACTTACGATATCTCCACTAATCGTTGCTTCAATCTCATCCTGTGCAAAGGTGGTCATACTCATGACCAGACCCATTGCAAATAAAACAATCTTTTTCATACTTTCTTAATTCTTAATTCTTAACTTAATAATAAGACGAATAGTCTAATTAATTGTAACATGCCTCGCCGTGTTCGTAGATGTCGAGGCCTTCCTCTTCAATGCGCTTGTCGACGCGCAGACCGTGCAACTTCTTGATGCTATAGAACAAAACGAATCCGCAGGCAGCAGCCCAAAGGTCGATAACCAGAACACCGAAACATTCAGCACCGAAGAAGCCCCAGCCATGGCCGTAGAACGCACCGTTAGAAGTAGAGAGCAGACCAGTCATCAGAGTTCCGAGAATACCGCAGACACCGTGTACAGAGCTGGCACCCACAGGATCGTCGATATGCAGCACATGGTCGATAAACTCAATGGCAAAGACCAGCACGATACCACAGACAAGACCAATGACAATAGCACCTACGGGCGAAACGAGGTCACAACCAGCTGTGATACCTACGAGACCTGCCAGCACGCCGTTCAGCGTCAGAGAGAGCGAGGGCTTGCCGTACTTGATATAGGTGAGGAACATCGTAGCCACACCACCGGCAGCAGCAGCAAGGTTGGTGGTCAGGAACACGTGAGAGATGGCGATGCGGTTCACTTCACCAGAAGCAGCGAGCTGAGAACCGGGGTTGAAGCCAAACCATCCGAGCCAGAGGATGAACACACCCAGAGCGGCCATCGTCAGGTTGTGGCCGGGAATAGCGCGGCTCTTGCCGTCCTTAGAGTACTTGCCGATACGGGGACCCAGTGCCAGCGCACCGATCAGAGCCAGCACGCCGCCCACGCTATGCACGATGGCAGAGCCGGCAAAGTCGTGGAACACGTCACCGAACGTCGACATCATAAAGCCGTCGGCAGCATCGTTGCAGAGCCAGCCACCACCCCAGGTCCAGTGACCCTCAACGGGATAGATGATCAGCGAGATGACGGCACTATAAATAAGGTACATGGAGAACTTCGTGCGCTCGGCCATAGCACCGCTGACGATGGTGGCAGAGGTGGCACAGAACACCGTCTCGAAAATCAAAAAGCCCTCAACGGGCAGGTCGCTCTCGTAGAAACTCAGGTCGCCCCAGTTGGGCATGCCGATGAAACCTCCCAGCACATCGCCTCCGAACATGAAGCCGAAGCCGAGGAAGAAGAACAGCAACGAGCCGAACATGAAGTCGACGAAGTTCTTCATCAGGATGTTTGCCGTGTTCTTACTACGCGTAAAACCAGCCTCACACAGCGCAAAGCCCGGCTGCATCCAGAAAACTAACATGGCTGCCAATAGCATCCATACAGTATCGAGTGATAATCCTATTTCGTTCATAACTTTTTACCTTTTAACCTTTTGTCCTTTTTATTTCTTATCACGAAGTACGGTGTCACCGTGTTCGCCCGTGCGGATGCTCCAGGTGTCAATCACGTCGCTCACGAAGATGCGGCCGTCGCCGACCTCACCCGTATGGGCTACTTTCAGAATCACCTTCACCGTCGGCTCCACCAGCGGATCGCGACAGACGATGGTCAGCGCTACACGCTCGATGACATCCGTTGAATACTGAACACCACGGTATATCCTCTCCTGTCGGCTCTGGCCGATGCCATGCACGTTGTGGTACTCAAACCAGTCGATGTCCGATGAGAGCAAAGCCTCCTTCACATCCTCGAACTTGGTCTTCCGGATAATTGCTTCAATCTTTTTCATACCTTTTTACCTTATTAATTAATACTAAACCCTCTCTTTGGGTTACGAACTGAAACGTTTCGAGTGCAAAGGTACAGCATTTTGATAGACTTTAAGCAATATTTTATGCACTTTGATTGTAAAAACCTTGATATTCTGACATTTTGTCAAGATTGTAAAGATTTATTTGTCGGTTTGCTAACAGTTTGTGCGAAAAACGTGCCAATTTGTAGCTTTTGGTAAGATGGCGAAAATTGCTTTTTCGAGGTCCTGTTTGCGAGCACAGAAACCTTGTTTTTGGCTCAAAATGACAATGTGTAAGAATTCGTTGGCCGAGAGAGTCTGTTTGTTTTCAATTTGTAAGAAAAAGGCGCTGATTTGGTTCAAATTGTCAGACGACGTATTAAACAATGTGAAAAACGAAAGCAAAATCTTGTTGATTGCGACAAATTGAATTACCTTTGCAGCCAAAATTAAACAAAATGAAAGTAAAAGTAAGGATAATATGACAAAGTGCAAACTTCAAACGACACAGGAGGCGCAGAGAAAACAAAGCGCACAAAGCTTTCAGCAGGGACTCTACCAGAGTGACTATGAGCATGATGCTTGCGGCGTGGGTATGGTTGTCAACATCCACGGCGGAAAGAGTCACGAACTGGTTGACAATGCACTGAAAGTGCTTGAGAACATGGAACACCGTGGCGCTGAGACACGCGACAAGACCGGTGATGGTGCGGGTATCATGGTACAGATACCCCACGAGTTTATTTTGTTACAGGGTATCCTCGTGCCCGAAAAGGGTAAGTA
>JAEEGJ010009859.1_pt1 | contig 25244 bp, 22 predicted proteins | sample 8958761 | NCBI WGS metagenome assembly JAEEGJ01 (sample SAMN16246546, study PRJNA631951) | gut metagenome | biome: gut microbiome; feature: rumen; material: RS-attached | host: Bos | place: Iran: Karaj | collected 2018-10 | reverse complement strand
TCTATTTCTAACTCTAAAAATTCTGTTGTATCAATAATTCCATCATCCAAAAACTGTAAGTCTCTCTCCCTGATTGCCTTCGCAATTGCTTTTGCAACGTTTTTCATTAATTCTGCCTTGCTATTTAGCTTTGGGTTTTCTTGATAGGCATGAATCTCTGGCGGTTTATAACCGCCAGAGCCTACAATAATTGCGGTTCTATCGTGATAATAAATGTAAAGGCGCAAATGTCCTTGTCGTAAAGCAGCAACTCCATCTCCCAAAGCTCCTTCATTATGCTTGAAATAATCACGTCTGAACCCTGTGTTATAAACCATTACAGCCAGTCGTTTCAAAATTTCATTAATATCTTTGATATGAAGGGTTTTGTTTTCTGCAAGAAACTGCTCAAATTGCGTATCTTCCTCATTTTCCAAGATTACCGAGTAAAGATGTCCTCTACATTCACTATTGTCTTTTCCAAAGAATTATGTCAAATCAGATAACTCAAATTTCATAATTGTTTGTTTTTGACGCCGCAAATTTGAGAAATAATTCGGATATATCCAAATTTTTTCATCAATAATTGCATATTTTTATAACAAATTAAGAATTTTATAATATTTGAGAGCTCGACATATCATTCAATTCTTTACCTTTTGCTGTTAATCTATCACCCAGAACCGTATAATGTAAAACGTAAAAAGCGTAAAATGATATATATTTTATATGGTACATGTATAATAATATAGTACAGTAATTGTTGTTGGTCTTTTTTTAATATAAATATCTTCCTTTCTAAGTTCATCCATTGTTCCCTTTCTCCCGGTCATTCCTTTGCACATAGAAATACTGTGTGATTTTACTCATTTTACGTTTTACGTTTTACGCTTTGGCGAATCCAAATTGTCCAAATCTTTTTTTTGACAAAAAACTCAAAATATTTTCCAATCTATTTGGCCATATTGTAAATAAAGCTTATCTTTGCGGCTGAAAAAATAATTATACACCTATCATTATGAAAAAACTATTCCTTTCTCTTTTGACTGTTTTGCTTCCTTTGGTAGTATTTGCCGAAATAGAAATTGATGGCATCTATTACAACCTAGATTCCGACACCAAGGAAGCTGAAGTAACAAGCGGCCTAAATCAATACTCAGGTAGTGTGGTTATTCCAGCTTCGGTAACCTATGAAGGTATCGAATACAAAGTGACAACTATTGGGGAATATGCATTCGCTTCCAATAGAGACTTGATCTCCATCAACATACCCAACAGTGTGAAAACTATCGAAAATAATGCTTTCAGCTTATGTAGACAATTGGTTTCCGTCACTTTGTCCGAAGGTATTACATCAATCGGAAATGCGGCTTTCGACAATTGTGACAAGCTGACCTCAATCGACATTCCGAACAGTGTAACATCATTGGGTGAAGGTGCTTTCTCGTATTGTAGAGCTTTGAAATTCGTCAGCCTCGGCAACAGCATCACAGCAATTAATAATGAAACATTCCTTCTATGCAGCAACCTATGTCGCATCAACATTCCGGAAAGCATGACATCAATCGGAGAAAATGCTTTCTCCAATTGTAAAAGCCTGACCTCGATCAATATCCCCAGCAGCGTGGCAACAATTGATGCAGATGCATTCAATGCCTGCAGAATGTTAGACTCCGTGACAATTTCAGATATTGCTGCTTTTTGTTCTATTCATTTCGAGTCATTTACTAGTAATCCACTTGTTAATAGGGCAAAATTATATGTAAATGGTGAAGAAATCAAAGATCTTATCATTCCCGAAAGCGTGACATCGATTGGGGGATATGCTTTCATTGGCTGTAGCAGCTTCATCTCCGTTACCATACCCAACAGCGTGACTTCCATTGGTTGTGGGAGTTTCAGAGATTGCATCAATTTAAAATCTATCACTATCCCCAACAGCGTGACAACAATTGATGACGACGCATTCGATTCCTGCAGAAAGCTGCACACCGTAAACATTTCGGATATTGCTTCTTGGTGTTCTATTAGTTTCGCTAATTCCTATAGCGCTCCAACCTGCAATGGGGGATCTTTGTATGTCAATGGTGAAATAGTTAGCGATCTTATAATTCCCAATAGTGTGACAACTATTAAGAAATATGCTTTCGACAGCTGCAACAGTCTTACCTCCGTTACCATTCACGACGACGTGACTTCAATCGAAGAGTATGCTTTCTCTTTCTGCGTCGATCTGGCCTCCGTCAGCATCGGCAATGGTGTGACTTCAATAGGAGAATATGCATTCCATCGATGCAACAACCTGCACTCCATTACTATCCCCAACGGTGTGACATCTATTGGACAAGCTGCTTTTTTGTAAGACTTCACTTTGACTACTGTTTACATCGGGAGTTCTGTAAAAAGTATAGATGCTTATGCCTTCAGCGAATGTATTGCGCTTACTGATGTCTATTGCCTTGCCGAGAATGTGCCATCAACCGGCAATTATGCTTTCGCTTACTCGCCTGTCGAAAACGCAACTCTCCACGTCCCCGCTACTTCCATCGAGGCATATAAGGCTGCAGAGCCCTGGAAGAACTTCAAGGACATCGTCGCCTGGGATGGTCAATCCATCGAAACCCTCGACTACGCATCGCCCACCGGCCGCATCGACATCTATTCCGTCGATGGCAAGTTCATCGGCTCGGCTTCTGATCAAGGCGAAGCAGCCTCCGTTGTCAATCACCTTCCATCCGGCAACACCGCCATCGTCAGGATGGGAGAGAAGTGCGCGAAGGTAATGGTGAAATAGTGCAATCATCTGAATAAATATTTTAACAAAAGGGCCCGCGCTAAGAGTGCGAGCCCTTTGTTATTAATGAGAAAGAGTTAAAACGGGCAATAATCCAGCGGTTCAAGACCGAAGAGGTCACCGAGATAACCTACGGCAGGGTAATCTTGACGCATTTCTTCATACTTTTCGGCTGCCAAGGATTGACGAGGAGGAACAGCAGAAATAGCATCGGCATTTTGCGAGTTTTCGCTATTGGTCGGCGCAGTCTCTGTTGATGTTGTTATTGGCAAAACCTCTCCCAACTTGACATCCACAAGGTCGGAGTTGATGGGATATGCTTCCAAAGCTTCATTGAAGCGGAAATCAATTCCTTTTACATCTTGGAGCTTTTTGCGCCAATCGTCGAGCTTGCCGCTGTCGGGGAAGATTACTACTCGACGGCCCTTTAGCACCTCCATCTTCTCGGCATTCAGACCACCACATCCACCCGTAGCAAGCCAAAGGTATTGCGGATAGACACAGGAACAGAAGACAGCCGACTTTTCGCTCTCGACTATGGCGACAGGCTTATCGGGATAACGGTTCAGCAGATGTTCACCAAAAAAGCATTTCTTAGTTACGCTGTTATCGCTGATACGTTTTGCTTTTCGCATCTGACTTGACACCCAGTTTGGGTCGATGGTGCGATGTCCATCTTCTCCGTACCACATAATCTTGCCATCTCTAACACGATTCTCGTAGTCGATATACCAGAAGATAATACCCTGCTGAGCGAATGCTTTCGACTTGGTTGCACCAAGCAAATAATCCTCGAAAGCTTGGTTCACCGTGTCGTCTTCCTGTATTTTTGCCCTTAACCATGGCATGAAAGTCTGATCCTCAAAATGTCGTGCCTGTACCATCGACATCTCAAAGTAAACAACCTTTTCCTCAGGCATCGGTTTCGGATTCAATCGCTCACTCATTGGTCGTGAATTAGTGCTCTTAAAGGAAGAGAAACTATCTTTGTGGAAGAGTTTCTGCTTCACTTCGGGATGATCCTGGAAGAAGTCATGCGGCTTGTAATGATAGCCGCAAGATTGTTCATGGTCGCAACGCCCGCACTCTTCTCCAAGCGGCTCACCCGTCTCAGTGTCGATATAAAGTTTGAAGCACTTCTTACCACCGCAATGAGGACAAGTAGTCTTGCAGGACGAACCACGACGAGGATCGAGAATAAAACGAATTTCTGAATTGGTAGAAATCATATCATTTACGATTTTTTGTGAAGTCCATCAGTCCGTCCATCCGCCGCGTATTATATATACGCTAGGCGGATGGATGGATTGTGGACAGGCTTCACAACGGTTAATTATTACTTTCAGTTTGATTAAAAACAAGCATTCCGTTGAATCCTTCGGGCGAAAGAATTCTTGAATCAATCAACGAACGAACATAAGAACTTGTAGCAGATTTCTTCAAGTTCAATTCATTTCCGATAAATACTTCAAGATCCTTACGAACCCATTCCTTCTGCGAATCGAAAGCCTTGCGAACAGCGGTCATACGACGCTCATCTTCCTGCTGTTTCTTAATCTCGGTTTTCCGTTCTTTTGCGGCTTCCTTGTCAGCCTCAATCTGTGCCACAAGTTCATCAGCACACAAAGGATTTCCATGCTGATCGAACGAGAAACTCCACGATGGGATTGGTGCATGGCGATAATCGTCACAGCTGACCGTCACTATATTAGTAATCGGGTCCTTCTCGCATTTGAACACATTCGAAGCCTTCTGCGAAAGAATCGTCCCGAGGTGGCCACGCATGTTCGAATCCTCCTTTTGCTTGTTCGTGTGCAGAACCTCGACGATGCAGCAGTTGTACGTCTCTGCCAACATTAGATGCTGGCGCACAACGGCTTGGCTCTCCTCCACCGAATTGAAATCACCTACCAAATCGACAATGCCATCGACAAATACGATTTCAGGTCGAAAGGATTCGATAAATCGTGGCAATATTTCTCGGCATTCTTCAGTGGTCAGCTTGCGTAGGTTCACAAAATAAAGGCCTTCGATATCTTTGATAGGTAATCCCGCCATACGGAGCACCTTTTGGTTCAGTCGGTTGGTGTCTCGATCTTTTTGCTCGGTATCGACATAGAGGATCTTGACCTTCCGATTGATGGCACGTTTCACCTTGTTCCACTGTCCACAGAGCAGAGCTGCAATCAAGATGCCTATCATCGTTGTCTTGCCCATCTTCTGTTTCGCTTTGACGCCGACCAGGTCTTTAAGCGCAAAGCATCCTACATGGTCGATTTCGAGCAAATTTTCATCTGGCGGAAACTCTGAATCGGCATGAATTACATACTTCATCAGTTGGTCTCTCATTTCGCGACTTCTGCGTTCCTCTTCGGACTCCTGGAGTGCAGCTTCTTCCACCATCTTGTCGATGGGGTCAAGCCCGGTACCACCACCCGTTAGGGTGATATCTTTCTGTAGTTTAGCCTCTTCAGCAGAGGTTTCTTTAATTACCATAATTTATAATGTGGAATTAAAGTTTTTATGTTCCTCGCACCGCCATTCCCGGGAACATTTCAGGTTTGGCGTTTCGAACTCAAGAAGTCTATCTGTGCTCAGATAAGCTTCTACTATACGCTTGAAACTCGGAATTTGGTAGCTCATTACTTTCATACAACAAAAGCAGCGGCTCCTTGTTTCAAAAAGCTCTGCAAAGGTACGAAAAAATGTTGATTTATAAAATAAAAACTAAACTATATACTGAAAGTCAAACACTTATACGATTGTTATTCGTAATAGCTCTACGTAACTATTCAACGTAACTGTTTATAAAAAGACATAAGAATATAACTCTATATCATTCTATTTATGTAACTGTTCTACGTAACTGTTTAAAAAATAACTACAATAATAGGCACTTGCAAAAGTCTTTACAAGTGCCTATTATTGTAATTTCAGACAGTATTTTAAGAAATTAAGTATAAGTATTCCATTTTTTAGAGATTTACATCCCTTAGGATCGTATCTACACTGTGTTTCCCAACTGGGTGGATCGTACTTCTTTGGAGGATAGTCTCCCTTAATACTTGTGTAATTATCTATCTTACATCTTAGATTATCAATACGTTGTTTTTCGTCGATATGGTCAAGAATAGTATCGTTGATAAAATCACAATAGTTAGATAAAGTACAATTCATTGATAGTATATTATACCATTTCAAGCATCTATAGACCTTATACCAACTACGGGAATTTTCAATTAGATATTTATTTGCCATTTTATGGTTGAGTAGTTTAACCAACACAGAGGCTACCGTTTGTCCATTGATGTTGTTCGATAAAATCCAAGTCGGTACATCATAGTATTCTTGTGATGGCTTCTCACCAATATTAATTTTATTTATCAAGGATAGTTCCGACTCTAAAAGCTGATTCTTATCCACAAGCTCATTAATTCTTTTTTCATATTCTGCATTCTTTGCATTTGTAGATTTCAATAATGCATTATAGTCATTAAGTGAAACACATGCTACAATTGTTCCATCTTCAAGTTGGACAGGAATTATTGGAGGAGACTTAAAAGTCCCATCCTGCTGGTTCGTCGAGTTTTTTTGCTCGATGCTATGATTATTAGGATTCTTATTATCCTCAAAAACCATTATAAAGCTATTTCAATTTTGGGTTTGAAATCCGTTGCTGTTTCTCTCGCAGAAATCCAAATTGTTTCCTTGTTTTAAATTAGTAGTTTCTATTGTCACGTACTGAAAAGGATACAATATGGACTTTTGTAGTAAGAGAAAAATATTCAAAGTCTAAATACACAAAACAAGATGCCGCAGGAAACACCATGCATAACAATTAGTTTGCAGGGTGCTTCTTTAGATAACTTCAACATTCTCCATAAGGAGACATTTTGGGAAATAGATTTGAATAAGTCTGAAATGGAAATATTTAGCCCACTATCCTCATAAGAGCGAAGGATTCGGGCTTCTTCATAATGATTAGGAATTTCGGTATCATCAAAGTATGGTTTTTCTGAATTAACAAGGGAACGCAAAAGTTTATCTACTTTATAATTGACGTTAATTAGCCAAGAAAATACTGGATGAAGTGTTTGAAGAATTGATAATACCTTAAATAACATCTTCAACAACTCTATCTCGTCACGAGATAATAGCTGCTGATTCACATTCAGGATGATTTCACCCTGAAATGCTGTCTCTATGTTGTTTGCGGCTGAACTATGGCCGCCAAATATGTCCAAGATGATATGTTTGTCAGTTTTCATATCACTAAATTGTTTTTAATTGTGCACAAAGATATAGCATATTATCGAAAGTACCAAATATTTGCCCGAAAATATACGAATTTTATCAAAAAAAAACCGAAAAAGGGCAATTTATTGCATTCGATCATTTCATTTTAGTCAAATCGACAACAGAAACGATAATAATTCAACAAACGAATCGTCAATATGGGTTCTTATTCAACGTTTATTTTGCCCACTTCAATTTGCAAAAGAAAATTCATGAATAGAAAATAAGGGAATTATTCGGATTTTAACACTTAATACTTTTGTTATTTCAGAAATAGCAATATCTTTGCATCGTCTTATTCAATGTTATTCATCTTTTATATGGCAATAAAATTTTATAGTGCAAAAAGTTTTGGACGTGTTTTGAAGGTTACAATTCAAAAGAGCGGAAAACTTGGTTTTTCCGGAGATACAGCTAAAGCAATGGATCTTGATACCAATACCTCGTTTTTAATTGGCAAAGATGATTCTATTAATGCCGACTTGATTATGGTGAAAATTAAAGAACCTAACCCAGATGCATTCCAGGTTAAGAAGTCTGGTAATTATTTCTTCTTGGATACAACTGCGCTCTTCGATTTACTACGTTATAATTACAAGTCTGGTTCGAACATCTTTTTCGATGTAGTACGTGACACCAATTACGACAAAGAAGCAGGAGGTGAGGTCTATCTTCTTACTCAACGTAGATCGAAAGGAAGAAAGTCTGCTAAGTCAGATGCAGCTACAAAATCCGACGAACCAAACTTACTCACTTTAATAGAAGAAGCTGAGAAGCAATCTTCACAATCTTCTTGAGTTCCTTAATCTGCTTGTAAATTGATAGTTTGCTTTGGCCGACCACTACCCCATCTTACTCTTCTCCTGCCCCTCTCCCGTACACCTAATCCCATCCCACCGCAAGATGGGAGTAGGTGTACGCAGTTGGTGCAGTAGATAATACGAGGATGTACTCCTTGTGAACACTTGATACAAACTACTCGCAAGATTGGACTGATTGGGTACAATTGATACAGGATATTAGTGAGATGGGACTAAGTGTGTACAGGTGATGCAGAGGATGTAGTGAGATTGGACTGGTGGTGGACACTTGATACAATCTCACAGCAAGATGGGATTGGTGGAGGACAGATAGTACGGGATTGGGGTGAAGTGGGACTAAGTGTGCGGAGGTGATATGTTAAACTGATGTTAAATCGATGATATGATATTGCACACAATATATAATTCTGTATCTTTGCAAAGTTCCTGTTGCTATTTAGCAAAAAAAAAAGGAATTAAAAGAAGGTGAAAATGGCAGTGGCACAGGCGTCAATAGCCGTGCCAACTGCCGGAAAATTGCCATCTCCAATAGATGGCAAAAAATAAACGGGTCAAAGCCTGCTAACTCCATCGACCATCTTTATTTTCTGCGTTAGCAATTTTCTGCTGCCATTGAAGCAGCACATTTTCCGGACCCGCAGATTGATGCTTTGCAGCAATCAAGGGAAGGGGCCCCATTCATGGGGACGGCCTTAGCCGAATATAAACAATCCTATTGAAGCCCAACGTCTCCAATCCATTTTCACCACATTTTTTTATATAGAAGTTATATAACCACTATTTCACAAACCACTAAAACGTGATACAATGAAAAGACTGATTCTTTCTTTATTTCTTTTGGCATGCAGCATGATGGCTATACAAGATGTGTATGGTCAATATTATTACAAGGATTACTATATCAAAAAAAGGGTGGCAGAACTGGTTCCGTATATTCCTGATCATGGGATGGATAATTGCCGTATGGTGGCGTTTGAGCCATCGTTTTACAGGGTGCTGAATCATGCTTTCGAGATTCCTGGGGGCGGAATAGGCGAAATCGGATATGAAGAATGGCTGTATTATTTCGTGTCGGGCCAGGATTATGAAGGATACGAAGATGCTAAGGTGGAGGTAGTAGATTACACTTTTATCGGCAAGAAGACGGCTTATGTGGAGGTGAATTATCTGCATCGCAATCATAATATTGTTCTGCATTTCAATGGCTTTGATTGGGTGATCTCGGATTTCGATAATGTGAAGACAAGATTGGAGCAATATATCGTTGAGATGCGGGAATTTTTCCGCTCAAATGAATGGGATGCGTATGTGGCCAATATTATGAATGGTGATGATGAAGATTGGAAAGCGTCGGCAAGAAGGAAAATGGATGAGGTTGAGGAGTATTTTAGAAGGTATCCTGGTAGGAAATGAAAATCATTTTTATGAAAAAAAAACTTTGAAAGGTGTAGGTGCGGAGCACCCATTGCTGACAAGCGCTGCATATATCTGTGAATGCGAGCACTCACATCTGCATGCATCACTTTTCAGCGCACGGCATTGCTGCCGTGCTACACCTTTCAAAGAAAAAAAGTCCTCCTTTAGAGGAAGAAAAAAGGCAAAGCCAGAAAAAGAGCCTCCGGATCCCGATTTTTTTATCAAGAATTTGAGAATTATAGAATTATTATAAAGAAGGTGAAAATGGCAGACAACCTCGGCCCCAATGGCCTGGTTGTTTCTGCCGGAAAATGAGCAGGTCCAATACCTGCAGAAAATTGCACTTCGTGCAGAAAATAAACTGGGTCAGAGAATGGGCATCGACCAACTATATTTTCTGCGAAGCAATTTTCTGCTGCCATTGAGGCAGCATATTTTCCGGATTGAGAGACGGGCTATTGAAGCCCAACGTCTCCAATCCATTTTCACCTTCTTTTATATCCCATATTTGTTTGCCAAATGGCAATGGGAACTTCGCCAGAAAAGCCGTCCGGCTCGCGTTGTCTTACCCTCTCGACAAATAAGCCTGCACGATAGCTACAATGAAGAAGATGATCATACAGATCAAAAAGCTGATGCCGACGTATTTATAGAGTTTGGGGTGAGTCTGCTCCCAGGAGTAAATCTTATCGAAGCCGTCGAAGATGAGGTAAATTGCCAGGAGCACACCGAAAATCAGGGATGTCTGACTAATTACGCCAGTGGAATATGCCCATATCTTGTAGATAAGATACACGGCGCCAAACAGTACAAGAAATAGACCGAGTTTTTTCATAGATTAATAAATTTATTAGGGAGTTAGTGGGAGTTAGCGGACGGTTATTCGACAGGCTAAAACATGATCCGTAGGATGAAGAAAGCAAGAAACGAAATCAAGAGAAGCACTGGAATGACAATACTTATAACAGAGTATAGCTTGGGGCGATTCTTCTGCCACTTGAAGAATGAGCTGAACGAGATGATTATTGAAACCAATGCTAAGGTCCCTCCTAATAACGACATGGCAATATCACCTTTCACAGAGTAGAAATTCCACGCTGCAAATGCCGAAAGAATGCCAAATAAATACAGTGAATAGTATTGCCAATGAACATAGCAGCAGGTTAATTATGTTATGTTCATTGGAAATATCATTCCAATTGAAGAAGATTAATGAAAGAATTACAAATACGCAAATAATAATCCTAAATATTTTCATAATCAGCGTCTGATTGTATGCACAATGAATTAAAACTCCTCAGCGATGGCAAGTTCCATACCGCGCCATACGAGAATCAGACGATGGAGATGGGTGTGTCCGATGGTGTCGGCAATGTTGATGCCTTGGGCATAGCGCGTGAGCTGGGCGATGGCGGTTTGGCGAGCTGTTTCGACTTCGGAGTCGGTGGACGACGAGGGAAGATACTTCAACTCGAGCAGATAGCTGTGTTCGAGGTCTGGATAGTTGTCGAGGCGAGGCTGCATATAGATGTCGGCATAACCACCACTCACCTCCTGTCCTCTCAGGCTCTTCACGCCAGCATCCTGCTCGCTGATGGGCAAGTAGAAATTCTGCAGGCATGTCATTGCAAGGGTGAATCCGTGGACGTAGAATTCGCCCTTTTGCTTGTCGCGATTCGAGGAGTAGCGATGCAACGTGTCGGCGATGAACTCGAAATAGGGACGCCAGTCACCATCGTATGCCATGTTACCCATCAATTTGCCGCGCTGGTAGTCATCCACCGAGAGATCGTTGTCGCGGTATGTCTGGGTCAGGTAACCGTATATCTGTTCGCGAACCACTTGATTCGGGATGCGGAACAGTATTTCGTCGCGGTATCTACCCGCAATGGTGAGCATACCGAAATAGTAGAGTAGCGAAACGAAGTTGTCAGGATCAGTGATGCGCTCTGAAGGGAAATGGTCTTTCAGTTCGGCTGTGATGCTGCCGGTCTCGACGATGTGCTGAATGGTGCTGGCGTCGTGCTCGAAGCCTCTATCCTTGCGAATCAGCATTCGCAGCTTGTTGTAGTCAGTGCGGATGTTCGCATCAAGCATATTATCGGGGACTCGTCCTTTACGTCGGATATAGTTGTCGATGAAATAGAGGACCATGTCGCTATTATACAAGGGCGATTCATCGACACAATCCTTGGCAAAACAATAGTTGTCGTACCATGGCTTCATAATATCGATGAGTTCATCGGTCGAATGCTGGAACGTATAGTATTGGCGATAATAATCAATCATCTCGCGTACCTCTTCTTCGGTGAACCCTACCATTGCATTGAATTCTGGCTGTGTCGTGTAGTTGGTACCGATGTTGAATCCGCTGGTTAGGTCATCCATCGTCACGGGGCTGACTCCCGTGATGAAAGCACGTTTGATGGCGCTGTCTGAACTGCCTTTCACAACATTGAAGAACTGACGAAGGGCACCAGTGCCGTGGGTTTGCGACTTGTATGCCAGTTCGGTGGCTGGGTCAGCAAGGATGTCGTTGGTGAAGTGGTCGTACTCATCGATGAAGAGATAAATCTGTTGACCTGCTTCACGCGCCATGATGCTGAGGTGTGACAACATCTCTCTTGCTGACATTTTTTGATTAAGTCCTTCCAAAGTGCCATCTGGCAGTAAATCCTTATAGACACGACAGAATGACTGCATTTCCTGCATGCAATAGAAGTTCATGCTCTCCTCATACTTGTCCAATCCTCCCCCAATCATCGAGAAGTTCAGATAAAGCACGAGGTACTGGTTGTGGCTCTCGGTGGGATGCTGGCCAATCCACAGGTCGCCAAAGAGTCGGTCGAAGAGCTCGGCTTTGCGCACGTCGTAATATTGACGCAGCATATTCATCAGCAGCGACTTGCCGAAGCGGCGAGGACGGATGAAGAAGAAATAGTGATTCGCTGCCTCTATCTCGGGGATGAAGCGGGTCTTATCGACATAGTAGTAGTTCGAGAGGCGCACGTCCTCCCAGTTCTGCATCCCGTAGGGGATTCTTTTGGGTTTATCGTTCATCATGTCCTTCAATGAGTGTTTGAGAACTTTTTTAGTTTTTCGTTGCAAAGATAACGTGTTTTTCGATAAACTCCAAATAAATGGGGAAAAAAATCAAATAGGTCACGAATATGTATTAAGTATCTATCACGAATGTTCTTCTTTCTCTACGGATTTGCACGGATTTATCCGATTATCTGCTTGTCGCTAATAAATATAATCTGATTAATCTGGGTAAATCCGTAGAGTGATTCAAACGTTAATGACAAAATGCCCCCTCAGTCTTCCAAATTAGGAGGACTGAGGGGGCTGTGCAAAGGGATAAATGGTTTAGGAATTACTTATTAATCCTCACCCCAGATGTTGGTGCGCTGCTTGGCGTTGGTTATGCCATCGTCGTGCGAGCCTCTCATTATTATTCTGCGACCGCCCGGACGGGGTAGCCGCTGGCGCGACGGCTGGGGCCCGGCTGCCAGCTTATCGAACCGAAGTAGAACATGCGAACATAGGTACCACTGCTGTTGCTGCTGGGCGTAGCCGACCAATAGTAGCCCTGGGTGCCAACTTGGGCGAAATCGCCACTTCTGTAGTCACGATAGCCCGAGGCGGGGAAGAACACACCATTATATGTGTAGCCTTTGCTGAACTCAGGTTTGTTCTGACTTCCGATATAATTGTACAACCCACTGGTAGGTACGCAGAAGCCGGGAGGACACGGATCGTAAACCGTCTTTACCGTAGCGGCAGCGGCAGTGGCATTGCTCGTCTGCTGAGCATCCCACATATTGTAATAATTGGTGTCGCAGGGACCCTCAGTCGTGCTATTACGATTATGCACCGTCGGATGCTGGATGTTGCCGCCAATGGTTACGTCGGTGACATCGGTATGGGAGAAAGCTGTCGCTGTAACATCGTTGTTGCTGATGTTATAGACGGTATGGTTGGTATTGGCCGTTCCCGTGCTGGGAATAAAGGCATCCTTGCGGCCCCACTGGTAGAAAGTGCAGTAGCCTGTGGCACCGCTGGTGGCGTCGCCCACCCAGCCGAGGTTCACGGGTGTCAGCTGGTAGGTGTAGCTCGTACTCGGGGTGGTAGAAGTGACTTCGGCGGCAATCTCCGTCAGGTTGTTGAAGGTCTGCTTCGTCACCCAGATGTGCCACGACCAGACGATGTTGTCGTCAGCGTCCTTGGCTGCCACGAGGGCGTTGCCCTCCTGCGTGGTGGCGATCTTGCCCACGGTCAGCGTCAGGTAGTCGCCATCGATGCCCACGGCTGTAATCAGTCCCTGGGCGTCCTGCCAGAGCAGCTCGGCGGAGTTCACGGCGATGCCCATGCCTTTATTCACGCCCTCGCCGCTGGTGCTCTTCGTAATCCAAGGTGCGTTGATGGCGTCACCTGCGTGGTTGACGAAGTTTGCGCAATAAGTGTCGCTTGTCGTTCCGCCAGGATTGTAGGCCACCGTGTTGTCTTCGCCGTTCTTGATGGCGTTACCATAGACTAGGGGCAGCTTGTATTTGCCCGCAGAATGCACCATGTAGCAGTTGGCCGTCCACGCATTCGTGCGCTCGTTGCCGGCGCAGTCCACCATCGAGAGGTCGATGGCGGGCACATCTGGCACATCTGGCTCGTCCTTCTCCATCATCAAGGTAATATCGTAGTATTTGCCGGCCTCCAGCTCCAGATCATCACCAGTCTTCTCATATACATAAGTGTATACATTCTGACCACCCTCCACTTCATTAGGAACTGTGGCAGTAAATTTCAATTTGCTGTCGTGTACATTGGAAAGCGCGACAAACATAGTTCCAGTACCGGCAATGTAATCAATCTCAACTGAGCCATTTACCTGACCGAGTTCATGAAGATTGCCAGTGCTAGCATTTAATTCCTTACACATGTTGCCTTCACCATCTTCAATCTTCAATTTCGTTACATTGAGGGAATTGCCTCCCTTGTCTTGTAAATGGAATTGGACGATAGCCTGTTGGCTAATAAATTCTATGTCTGAAACTATAATATTGTTAGTTGTTTCGTCTGTATCGATATGTTCTATCATTGCTGTCGCAAAGTCACAATTCTCAGCGATGTATGGCAATGTGCCTTCCTGATTATCGTAACTAACCGATGTGCCATGAAGAAACAACTTGGTTTTGTTTTCTTCTGGAGCCTCCGTAAGTGTGCCGGTGAGAGTAGTTGATTCGGTTTCGCTCGCTACAGCAGTCAGCTCACCAATTTCTTTCCATTCATCTACTGTGTCGTCCCATTTCATGACAATTACCTTTTCGCCTGGGTCCCATTTTGCATTGAGTGTTTTTTTATCGCCATCAAGGACGAGGACGAGGCCGCGAGTACCATTGTCGCCTTTGGTGGCCTCTACGGTCATGGTGTAAACTTTTGGCTGATCGGGTTGGGATACTTCTTCTAAGATGTTTTCGTCATTGTTTGAACAGGCGGTCATGGCGGCTCCTGCCATCAGCAAGGCTGCAAGTGTCTTGATATTGCTTCTCATACTTTTCATCTTAAAGATTAACCCCAAATAAGGTTTTCGGCTTCGCCATAGCTTTGGCGTTTAGTGTCTGGACTAGTTGTTGATTCACCACTTGTCTGCGTCAGGCAAACATAAGGAACATCGACGACCTCGATCGTCGGTTTCTGATAACCTTTCTTGTTCATTTTTTTGATTAGTTAAAAAATTTTATATGTAAATAAAGTGATCGTACTTTATCAGGCAAATAACAAAGTTGCAATAGACGGGGCATATTGGCAGACCAGCAATTAACGAGGCATATTGGCAAAATTTGCTCTAAGCGGATGCGAAGATATAAATTTTATTTTTAAAAAAAGAAAAAATGACTGAAAATTTTTCAAACTTGTTGGGAAAAAACGGGCATTTTGGGAAGAAATGGCGATTTTTGGAGGTCTTCATCAAGATTTTCTTGCCAAAAATTGCAGTTTTGGATGCAAATTCTGCATGTTTTTCAGTAAACTCCATCAAAATTAGTAAAGAAATCTCATATGGAAATGAAAGATTGACAGTTAACTTATTGTACGAAATTACTCCCAAAAGGGGTAAATTCGTACATTTTGCGTCTCTGAGGGTAATAAATAGATTATCAAGAAGGTGAAAATGGCAGGAGACTGCGGGCTCAATGGGATTGTTTATATGCGGCTAAGGCCGTCCCCATGAATGGGGCCCCTTCCCTTGATTGCTGCAAAGCATCAATCTGCGGGTCCGGAAAATGTGCTGCCTCAATGGCAGCAGAAAATATTTATTCGTCCATACCAATCATTTGTGGCCGAAGGGATTTTCCGCACGAAGTGCGATTTTCTGCAGGTATTGGACCTGCTCATTTTCCGGATTGAGAGACGGGCTATTGAAGCCCAACGTCTCCAATCCATTTTCACCTAAATATCAATGAAACATTTGATGCTATATAGAAGCGAATTTTCATAGGATATCATTATGAAACGTATTTTAATTGCGATTGGACTGCTATTGGCTGTGGTGGTAGGCGTGGGGGCCTACGGCTGGTATGCACTGCGTATGAAGCCCGTGACGAGCGGGACGCATTGGCTCTACATCACGGGCGACAGCGTGAGCAATCCGGAACTGCTGGCTGCCCGCGAGATCGGATGGGCGCTGAAGACGACCGAGTACGACAAACGCCTGAAAGAGGGCAAACTGGAGGGCGCCTATCGCCTGAAGGACGGAATGACTGCGACGCAGGTGGCACGCAAACTGGCTCTGCACCAGCAGGACCCTGTGCGCGTGACCTTCAACAATGCACGCCTCAAGGAACAGGTGGCAGGAAAGATGGCACGAACGCTGCTTGCCGACTCGGCTGCCATCCTCAATGCGATGCTCGACCCTGCCTTCCTGGCAGAAGCGAAGGTCGATGCCGCCAACGTGTCGGTGATCTTCCTGCCCGACACCTACGAGGTGTATTGGAACATCACCCCACAGGAACTGATGCAGCGCATGCTGAGGGAGTACCTCCGCTTCTGGAACGAGAAACGTCGGCAGCAGGCGAAGGAACTGCAACTGAGTCCGCGCGAAGTGAGCGTGCTGGCCAGCATTGCCGAGGAGGAGACTGCCAACCGACAGGAACGCGGCACCGTGGCTCGCCTCTATTGGAACCGCCTGCAGAAGGGGATGCTGCTCCAGGCTGACCCGACGGTGAAGTTCGCATTGGGCGACTTTGCCTTGAAGCGCATCCTGCTGCGTCACCTTGAAGTGGATTCGCCCTACAACACCTACCGCTATGCAGGTCTGCCGCCCGGACCTATCCGCGTGGTGGAGAAGGCAACGATTGACACCATCCTGAATTCGCGTCCGAATCCTTATCTATATATGTGCGCGAAGCCCGACTTCTCGGGACGTCACAACTTTGCGACCACGCTGAGCGAGCATATGCTCAATGCCAATGCCTATCATCAGGCGTTGAATGGGAGGAAGAACTAAGGGATATTAAGGAATGTTAGGGATATTAAAGGATATTAGGGATATTTGGGGATATTAAGGGATATTTGGGGACGTTACCTTTGCCTGGATGAGTTTGGGGCCCAAGAAACATTTGTCCCTTAAAATCGCTTAAAATCCTTTAGAATCCCTTAGAATCCCTAATTTATATAGCATAATGAAAGAGAAGTGGGGGGATTTGGACCCTTTTGCAAAGAAAAATGGCTGAAAATTTGGCAATTCCATTTTAAAGCAGTATCTTTGCCGCTCAAATTTACGTAAAAATATGCCAGATATTTCTGAACGTGGCAAACAAATGCCACTCTCGCCTATCCGCAAACTCGTGCCTTTGGCCAACGCTGCCAAGGCACGTGGCGTGAAGGTATATCACCTCAACATCGGTCAGCCCGACCTTCCTACGATGCAGGCTGGCCTCGACTCACTGAAGCGCGTGAACCGCAAGATCCTGGAGTACTCACCTTCGGAGGGCATCCTGCCTTTGCGCGAGAAACTACTTAACTACTATCACCGCTTCAGGATCAACGTCGATCTGGAGGATATCATTGTGACAACAGGCGGCTCGGAAGCCGTGCTCTTCGCCTTCATGTCGTGCCTCAACCCAGGTGACGAACTGATTGTGCCCGAACCCGCCTACGCCAACTATATGTCGTTTGCCATCGTGGCAGGTGCCGTCATCAAGTCGGTGCCCACCTCGATCGAAGAAGGTTTTGCCCTGCCCCCGCTTGAGGAGTTTGAGAAACTCATCACCCCACGCACCAAGGGCATCCTGATCTGCAACCCCAACAACCCGACGGGCTACCTCTACACGATGAAGGAGATGAAGCAACTGCGCGACATCGTGAAGAAGCACGACCTCTACCTCTTCTCGGACGAAGTCTATCGCGAGTTCTGCTACACGGGTGCTCCCTACATCTCGGCCTGCCACCTAGAAGGCATCGAGCAGAACGTGATTCTGATCGACTCGGTATCGAAGCGCTATTCGGAGACAGGTATCCGCATCGGTTCGATCGTGACGAAGAACGCTGCCGTGCGCCAGAACATCATGAAGTTCTGTCAGGCACGTCTTTCTCCACCGCTTTTGGGACAGATCGTGGCCGAGGCTTCGATTGACGCCGACCCCGAGTATATGCTCGACTCGTACAACGAATATGTGGAGCGCCGTAAATACCTCGTGGACGGACTGAACCGCATCGATGGCGTCTATTCTCCTATCCCGATGGGTGCGTTCTACACCATGGTGAAACTGCCTGTCGATGATGCCGAGAAGTTCTGCGCCTGGTGCCTGTCGGACTTCCAGTTCGAAGGCTGCACCGTGATGATGGCTCCTGGAGCCGGATTCTACGTCACTCCCGGCATGGGCAAGAACGAGGTTCGTATGGCCTACGTGCTCAACAAGGACGACTTGAAGCACGCCCTCATCGTGCTCCAGAAGGCTCTTTCGGTCTATCAGGCTACGGTCATGAACGGGGAGGGCAAATAACAATTAACAATTAACAAATAACAATTTATAGTTTGTCGATCGCTTACTTTTTAGCCAAGAGGATACACTTCTCGAAGGGCGACGACAGCCAGCGCGTGTCACCGCCTGCCATCCGCATCGCCATCAGTGGCGTTGCCATTGGTGTGGCGGTGATGCTTATTACGGTGGCTATCGTCGTGGGCTTCAAGGAGGAGGTGCGTCAAAAGGTGATCGACTTCAGCGGACACCTGCAGATGCAGGCGTTCGTTTCGAACAGCACCTACGAACTTCCTCCCGTCTGCGTGAGCGACACGATGCTCAGTTTCGTGAAACGCGTGGCAGAGGTGGAGCACGTGGAGCGCTTTGTGACCAAGCCTGCGGTAATCAAGACCGACGACGACTTTCTGAGCGTGGTGGTGAAGGGAGGGGAAGGGACCCCCTCTGTCCTCCGCACCCCCTCAATCCCCCGAACAGCGGGGGCAGAATACCTGCTTAGGGGGAAGACCAGTGATGAAGAAAGTAATGAGGATGAATGGTCGGAGCGCGAAGTGGCTTTGAGCAAGACCATTGCGGACAAGTTGAAGCTGAAAGTGGGCGACCAGGCGACGTTCTACTTTGTGCAGGCCGACAAGGATGCGGACCCCTTTGCCCTCGGTGCCGAAAACACGAAGGTGAAGGTGAGGAAACTCACCGTGAGGGATATTTTCGAGACACACTTTTCGGAGATCGACCAGCAGATGGTGCTGGGTTCGATGGCCCTGCTGCAACAGGTGAGCGGTTGGGACGACGACATGTACAGCGCCGTGTCGCTCACACTGAAAGACTTTGACCAGATGGATGATGCTGCCTGGCTCATCAACCAACTGAACCTCGTGGACCGCCAGGGGGTGCAGGTATATGTGCAGACCATCGAAGAACTGAACCCCACCGTCTTTGCCTGGCTTGCCCTGCTGGACACCAACGTGTGGGTCATCCTGATACTCATTGCCGTGGTGGCAGCCTTCACGATGATCAGCGGACTGCTCATCATCATCCTCGAACGCACCCAGATGATCGGCATCCTCAAGGCGCAGGGTATGGACAACCGCACGCTGCGCAAGGTGTTCCTTTGGGTGGCACTTTTCCTCACAGGCAAGGGCATCCTTTGGGGCAACCTCATCGGACTGGCCTTCTGCCTGGTGCAGTGGAAATGGCACATCATCAGCCTCGACCCTGCCAACTATTACCTCGAATGGGTACCTATCCACCTCACCCTGCCGATGTTCATCCTGATCAATGTGGGCACCATCATCATTACCCTGCTGGTGCTCATCGGTCCGTCGGCTTTGGTGGCAAGAATTGCACCAACCAAGGCTATTCAGAGCGAATAGGGGGCCGAAATGCAGTTTTTCGGCTCCAAATTTGGGCAATTCCATTTTTATTATTATATTTGCAGCGATAAACGCATATTATTTAATCACACCATTTTATACTATGAAGAAATATCTTATCCCAGGACTGGCGCTGGCATTGGCAATGGCTGGCTGCAAGAACTTCTGTCCACCCCAACTACCTGCTGACGACCTAAGTCATTACACCGAAGGACTGCCCTTCGAGATGGCACAGGTGCAACGTCCCACCTTCAAGGACTTTACGGAACGCATCACCGAATACGGTGCACGCGGTGACGGACACTACGACAACACCGAGGAATTCAACTTCGCCATGCGTCGCATCAGCGAGCGCGGTGGAGGCCACCTCGTCGTGCCCCGTGGCGTCTGGCTCACAGGACCCATCACCTTCCAGGACAATGTGGACCTGCATCTGCAAGACGGCGCTGTGATCCTCTTCTCGGGCGATTACGACAAGTATCCCATCGTCGATACCTACTTCGAGGGACTGAAGACACGCCGCTGCATCAGCCCGCTGAATGCCGTGGGCAAGAAGAACATCGCCATCACAGGCTTCGGCACCATCGACGGACAGGGTGACGCCTGGCGCTGGATCAAGCGCAGCAAACTCACCGAAGGACAGTGGAACGCGCTGCTCAAACAGGGCGGCGTGACGGGCGTAGCACAAGGCTCGGAGGTTTGGGCTCCCACACAGGCCATCCTCGACGAACTGCGTCGCTGCGACATGAACGTGCCCACATGGTGCCAGACCGATGAAGACTGGCAGACGGCACGCGACTTCCTGCGTCCAGCACTACTCGACTTCGCACAATGCGAAAACGTCTGGTTGCAGGGCGTATGCTTCCAGAACTCCCCTGCCTGGAACCTGCATCCCTTCATGTGCCAAAACGTCATCATCGAGGAGGTGATGGTCATCAACCCCTGGAACAGCCAGAACGGCGACGGACTGGACCTCGAAGCCTGCAAGAACTGCCTCATCATCAACAACAAGTTTGACGTGGGCGACGATGCCATCTGCGTCAAGTCGGGCAAGAACAAGGACGGACGCGACTTGAAGACACCTTGCGAGAACGTCGTGGTGGATGGTTGTGCCGTCTATCACGGACATGGCGGCTTCGTAGTGGGTTCGGAGATGTCGAGCGGCGTGAAGAACGTGAGCGTCAAGAACTGCATGTTCCTTGGCACCGACGTGGGACTGCGCTTCAAGTCGGCACGCGGACGTGGCGGCGTGGTGGAGAACATCCACATCGAGAACGTCAACATGATCAACATCCCCACCGACTGCATCCTCTTCGACCTGCACTACACCGGACTGTCGGCTGCCGATGCCTTGAAGCAGAAGCAGGAGATGGCCGCCAAGGGCATTGTGCCCGAGCGTGACATGCAGCCCGTGAGCGAGGAGACACCTCAGTTCAAGGACATCTACATCAACAACGTGACCTGCCAGGGTGCTATGCGCGCCTTCTACTTCAACGGTCTGCCCGAGATGCCTGTGACGAACATCAACATCTCGAACACCCAGGTGACTGCCGACTACGGCATCGAAATCAACGAGAGCAAGGACATCACCATCGACCATGTGCAGCTCTTCCTCCCCCAGGGTCGTGAACCCTTCACCAGCGAATATGTCGAGAACGTCAAGGTCACCGACCTTAGGGTCAATGGGGAGTTAAAGACTATTGAATAAAAAACAACAAGCTCTATATTATGAAAAGAAGCATTCTGCTTGCTGCCAGCCTTTTTGCCACAGTAGCCTGGGCACAGCAGCATAACGAAATGACATACGTGGCCAGCACGGCACAGGCACAAATCGATGCCATCGGCAAGAAGGGCATCGTGACCGTTGAGGTAAGCAACCCGAACGACCAGGCGATGAAAGACGCACCCGTGTGCATCAAACTGCCCGACCTGAAAAAGTTCAAGAGCGTCACCGTGCGTGCCGAAGGCATAGAGATACCTTCGCAACTCGACGACCTGAACGGTGACGGAACCTACGACGAACTGAGCCTCGTGGTCGATCTTGACGCCAAGGCCACGAAGACCCTGGAACTCACCTTCGGCAAGAAACCTTTGCCCGCCGACCGATATGAGAGCCGCGTCTTCACCGACATGCGTCTGCGCGTGGTGAAGAAGGGACGCACCATCGACCTGCGCAAGGAGAACTACCAGATTGACACCATCTCGGAAGTCGAGGACATCCATTACAGCGACGTCTATCCCCACGGACTCTGCTTCGAGAACGAACTGATGGGCTACCGCGTCTATTTCAACAGCGGACACGGCACCGACCTCTATGGCAAGCGCGTGCCTCAACTGGAACTCGACCGCAGCATGTGGTACACCCCCGAGATTCGCGATTCGGCTGCCCTCTACAACTATGGCGAGGACTACATCATCGTAGGACAGACCGCCAGCCTCGGCACCTTGCGCGGTTGGGATGACTCGAAGGACGACCCCAACTACTGCAAGACCCCTTCGGGTGCCAAGATTGCCGACCCCTGTATGGTGAAGATCGAACCTTTCGACTGGCGACAGGCACACATCGTGGCCAAGGGTCCCGTGCGCACCGTGGTCGATATGAACGTTGAAGGTTGGCAGTACAAGGGCCAGAAACTGAACCTCAAGGCACGCTACATCCTCTATGCCGGCAACCGTGAGCACCAGGTGGTGAACCAGCTCTGCCGCGTGACCGAACAGGGCGAGACCTGCGAAGGCCTTGACAAGCTGGAATTTGTCACCGGCGTGATGAAGGTGGGTTCGCTCAACCACGACAGCGTCGATGTAGCCATCCAGAAGTACATCTGCGACGGCAAGGGCTTTGCAGCAAGTTACGGCAAGGACTGGCCCGACGGCAACCACAAGCTCTTCCCCTATATGAGCAAGGCAGCCCTGGCCATCAGTGTGCCCCAGACGAACGTCACACGCACCATCGACCGTCGTGAGCAGATACTCTACGGCGTGAAGCCCAATGCCGACGGTTCGATCGTCTATCGCGTCGTTTGCGCAGCTCCCGACCTCGAGACCTTTGCACCCTTCGAGGATGGTCGCTGGAACTGGGAACGCTGGTTCGAATGGTGCCAGCAGTGGAAAGAGGGGAAAGCAGCTATTGTAAAGGTAGTAAAATAAATGAGACACGCATTACCCGCCCTGCTCCTTCTGCTTACGCTGCCCTTGCAGGCAGAGATCAAGGAGACGGGATTCATCGACTTCAGCTATTGCGGCTATCACGCTTCGGAAGACAGCATCCCCCTGGCCGAGGTCAAGGCCTACGTGGAATGTGCGGAGGGTGACATGTCGGCCACCATCCAGCAAGCCATCGACTACGTATCGTCGCTGCCCATAGGCCGCGACGGCCTGCGTGGTGCCGTACTGCTGGGACCAGGCACGTTCGTGCTGCAGGAACGACTTGCCATCGAAGCGTCGGGCGTGGTACTGCGTGGTTCGGGAAGAGACATCACCGTGCTTCGCAAGGAGGGCTTCGACCGCGGGTCACTGCTTCGCATCGAAGGCCGTCAGGACAAGACCTACGGCAAGGATACGCTGTGGGTCAACGAGGTGGTGGAACTTGGCACCAAGGAGATAAGCGTGGCCGGGCCGAAAGGTGTCGGCATCGGAACGCTGGCCAACAGGCAGGTGGAGATCGTGCGACAGAGTTCAGCCCCTTGGATCGAAAAGGTGGGGTGCCGCATCTACGGAGGCGGCATCGATGCCTTGGCGTGGAAGCCCGGAGACATCGACCTGCTTTGGCGCAGAACGGTTGTTGGCGTGAATGGAAATACCTTGAAGCTCGATGCACCCTTGACGATGGGCTTTGACCCCAACGAAGAGGCTTCGTACATCGACAACAAGAAGAAGTTGCACGAGCACGTGCCCATGAGTCCCTGCTACGTGAGAATTGTCGATGACCTGGGCGAAATAGGCGAATCGGGCATCGAAAACCTGACGCTCGAATCGGGCTTTGACCCAAGGAATTCGCACGACGAAAACCATTGCTGGACGGGCGTCTCGCTGGAATATGCACACGACTGCTGGGTGCGACTGGTCAACTTCAGGCACCTGGCAGGAGCGGGCGTCGTGATGCAGTCTTCGGCACGACGCATCACCGTGGAGGACTGCCAATACCTGGAGCCCGTGAGCGAGAATGCAGGCCTGCGACGCACATCGTTCTACGTGATGGGCCAGCAATGCCTCGTGCAGCGCTGCTACGCACGTCAGGGACGCCACGACTTCGTGACAGGCTTTTGCGCAGCAGGGCCCAATGCCTTCGTGCAATGCGAGGCAGAGGAAGCGCTTTCGTACAGCGGAGGACTTGACTCGTGGGCCTGCGGAACGCTCTACGACATCGTGGAGATCGATGGACACGACCTTGTGATGAAGAACCTCGGACAGGACAACAACGGTGCAGGATGGAATGCTGCATCGAGCGTGGCCTGGCAGTGTTCGGCCGCCGAGATCCATTGTTACAGCCCCGACACCATCAACACCAACCGCGCCTACGGAGCCTGGGCACAGTTCTCGGGCGACGGATACTGGTCGAACAGCAACAACCACGTGCAGCCCCGCAGCCTCTACTATGCACAGCTGGAGGAACGACTGGGGGAGAAGATGGTGGTCAATCCGCGCATCCTGATGCGTTCGACCGAGGCTTCGAGCAGCCCCACCGTTGCGAAAGCGATGGAGATGGCGATGGAAGCAAGAAACGTGCCTCGACAGACGTTGAGGGAGTGGATTGAGGAAGCACCAGCGCTCCTGGCGGAGGCTAGGGAGAGTTTGAAGGGTTTGAGAGGTTCGAAAGGTTCGAAGGGTTGCGATGGCATCGCAACAAACGGAACGAGGGCAAGAGGGGTTAAGAAGGGTTGCATCGAAATCAGCAACGGGCGACTGACACAGCAGGGAGAGATCCTGCTGGGAGGACGATATCAGACACCCTGGTGGAACGGAAAACTGCGCACTTCGTACCTCAACAGCAATGCGTGCAAACCTGCCCTGACACGCTTTGTGCCCGATCGTGAGGGCACAGGACTGACCGACCGCATCGACAGCGTGGTGGCCTGGATGGAACGCGAAGACATCCTGGCCTGGGACCAGAACTACGGCCTGTGGTACGACAGGCGACGTGACGACCACGAGCGCATCAGACGACGCGATGCTGCTGTGTGGGCACCCTTCTGGGAGCAGCCTTGGGCCAACACGGGCCAAGGAGAGGCCTGGAACAGGCTTTCACTCTACGACCTCACACAGAACAACACCTGGTACTACGACCGTCTTCACAGGTTTGCCGAACAGGCAGCACCCTTGGGCAAACTCCTCTACCTCGAACATTACTTCCAGCACAACATTCTCGAAGCCGGTGCGCATTGGGTGGACTCGCCATGGCGACCCACCAACAACGTGAACGAGACCGTCTTTCCAGAGCCTGTGCCCTTCACGGGCGACAAGCGCATCTTTGTGGCAGAATGGTTCTACGACGAGCAGAATGCGCACATGGCCGACCTGCATCGACAGTATATACGTCGTAACCTGGAAGCCTTCAAGGACCTCCCGAACGGCATCCATTACATCAGCGAGG
>JAEEGJ010009857.1_pt1 | contig 25252 bp, 16 predicted proteins | sample 8958761 | NCBI WGS metagenome assembly JAEEGJ01 (sample SAMN16246546, study PRJNA631951) | gut metagenome | biome: gut microbiome; feature: rumen; material: RS-attached | host: Bos | place: Iran: Karaj | collected 2018-10 | reverse complement strand
TGGTTCGCCCGTTCAAGGCAACGAACTGATGATTGACTGGGGCGACTTTACTGATGAGCCGAAGAAGATTGCCTACAAGGTGGAGATAACTGAGGTGCGCGACCTAAACGGTGACGGGGCGGTTGACCTCAGCGATGTGCGCTATCTGCTGCAGAACGACAAGAATGTGCTCTCCACTTTGAAAACGGGCGACTTCCGAGACCCAGAGTGCATAGAGCTTTTGAAGCAAGCAGACATTGTGGTGACTAATCCGCCGTTCTCGCTGTTTAGAGCATATATTGCACAGTTAATTGAATATAACAAGCAGTTTTTGATTGTCGGAAAGATTATGGCAATCACTTGTAAAGAGATATTTCCTCTAATTCAAAAAAACAAAGTTTGGTTAGGATACGGTTTCAAAGGTGATGCTGCACATTTCTATTCTCCCTATGAAGATACCGCATCTTCTGGTGATCATCGTGAAAATATGATTCGTGTTTCAGGTGTAGGATGGTTTACCAATCTTGAAATACCAAAACAAAACGAACAACTGGATTTAGTATGTAGATATTCACCAGAGGAGTATCCTCAATACGACAATTTTGATGCAATAGATGTTGGAAAAACACAAGACATTCCATGTGATTATCCTGGTATAATGGGAGTTCCTGTTACCTTCATAGAAAAGTTCTGCTCCGAGCAGTTTGAAATTATCGGTCTTTCTCAAATTGGCTGCCATGATTTGCTGCCTGACAAGAAGAAGTACAATACATACAAGGAAGTTATACGCGAAACAGACCTGCCGACAAAATCCTCTGGTGGTAAGACAAATGAGAATGCCGTGTTGCCAGGTAAGGGAACAAAGAAAACTTATTATTTAGGACCTAATGGAGAAATAGTACATTCAGAAGCAAAAAGATTATTCATCCGCAACAAACACCCTCAGAAGCTATGAATAACGAAAAGATGACCATTGACCAGATTGAGGTCACTATCCGCGACATCGTGAAAGGCTATGTCAACAACGATGAACTTGGCGTGCGCGGCTACGATGGACGGTTAGACATACGCCCACCTTACCAGCGCGAGTTTATCTATAACGCCAAGGAGCAGCAGGCCGTCATCAAGACGGTTTTGAACAACTACCCGCTGAACGTGATGTACTGGGTAAAACGGGCGGACGATGCCGATTGTCCGTATGAGGTGATGGACGGCCAACAGCGTACGCTATCCATCTGCGAGTATGTGACCAACCAGTTCTTCTACGATTTCAAGAAGTTCGACAACCAGCCTGAGGACATCAAGGAGCACATACTGAATTATCCGCTGACCGTCTATGTCTGCGAGGGTAAGCCGTCGGAGAAGCTGGAATGGTTCAAGACCATCAACATTGCGGGCAAGCCGCTGAACGAGCAGGAGATTAACAACGCCATCTATGCTGGGCCGTTCGTCAGCGACGCCAAGCGGCACTTCTCGAAGTCAAATTGTGGCGCCTACCGACTGGGCAAAGACTTGGTGAACGGCACACCCATCCGACAGGACTACTTGAAGAAAGCCTTGGAGTGGATGGCCGACCACGAGACGCGCAACGGTCATCGGCAAACCGTCGTCGGATATATGGCAACACATCAGCACGACCCTAACGCCAACAACCTGTGGACGTACTTCCAGACGGTGCTCAACTGGGCCATCACGAACTTCGACTTGAAGAAGTTCAAGAAAATCATGAAGGGACTCGACTGGGCGTGGCTCTACGACAAGTATGGCACCGAAACGCTCGACACGGCCGCCCTCGGCCAGCGCATATCAGCACTCATGCGCGACAGCGAGATTCTGCACAGTGCAGGCATCATTCCCTACGTGCTGACAGGCGACGAGCACTACCTCGACCTGCGCGCCTTCCCACCGGACATCAAGATGGCCGTGTGGGAGAAGCAGAACCACATCTGTCCACTCTGCGGCAAGGAGTACGACTTCGAGTTCATGGAGGGCGACCACATCACGCCGTGGCGCGAAGGTGGCCGCACGGTCATTGAGAACTGCCAAATGCTGTGCCGTGAGTGTAACAGGAGAAAGGGAGCAAAATAAAATTGACGATTATATGGTAAAAGAAAAGTTCAGCAGGACTAAAGCCTGTGCAACCAAGACGCTGTATGCGGTTATGAAGGAGATGAGCCGACGCGGCGGCAGTATGCCTGCCAAGGAACTGTATCCTTTTGTAAACGAAAATGTTGAGCTGACGGAATGGGAGAAAGAGCCAGCCGGAAAGATGAAATATATTCGCTGGACGAACAGCTTCCAGTTCTACTCCATAGACTATCAGAAGGCAGGATTCATCGTGAAGAAGAACGGAAACTGGTACGTAACACCGGAAGGTGAAGCCGCCTTAAAGAAGACTCCTGAAGAGGTAATGACCATTGCCAACGATGCCTACAATGAATGGCGGCGATTGAACCCGAAGGATGATAATCCCGACGAGGGACCTACGGACGAGACAGCCGAAAAAGACAACTCGCGGAATCTCGACCTGCTGGAGTCGGACGCCCGCGAAGGCATCCGTCAGTTTATCGCCTCGAAGAGTCCTTATGAGTTTCAGGACATGGTGGCCGCCCTGCTGCGGGCTATGGACTATCACACGCCGTTCATCGCTCCAAAGGGCAAGGACGGCGGCATCGACATCATTGCCTACCTTGATCCGCTGGGGGCACAGACGCCCCGTATAAAGGTGCAGGTGAAGCATAAGCCCGAAACGGCCATCGGCGCCTCCGACATACGCGCCCTGCTGGGTGTGCTGCGTGCTGGCGACATTGCCCTGTTCGTGACCAGCGGCTCGTTCTCACCCGATGCCAGGAGGGAAACCACAAGCTCGCGCGAATTCATCCGACTGATTGACGGCAACGACTTCATCGATATGTGGCAGGAATTTTACGACAAGATGACCGACGAGGACAAAAACATGCTGCCCCTGAAGCGCATCTCATTTCTTGGGAACAACGAATAGCCAACAAAAACAGCACATCCCGCCTCCAGATGACAGGAGACGGGATGTTTGCTTCATGCGGTTCTTTCGCTTCTTCTTTCTCAGCGCGCCTTAACCATACACAAAACGCAGGACAGGGACTGCCGGTGGATGTAGCATGTATATTCACGAAAATTTGGCGCTTTCGTTTTATTTGCTTATCTTTGCACGGTCAAGACGAGAGGAATGAGGCGATGAAGATTATCCACGTGGACATGGACCAGTTCTTTGCGGCTGTGGAGCAGCGCGACAATCCGGAACTGAGAGGCAAGGCGATAGCGGTGGGGCACGATGCCGAACGGGGCGTGGTGTCGACGGCCAGCTACGAGGCCCGGCGCTTCGGCGTGCATTCGGCGCAGTCCATTCAGGTGGCGAAGCACCTGTGTCCGCAGCTGATCATCGTCGAGCCCCACTTTCAGCGCTATAAAGAGGTGTCGGCGCAGCTGCACGAGATATTCCACGACTATACCGACCTGATAGAGCCCATCTCACTCGACGAGGCCTTTCTCGACGTGACCGAGAACAAGCGCGGCATGGAGCTGGGCGTGGAGATAGCCCGCGAAATCAAGCAGCGCATCCGTGAGGCCACAGGTCTGACGGCATCGGCAGGCGTGAGCTACTGCAAGTTCCTGGCAAAGATTGCCTCCGACTGGCGCAAGCCGGACGGACTGACGGTGATTCACCCGGACAGGGCGCTCGACTTCATCGCCCGGCTGAAGGTCGAGAAAATCTGGGGCGTGGGACAGAAGACGGCAGAGCGGCTGCACCGCATGGGCGTGTTCACGGGCATGGACCTGAGGAATATGCAGCTGAGCCGGCTGACACAGGAGTTCGGCAAGATGGGCCAGGTGTTCTACGACTTCTCGCGCGGTATCGACAACCGGCCCGTCGTCTCGGAGTGGGAGCGCAAGTCGGTGAGCTGTGAGCAGACCTTCGAGACGGACATCAGCGAGAACGCCGCCATCACCATCCAGCTCTACCACACGGTGCTCGAGCTGGTCAGGCGCATCGCGAAGAACAGCTTCGAGGGCAGGACGCTGACTCTGAAAGTGAAATTCTTCGACTTCCAACAGATTACCCGCAGCATCACCGCCCCCCACGTGCTACAGACCAAAGACGACATCCTGCCGCTGGCCAAGCAGCTGATGCAAAGCGTAGAGTACCACTCCCACCCTATCCGGCTCATCGGCTTGGGCGTGTCGAACCCGGGAAGCCCCACGGCGAACGGAGGGCCGGCCTCACAGCAGCATTGGACAGAACTGGAACTGCAGTTTGAGCCGTGGCCGTAGTTTGAAAGGTAAAATAGTAAAAAGGGAATAAGTAAAAGACAGAGACAATGAAAAGCAGACTTATGACACTGCTGCTGCTCGCAGCAGCCAGCTGGCAGCCCACATCCGCCCAACAGCGGCTGGCGTGGGGCGACCAGGGCAACGGCACGTACATCAACCCCGTGCTGAACGCCGACTACTCCGACCCCGACGTCATACGCGTCGGAGAGAAATACTATATGGTGGCCTCCGACTTCCACTATATGGGCATGCAGGTATTGGAGTCCAGCGACATGGTGAACTGGCGCATCGTCAGCCAGATATTCGACCGTCTGGACTATCCGGGCTGGAACGAGAACCGGCACTTCGCTGGCGGCTCGTGGGCTCCGGCCATCCGCTGGCACGACGGACTGTTCTACGTCTACTTCTGCACGCCCGACGAGGGACTGTTCATGTCGACGGCCAAGGATGCCCGTGGGCCGTGGGCGCCGCTGCATTGTGTGAAACTGGTGCCTAAGTGGGAAGACCCCTGCCCCTTCTGGGACGACAACGGCCAGGCCTACTTAGGGCGCAGTCAGCACGGCGCAGGCCCCATCATCGTCCACAAGATGTCGGCCGACGGCAGACAGCTGCTCGACGAGGGCGTGACGGTCTACACTGGGCCCGTGGCCGAGGGCACGAAGTTCCTGAAGCGCGAGGGCTACTACTACCTCATCATCCCCGAGGGCGGCGTCGGCCAGGGCTGGCAGACGGTGCTGCGCTCGCGGAACATCTACGGACCCTACGAGAAGCGCGTGGTACTGGAGAAAGGCAGCACCGACGTGAACGGCCCGCACCAGGGGGCACTCGTCGACACGCCCGACGGCCAGTGGTGGTTCTACCACTTCCAGGAGACGTCGCCACGAGGCCGCGTGGTTCATCTGCAGCCCGCCCGATGGGCAGACGGCTGGCCGCTGATGGGCGTCGACATCGACGGCAACGGCATCGGCGAGCCCGTCAGCGTCTGGACCTGTCCGCTGCCCTCCGCCCCTACCCTGCCCCAGACGAGCGACGACTTCGGCCGTCAGGAGCAATACTGGACAGGACAGCAGCAGCGCACGCTCAGCCCGCAATGGCAGTGGAATCACAACCCCGCCGACGACGCCTGGAGCCTGACCACGCGCAAGGGCTGGCTGACGCTCAAGGCACTGAAGGCTACGACGATGAAGGAGAGCCGTAACATGCTGACGCAGAAGACGATGGGCTACGCGAGCACGGCGACGACGAAGATGGACTGCTCGCAGCTGAAGGACGGCACACACGCCGGACTGCTCTGCACGGGCCGCCAGTTCATGGGCATCGGCATCAGTCAGGAGAAGGGCAAGCGATGGCTGTACGTCGAGAGCGACGGCAAGCGGCAGCAGCAGCGGCCGTGGAGCGGCAAGACCGTCTACCTGCGCGTCAGCATCGACAGCAAGGAAAACCGCCACAGCTTCGCGGTGAGCCATGACGGTAAGCGTTTTGAGCCCGTCGGCGAGGCCTTCAGCCTGCAGATGGGCAGCTGGAAAGGCAGTCGCGTGGGACTGTACTGCTATAACACTGGCGGCGACGGCGGAACGGCGGCGTTCGACTTCTTCGACTACGACATCAGCCGCTGACGCCGGCCATGGCCAGTCAGACGGCCCGTCCCTTGAACGTATAGCCTATACCCTCAACAGCTTGGCGGACAGCCTCTTCGGCCACCTCGCCCTTGACGGTGAGCGTGTTGGCCGAAGCACTCGCCTTGGCTTTCACAACGCCGTCTATATTCTCGACGGCTCTCACCACGGCAGCCTCGCAATGGCTGCAATGCATGTCTTCCACCCGGTAGACAACCATATCGCTGTCTAAGGGCTTTTTGCTGAACTTGCTGAAAAACTTCATCATAAGGGCAAATGCGATTAAAAGGGTTAATACGATAGCACAAATAAGCTTGAACGGACCAGGCCCGGCCTCGCCCGCCGTGCAGCAGGCATTGGGAGAAGTGAAAGGGGAAGGGTGAAGGGTGAAGGCGGCATTGAGCAGCAGGCCAAAGCCCACCGCAAAGACAACAATCGTAAGCAGGTAGATGAGCGTGAACCGTCGGCCCATCGTCTTACCGATCACGAGAATGCTGGCCAGATTCACCGCTGGCCCCGCCATAAGCATCACCAGCGCCGCGCCGGGCGAGAGTCCCTTCATCATCAGGGCCGCAGCTACGGGAATACTGCCCGTAGAGCAGATATACATGGGGACGGCCACGACGAGTATCACCAGCATCTGGAGCAAGGGCTCGCTCCCAAACTGCAGGAAGAACTCATCGGGCACGGCCACCTGAATCAGTGCTGCCACGACAAGGCCTATGACAAGGCGCAGGCCGATGTCGCCAATCATGTCGTAATAGGCATACTTCAGCACGCGCCATGCCTTGTTGCCCTGATCAACAGGGCAGGCAGCGACGGTATCGGCCGGTGTGTCGTCACGCCCCACCAGACGGTTGACCAGCAGTCCGCCGCACACGCCGGTGATGAGTGCTGCCACAGGGCGCACCACGGCAAAGCCCAGCCCCATCAGCGAGAAGGTGGCCAGCACGGAGTCGATACCCGTCTGGGGCGTGGCAATCAGGAATGACGCGACAGCCCCCTTCGAGGCTTTCTCGTTTCGCAGTCCGATAGCCGTCGGAATCACGCCACAGGAGCACAGCGGCAGCGGTACGCCCAGGAGTGCAGCCCAGAGCACCGCCAGCTTGTTGTCGGCCGACAGATACTGCCGACAGAATGTCTGCGGCACAAACACGTGCAGTACACCCGCTATCAGGAATCCCAGCAGCAGATAGGGAGCCATCTCGCAGACAACGTTCAGAAGCGACAACCAGAAATCAGTCATAACGGTAAATAGGTAATCATTCGACGGTCACCGACTTGGCCAGGTTTCTCGGCTGGTCGACGTTCTTACCCTTGCAGACGGCTACGTGGTAGGCCAGCAGCTGGAGGGGGATGGTGGCCACCAGCGGCTCCAGGCACTCCATGACGTCGGGCAGCTCGATGACCTCGTCGGCAATCTTCGAGATGGTGTCGTCGCCTCTCGAGACGAGGGCAATGACGCGACCCTGACGGGCCTTGATCTCCTGAATGTTCGACAGCACCTTCTCGTACATCGCGTTATGGGTAGCAATGACGACAACGGGCATGTCGGAGTCGATCAGGGCTATGGGGCCGTGCTTCATCTCGGCAGCCGGGTAGCCCTCGGCGTGTATATACGAAATCTCCTTCAGCTTCAGCGCGCCCTCCAAGGCCACGGGGTACGAGTAGCCGCGCCCCAGGTAGAGGAAGTTATGGGCGTAAGTAAAGGTACGCGCGAGGTCCTTCACGCGGTCGTTGGTCTTCAGCACCTCGCGTATCTTGTCGGGTATCTCGCTCAGTCCCTTCACAATCCGTAGGTACTCGCGGCGGTCGATGGTGCCCTTGGCCTCAGCGATGGCGAGTGCCATCATCGTGAGCACCGTCACCTGACCAGTAAAAGCCTTGGTAGAGGCCACGCCAATCTCGGGACCCACGTGGATGTAGGTACCCGTATCGGTAGCACGGGGAATACTTGAGCCGATGGCGTTGCAGACGCCGTAGATGAAGGCGCCTTTCTCCTTGGCCAGCTGTACGGCAGCGAGGGTGTCGGCGGTCTCACCGCTCTGCGAGATAGCCACGACGACGTCGTCCTTCGACACCACAGGATTGCGGTAGCGGAACTCGGAGGCGTACTCCACCTCGACGGGAACGCGGCAGAGCGACTCGATGATCTGCTTGCCGATGAGTCCGGCATGCCACGACGTTCCGCAGGCCACGATGACCACGCGCTTGGCCGAGAGCAGCTGGCGGCGGTGGTCGATGAGAGCCGAGAGCGTCACGTGGTCGGCCTCGATGTTCACCCGGCCGCGCATGCAGTTGGTCAGGCACTCGGGCTGTTCGAAGATTTCCTTGAGCATGAAGTGCGGATAGCCGCCCTTCTCAATCTGCCCCAGGTCGATGTCGACGGTCTTCACCTCCAGCTCCTGCGTCTCGTTCAGAATGCTGACAACCTTCAGCTGCTGGTCGCGGCGTATGACGGCGATGTTGCCGTCCTCGAGATAGACCACCTTGTCGGTGTACTCGACGATGGGACTGGCGTCGGAGCCGAGGAAGAACTCGTCGTCGCCGATGCCCACCACTAAGGGGCTCTGCTTGCGGGCGGCAATGATCTGGTCGGGGTCGCGCTTGTCGAGCACGGCGATGGCGTAGGCGCCGATCACCTGGCGGAGCGCCACCTGCACCGCCGTCAGAAGGTCGGTGCGCTTGTGCTCCTTGACATACTCGATGAGCTGGACGAGCACCTCGGTGTCGGTGTCGCTCACGAATTTTACGCCCTTCTGCTGCAGCTTCTGCTTCAGGTCGGCATAGTTCTCGATGATGCCGTTGTGGATGATGGCCAGATTGCGCGACTCCGAATAATGGGGGTGCGCATTGCGGCTCGACGGCTCGCCGTGGGTAGCCCAGCGGGTGTGGGCAATACCGACGGTGCCGCTGACGTTCTTGTCGGCGCAATACTCGCAGAGGTTGTCAACCTTGCCCTTCGACTTATAGACATTCAACTCGCCCTCGCCGTTGATAAGCGCCACGCCTGCCGAGTCGTAACCACGATACTCCAGTCGGCGCAGTCCTTTTATCAGGATGGGGAAGGCATCTTTCTTTCCGATATATCCTACTATTCCGCACATAAAATAATAAATTGTTTGTGTTGCTTTCGGCTGCAAAATTACTATTTTTTCCCGACATCCAAAGCAAAAGCCGCCACTTTTTTCGTAGAAACATCATTGCAACCCAGGACTTACCCGCCGCCTAACAGGGAGTAACCCGCCGTCAAACAGGGACTAACCCGCCGCCAAACCGGGAGTAAAGCGGCATTATCGCCGTTCGTGCCTACCGCCCCTTATATGCCGACCCCAAGCTCCGCATAGACGGGGCTTGGGGTCAGCTTATAAGGAACACGGGCTCGGCACCTATTTTTATACATAAGTGACAGTAGAGCTTTACGGAACTTGAAGACACGGAACGCATCTCTGCGCTCCGTGTCTGATTCCCGGGAGGATTATTTAACCAATTAAAAATCTAAAAAAGTCTATTTAACGACAACCCTTGGATGATACTCAAACAGCTTTTGGTTGTCGCGGAGCTGCTTGATATCGAGGGTGAGCACACTGCCCGACCAGTTGGCACCCCAGGCATTGAAAGGCTCGCCGGCTGGTTCGATATAGGTAATCTTCGTCAGGTCCAGGGGTATTGGGTCGAATACCAGCACGTAGGCTATATAGTCGCCAGCCATACCCTCCATAAAGAACAGCTCATCCATGGGAATTCCCTGTACCTCGCGGAGTTTGTACTGGTGTCCCGTTTCGTCAATGAGTTTGGTGTCATGCTCGAATACAAAATACTCGCGCGTCCAGTTCTGTTCGCAGCCAATAGCAAGATAGGTGGCCTCCGGGGTGCGCCATAGTGCCTTCGTGCCATTGCTTAACGGCTTGATCAGGTGAGCATCGGTCATCACCTTCCACGTGTCCCAGTTCTGGCGGTCGTAAGGCTTGTCCACGTTAAGGTGCTCTCTGAGCAAGCGAGGCTTGTGGAACTGCGGAGTGCTATCGTAATACTGGGCTGTTCCGTAGAACTGATTGCCTATTCTTACAGGTGTCCCCATCATATTCCAGCACGAAACGCCATAGATTCTTATATCCTTGGTTGTTTCAGGCAGCGGCGCGAAGAATATCTTCAGGTCGAGCACGTCGCCCTTCTTCGCCCTTACGGTGAAGTGCTTGTTATAAGTATCTGGTTCCGTACGGCGAATGCGATACTGCACCCCCGTCTCCTGGTCCACAAGACTCGTCTCCTCTGAGGCAAGAAACAGGTTGCTCACTTCGTCGGCTGGCATGGGGAAATAGCAATGCAGCACGGCCTCGTTGTTCTCTTCCGTCAGTCGCCAGCTTAGCGGGACCAAGGACAGGTCTTTCAACGCACCAGCCATCTCCGGGAAATATTTCAAATAATCTTTCTCTATAGCAACGTCCTTCACCTCGCAATAGTCCTTCACCCAATCCATGTTCGTCCCATGCCACACGGCTGTGGTCTTCTTCTTTTCGGTTTTGACTTCCGGGCGAGCAAAGAAATTGCCCAAGCCCTTAGCATACTCTTTCACGCCAGAGTTGGCGGACTGATGATTAGAAGTCCAGATACCAATTGCTTGTGCCTGCGAGGCAAGAGCCATCATTACCATGAGGCCGACAATAGTCATTCGCTTTTTCATATTGTTCTTGTTTTTAGAAGTTTAACATGTTGATACCTTTATGCGTCAGCTGTTCGCGATAATCTTGGAAGCAAGCCGAAGAGACGACAGTCTGTTTCGGCGAATGTGTACTGAAGAGCAGAATGTGATTGCCACTGAGGCGCTCTGCTATCCAGAGAAACTTTTCTCCTTTGTGCAAGTCCTCGAGACAGAACACGAACTGCTGGTGCGAGAAGTTCAGCAGATAGCCCGGCGTCTTCGAGTCGTACCAGCAGGCGGCCTGCAGCAGCCGGCCGAAGAGGTTGAGTTCTTCCTTGTCTTCAAAGACGTAGGCCGTGCTGACGATGGTGCTGTCGGGGCCTTTATCCGAGGAACAGTTGAGCGGCACGGCCTTCACCTTATTATATTCGGCCAGCTTGGCAATAAACTCCTCCATGCGGCTGGGAGCCTGATAGGCGGAATCCGCGACTTCAAGCGAAGCGTAGTGCAGGTTACTGTCAAGGACGGGAATAGGCTGCTGCTCGGCGGCCATAGTGTTCTCTTCCGCAACGCTTTGTTCCATTTCTGCCTTTGGCTCAGCGCGTTTCGTCTTGGGGCTTTCGGCGGTTTGTGCTTCGGCTATGTACGTCTTTTCTTCAGTATTGCTCTTGCTCACGGTATCTGCAGTCTCAACCTTGGGTTTCTCCTGCTGCAGGGCTACGGGCTGAGTGGCAACCTCCTCGTTCGGGAAAAGCAACGCTCCCCCTACCCCAACGAGCGCCAACAGACAGGCGGCAGCCGCCCAGCGCCACCAGAGTCTCACCGTGCGGGCTTTATCAGCCTTTGCACCTCGCTCGGGCAGGCTGTTCATGATGCGCTCCGTCAGTTCTTCGGGTGCATCAATCACAGGCTGTTCGTGTTGCAGTCGGTCGAGTATGTCGTCAATCTTAGTCATATCCTAATTCCTTTAAACGTTTGCGAATGGCCTGCCGCGCCACGTAGAGATTGCTCTTTACCTGCAGGGCGCTCAAGCCCGTTATCTGTTCAACCTCGGCTGATGGCAAGCCTTCCAGCTGACTGAGCGTGAAGACGAGCCGTTGCTTGGTGCTCAGTCCCTCGGCCAGGAGTCGCACTATCGAAATCCACTCCCGATTCTCAAGTGTGCGGTGGCTGTCGGCGTCGGTGGCATAGCGGTGCAGGGCCTGTTCGTCGAGTGGCGACGAGCGGATAATCTGCGCCCGCTTCAGCCTGTTCAGACAGAGGCGTGAGACGATGGTGTAGAGCCAGGTGGAGAACGGCCGCTGCACATCGTACCCGTCGAACTCCTGCCACACGCGGATGAACGCCTCTTGCACCACGTCCTTGGCCTCCTCTTCGTTGGCCAGCATCTTCAGAGCCAGTGAGAACGCGCGGCGCTGATAGGTCTCTACCACCCATCGGAACGCGGTCTTGTCACCATCCTTGCAGCGTGACAGTATCTGGCTCTCTTCGTTTGTCATCGATTCGCTTGTCTATCTATTATACAATCGGGAAAGACAAAAGTCAAATTGTCATGATAAAAAAAGAGCGCTAAGTCCACTTTCATGGCAAGCGCTCTTTGACTTATTCCCTCGAAACAGGAAAAGTTCTGATTAGTAGAACTTGAAGTAGCGGCGGGCGTTGTTGTACGAGATGTCCTCGACCATGCGGCCCAGCAGCTCGCGGTCGTCGGGCAGCAGGCCCTTCTCAACGTCGTTGCCGAGCAGGTTGCAGAGGATGCGGCGGAAGTACTCGTGGCGCGGATAGCTGAGGAACGAGCGGCTGTCGGTGAGCATGCCCACGAAGCGCGAGAGCAGGCCGAGCACCGAGAGGGCGTTCATCTGGCGGATCATGCCGTCCATCTGGTCGTTGAACCACCAGCCCGAGCCGAACTGAATCTTGCCGGGCTCGCCGCCCTGGAAGTTGCCGAGCATGGTGGCGATAACCTCGTTGGCGCAGGGGTTCAGCGTATATAATATGGTACGCGTGAGCTTGCCCTTCATGTTGAGGTTGTTGAGGAACTTCGACATGGCGCGGGCGGTGTTGAACTCGCCGATGCTGTCAAAGCCCGTGTCGGGACCGAGCTGATTGTACATGGCGGTATTGTTGTCGCGGATGGCGCCGTAGTGGAACTGCTGGGTCCAGCCGGCGTCGGCGTCCATCTCGGCCATAACGGTCAGGAAGCAGTTCTTGTACTGGCGAACCTCGTAGGCCGAGAGCTGCTGGCCGCGCATAGCCTTCTCGAAGATGGTCTCAATCTGCGAGTCGGTGTACTCCTCGTCGTAGAACTCCTCGATGCCGTGGTCGGAGAGCTTCGAGCCCTGCTGCTCGAAGAACTCGTGGCGCTTCTTCAAGGCGTCGACCATATCAGCGAACTTCGTGATGCTGACGCCGCTGACATTAGACAGCTGCTCGACGTACTTGGCAAACTCGGGCTTCTCGATGTTCATGGCCTTGTCGGGGCGCCAGGCGGGAATCATGATGGGATCGTCCTGGGCCTTGTTGCGGGCGTACTCGATGTGGTTGTGCAGGTCGTCGACGGGGTCGTCGGTGGTGCAGACGCACTCTACATTGTAGTGCTTCATCAGGCCACGGGCCGAGAACTCGGGCTGCTTCAGCTTCTCGTTGCACTCGTCGAAGATTTCGCGGGCGGTCTTGGGCGACAGCAGCTTCTCAATGCCGAAGGCAGTCTTCAGTTCGAGGTGGGTCCAGTGGTAGAGCGGGTTGCGCAGCGTATAGGGCACGGTCTCAGCCCACTTCTCAAACTTCTCCCAGTCGCTGGTGTCCTTGCCCGTGCAGTAGCGCTCGTCGATGCCGTTGGTACGCATGGCACGCCACTTGTAGTGGTCGCCGCCGAGCCAGAGTTCGGTGATGCTCTTGAACTGATGGTCGTTGGCCACCATCTCGGGAATGAGGTGGCAGTGGTAGTCGATGATGGGCATCTTCGATGCGTGGTTGTGGTACAGGTCCTGGGCAATCTCAGTCTCCAGGCAGAAGTTCTTGTCGTTGAATTGTTTCATGTGTTTCTTCGTTTTTATTGTTTAAGTTTTAGTTTGTGCAAAGTTACTACTTTTCCTGCCGACTACCAAACAAACTGCAAGGAAATTCTACGAAAACGATAACGCTAACGCTAACCTTAACGCTAAACGCTTGGTGGTTTCGATTCTTTTCATTAACTTTGCAGCCGAAATCAATAATAAACCTACATTCAATATGAGACGTTCATTACTATTATCTTTTCTAATCATTCTTTCGGCGATGCAGACGTTCGCCTATAAGAAGCAGTCGGTTAACATTACCGTGAACGGTAAGCAGCGGAACATGGTGGTCTTCACGCCTAATACGCTGCCGGCCAAGTCGCCCCTCTTCATCGTCACCCACGGCATGAACCAGGACCCGGAGTACCAGTACGGCTCTGACAAGATGTACGAGATGATCGACACGGCAAAGTTCGTCATCACCTACCTGCGCAGCGACGGCAACACGTGGGACATCGGCGGCACCAACGACCAGAACTTCGTCATCAAGACCATCGACGAAATGGCCACCCGCTATGACATCGACAAGGAGCGCGTCTACTGGTCGGGCTTTTCGATGGGTTCGATGCTCATTCACCACTGCATCGCCGCCATGCAGACTAAGGTTGCGGCCTTTGCACCGACCAGCGGCATACAGTTCTCGGAGCAGCCCTGGAACAACTGCAAGAAGCCCGTCAACCTGCTGGAGTGCATAGCCTACGGCGACGACGTCTTTGGTTACGAGCAGTACGGCATACATGACTACATACAAAACTACGCCAAGCACGACAAGCACACCAGCTATAGCAAGACGACGGGCTATAAGCCCATCAGCAGCAGCTGGTATAACGGCGACTTGGAGAAGTGGACGGGCGGACCTAACGGCGGCGAGGTGTGGCTCTACTCCTACAACAACGGCGGCCACTGGCCCATGGACCTGAACCGCCACCTCATCTGGAACTTCTGCAAGCGATTCTCGCTGAACATGCCCACGGTTCGCATTACGCAGCCTGCAGGCGAAACTACCTGCCTCTGCATGGCGCCGCAGGGTGAGGGCAAGTTCCCCGACATCACTATAAAGGCTACAGCCAAAGCCACCAACGCGAAGGTGGCAAGGGTGGATTTCTACGACGGAAAGAAATTCATCGACTCGCTGAAGGCTTCGCCCTTCGAAGCAACGGTGACGGAACCCGCATCGGGCAAGCACAACCTGCGTGTGGAAGTGACCGACGACAAGGGCAAGACTGCCACAGCCTCATGTCTGGTGAACTACGTCAAGACGCAGAACTCCTATAACCTGCTTCAGAACAACAAGGTGGAGGGAGCCATTCCGCAGAACTGGTACGTGTCGAACGGTTCGACGAAGCGCGTGGGCGGCGGAATGCCCTACGCCGACGGATGCCGGATTCTGCACTTCACCAATTCGACGCGGGCCTTCGAATACGGCCTGCTCGTCCAGAACGCCACAACCAGGGAGAAGGCGGCATTCGCCAAATTCGGCACGAGCCAGGGGCGCTCCATACTGTCGCTCTATCCGGGACACTACGTGATAAAGTATAAGGTGTGCAACTGGAATCAGCCGGAGTTTACGCCTGTCACCGTAGCCATAGAAGATTCTGAGGGGCTGGAAGTGGCATCGGAAACCGTCACCCCTACCGTCAACATCGGTAACAAAACGGGCAACAAGTTCACTGGCGTGCAACAGCAGGCTTTCGAGTTTGACATTGCTGAGACCGGCGACTATGTCGTCGCCTTCTATACCGGCGGCACACGCAACGCCGACTTCGTGCTGGGACAGCTCACCATCATCCCCAGCTCATTCGTTTCAACAGGGATCAAGGAGAACGTCAACGTCAACGAGAACCCAAAGCGCGGAACATTCGACCTGAGCGGTAGGCGGCTGTCGGCTGACCAGCTGAAGCGGGGCATCTACATCATTGACGGGCGCAAGACGGTCGTCAGATAACGTCACTTAAAATTCATACCCGAGGTTCAGGTATATGTACGGCTTCTTGGTGCGGTTGCTGTAACCGGCAGTGACGCCAGCAGGCCCGAAAAGCGTATTGTAGAAATAGGCAATCTGCCCGCCGATGAGTGTGTGGTGGTCTAAGAGTTCCTTCAGAACACCTGCCTGCTGGCCGGCGGCTGCACGCAACAGCACGTAGCTGTTGCCGCCAATGCGCTGCTGCGCCTGAATCTGGGCAGCCACGAACTGGTGGTCAATATACTCCATGTTGCCAATGCCGGCAAAGGGCATCTGCTGCTCGACATAATGGCCAAACCAGTCGCCGCCAATGGTATTACCGAAGGAGGGAGGGACGACGGTGCCGAAGAGCAGTCGCCCGTAGACCATAGGCTGGAGCGTGAAGCGGCTGTTGAGTGAGAACGACATACGCCAGTTGGCGTTGACATCGCTCATGCCGGGCTTGCCGTCGAGCTTGGCGAAGTTATCGGTCAGGTAAGAATACTCAGCCTTGAAGCGCGCACCACGAGTGGGGAATTGCCAGTCGTCCTCGCTGTTATAGTTAAGACGGGCGTGGTAGCTGTAGAAATGCTCGTTGTTGAGTGTCCCCTGAATGCCATCCTGTGTGCCGAGCATATTGCGATAGTGCATATAGTCCCAACGCAGGCCGTACTGAATGTTGAAGTAGCGCAGGTCGTGGTTGATGGGTATAATCTCGGCCTGGAACTGATTGTATCTGACGTTATAGTCGCGATCGCCTTCAGAATAGATATCTATGTCGTTACGATGGAAGGCATAGACGAGCGTGGGACGGGAGATGCTGAATGGATGGACGGTCAGTTCGCCACGCGCCATCATGCGCTTGCCTAATCGCAGCGTGATGTCGGTGTTCATCGGTATGGCTGTCTTAAAAGGAATGTCAAGTCCCAGCTGCAAGGCGGCATATTCCTCAGTGTCGTAGCGCACACCGGCATGCAGCTGCACTGACTTACGGTTGCCGGCGGTGAGATACACATGCACGCCGTCAGACTCTTCCCACTCCTTCTGCTTCTCCGGCCAGATGCCGTGAATGACGGCTCGCCTGGAAAGCTCATCTATGGGCAACTTCTCGGGTACCAACCGGCACTCAGCGGTCTGGTAGAACAAGTCGACACGCATCGACGTGGTAATCTGCTGTGCCAACTTGGCATCGATGCTGTCCATCTTGTTCAGGTTGAACTTCTGGCGAAGGAAGCGCTCGTCCTGCGGCGTCATGTTCTCATAGGTAACGTTCGTGATGTAATGCTTCTCAGTCATTACCTTCGGGCGCAACGGATAGAGGATTTCGCGGTGATAGGACTCAGGGACGCCAATGAGCTTCTTCAGGGCGACGATGTCGTCCCAATGGAGCATGGCCAGCTCCTCACCGCGACGGATGAGCGTATCGATGGCTGCCTGCGAGAAACTGGCCGAGCCGTAGCCCTTCGTGTCGACTTGCAGGTGGAGGTCGGTGATGGCGAGGTTCTCGTCGTACTTGTTCTTACAGTTCACGTCGATTATCTGGCTCAGAATACTCATCGTGCCGCCGATGTCCTCGGCCACCTTCGGTGCACCCTGCACGGTGACGCCGATGATAACCTCGGCACCCATCGCGCGAGCCACGTCGGCCGGATAGTTGTTCTTCATGCCGCCATCAACCAATATCATGTCACCTATTCTCACAGGCGAGAAGGCAACAGGGATAGCCATCGAGGCACGCATGGCCTGCGGCAGTTTCCCGCTGTGGAAGACCACCTCCGAATTATCGACGATATTTGTTGCCACACAGGCGAAAGGTATGGCCAGGTCGTTGGTGAAGTCGAGCGAATCGGTAAATCCCGTACAGAGCTGCTGGAACAGCTCGTCCAGGTTCTTGCCTTTGATGAAACCACCGGCATTCATGTTGCGCTTGCCGATGGTCATGCCCGTACTGTAGATGTATGTGTACTGCTTCCGCCGGTCGCTGAGGCTCTGGTTGCGCAAGTCTTCCTTATCAGTGATGACGTAGCTCCAGTCCTGAACGCGTACCATTGAGTCGAGGGAATTGGCGTTATAGCCGATAGAATACAGTCCGCCAATGATGCTGCCCATCGACGTGCCGGTGATATAATCAATTGGAATGCCGGCCTTCTCAAGCACCTTCAGCACACCGATATGGGCCATGCCCTTGGCACCGCCACCACTCAGGACGACGGCCACCTTTTTCCTTTTGGCATCTATGCTGTCATTATCATCTGCACTCACATGACCAGCCATCAGGATAGCAGCAACGGCCATCAACACCAACCTTTTCATAGATCTAACGTTATACCTTATTTATAATACTATAACCGCAAGCCGAAGAACGTGCGGACACGCCATTTGATGTTATGCACGGCCAAGCTCTCCTCGTCGCCGATGTTGGTGAAGTTAAACACCATCGAAAGACCGGCAAACTTATTGCGCCACTGATACACTGCGGCCCCGCGACCGGTGATGATGGCCTCGGGGAAGTGGTAGTGCAGGGGCACGCGGTTGTCGCCGAAAGTCATCGACGTCTTGCTGTAGACGATGAACGTAGGCAACGCCGAAATGTGAAACAGCCAACCCTGGCGGGGCACGTAGTTATAACCGTAGCCTGCACCGATGCCGATGTTCGTCACCTTCAGCTGCATCTCCTGTTCCCAGTCAAGTGTGGCGTGCTGCCCCTGTCCAGACGCTGCCAACAGGAAACTGCCGGCGGAACGACGCTGGATGTAGCTCTGCGAGAAGGCGGCAGGATAGGAGAAACGGCTGCTGTTGAAGACATAGAAGGCATTCACGTTCAGCGTCTTCACCTTCAGCATATCAGCAGGAAGCTCGATGCGCTCCATGCCGTCGTGGTCGTGCCAGCCCGTGAAATTTTTGGCATTCTGATAGATGATGTCAAAGCCGAAACGCTTGCCGTAGGAGTTGAAGTTCAGTTCGTAATCGCGATACTTGCCCATCAGCTTGGCCGGATTGAGTGATGCGCTGAGCGAGAGGCCTAAATAGCTGACGGCCACGCTCAGCGTCGACTTGTAGTCGGCCTTCATCTCCGAGTTGAAATGCAGTCCGTTATCAATTCCCTCGGTCTCTATCTTCGCCCCCGACACATTGATACGCCCTACGACAGTCCACTTCGTTTGTGGTCGCATGATGTAGGCCGTGTCGATGCCCTTGTTACGATTGTAACGAGAGGTAAGCGCACTGTCCATCCGCTCCCTCCTTTCGGATTGGGTCAGCGTCTGGGCAGTGGCTTCACTCGTCAGAACGAGAAGGACGACAATCAGCAGCCAACGGCTGTTCGCAATCACTCTCATTCAGTTGTTATTTTCCTCCCGTCAAAGGCAATGATAAGGCTAAAAGCAAACTTTTCTGTTTCATGTTGCACATTGCTTTATTATAATCAAGTCTATGTTTACTTCGTACCGCCGCCAAGGGCTATATAGAGGGCTATCACGGCCTGGGCTCCCTTATACATGTTCATGGCCTCAGAGAGTTGCGAGTTGAGCAGCGACTCCTGGGCGGTGAGCACTTCGAGATAGTTGGCCTTACCGTTATCCATCAGTTCGTGGGTGCCGGTGTAAGCTTCGTTCAGCACCTCCACCTGACGGTGATAGTACTGATGCTTCTCGCGGGCAGCCTCACAGTCGGCCATCGCCTCGTTCACCTGGTTGCCGGCGTCGATGACGGTCTGCACGTACTTCTTCTGCAGGTCTTCCTCCGTCAGCTGGTTAATCTTCAGGTTGGCCTTCAGCTTACCGCGGGCGAAGATGGGCTGTGTCAGCTGTCCGACAAAGCTGAGCAGCAGCTTGCCGGGGTCAATGACTGCACCGCCGGCCGAGTTAGTCCAGCCGCCGGTGCCATTGAGCGTGATGCTGGGGAAGAAGGCAGCACGGGCGGCCTGGGTGTTGTAGAACGCCTCCTCCATGCCGGCGGTGGCCATGCGGATGTCGGGGCGCATCTCGAGCATAGCGGCGGGCACGCCAATCTTCAGGAACTTCGTGTCGAACATGCGCTGGCCGGTGCCGCCCTGAGCCTCAGGATGATGCAGGGCCGAAGAGCCCCACTTCTTACGGTTGATGTGCTGCGGCGTAATGCCAATCAGCTTGCACAGCGCATTCTCCGTGGCACGTATGTTGCGGCGCGTGTCTACAATCTGTGTCTTCACGTTCAGGTACGACGACTCCATCTGGTTGACGGCAGTGCTGTATGACTTACCATTCTCCCAGAGCGTCTTCTGCGTCTCGAGCGAGGCGTTCCAGAGGCTGTCGGTAGCCGTCAGGATGGTCAGCTGCTGGTCGAGCAGCTGCAGCATGTAATACTGCTGGGCTGTGGCCGAGACGAGGTTTGCCTTAACGGCCTCCTCACGCAGCCTGGCCTGAAGGAGCACTGCCTGCGACGCACGCTTCTTATTGGTAAGCGAGCCGAACACATCGACATCCATCGACAGCTGCAGCGGCAGGTTGTAGGTCTTCGACCACGGGTTGTCGTCAAACTTGGCCAGCGTTCCCTGGGGCGAGAAGTAGAGCGACGGCAGGAAGGCCATCTTGGCCATCTTGAGCGACGCCTCGCTCTTCTCCACGGCGATGCGCGCTGAGTTCAGGTCGGTGTTGTTGGCCAGCACCTGCTCGATGAGCTGCTGCAGCAGCGGGTCGGTAAAGAACTCGCGCCACGACATCTGGGCGAGGGAAGCCCCCCCTACTGCCCCCGAGGGGGCTTCTATACCAAACAGGGCATTTGTATCACCCCCGGGGGATGACAGGGGGGCTTCGTACTTATCGTAAAGGCCGCAGCCCGTGAGCATCAGGCTCACGGCTGCGACTGTGATGATATTCTTACAATTCATAATTTTCACTTCTTTCACTTTTCACTCTTCACTTTTCACTCTTCACTCTTCACTTTTCACTCTTCACTTTTCACTTCTTTCACTTCAGCAACTTCCTTTCCCTGGAACCTCTCATGAAGTTTCTGGAAAACGATGAAGAAGGCGGGAACGACAAAGAGCAGGGCAACGGTGCCGATGCTCATGCCGCCGATGACGCCGAGGGCGAGGGCACGGTTGCCATTGGCACCGGCGCCGCCCTCGATGACCAGCGGAACCATACCGATAATCATCGTGGCTACGGTCATCAGGATGGGGCGCAGACGCTCCTTGCAGGCCTCGAAGGCAGCCTCGACGATGCCCATGCCCTGGGCACGGCGCTCGGAGGCGAACTCCGTAATCAGGATGGCCGTCTTCGACAACAGTCCGATCAGCATGATGACACCCGTCTGCAGGTAGATGTTGTTGTCCATGCCGGGGAAGTGAACCAGCGAACCGAGATATGCAAACACAAAGGCGCCCATCAGTCCGAACGGCACGGAGAACAGCACGGCCCACGGCGTGAACCATGAGTTATAGAGCGAAGCCAGGATGAGGTATATGAGGATGACGCAGATGACGTAGATGAGGGCCGTGGTGTTTGAACCGGCTGCTTCCTCCACCTCGCGCGACATGGCACTGTACTCGTAGGTGTAGCCTTTCGGCATCTCCTTCTCAAACACCTCTGCGATGATCTCGTGAACCTCACCCTCGCTGGCGCCGTTGGCCATGATGTTGCAGGTGATGCTCTGGAACAGGTTGAAGTGCTCGATGTTCGACGGACCGACAATCTCCTTCAGCGAGACGAACTCAGCGAGCGGAGCCATCTTGCCGCCCTTCACCTTGACGAAGATGTTGTTCAGCGACGAGGGGTCGAGGCGGTACTCGGGCGAGGCGGCAGCCATGATGCGGTAGACCTTACCGAACTGGTTGAAGTTGCCGATGTACGAACCGCCGCAGAAGGAGCCGAGCGTGCTCAGCACCGTCTTCGGCGACACACCGGCACGGTCGCACTGTGTGGGGTCGACTTCAACCTGATACTTCGGGTAGCGCTCCGAGTACGATGACATGGCCATGTTGATTTCGGGCCGCTCGGCCAGCTTGTTCAGGAAGTTCTGGGTGTGCTTGGCAAACTCCGACAAGTTGCCGTCGGAGGGGTCCTGCACCACGAGGCTCACGCTGTTGCTCGAACCGTAGCCTGGCACCTGTGGCAGCTGGAAGGGCAGCACCTGCACGTTCTTGATATCCTTGCAGGCAAAGTATATACGGCCGATGACGAGGTCGATGAGGTGGTTCATGCCCGGGCGGTCGTCCCAGTGCTTCAGTCGGACGACGAGCGTGGCAAAGTTGGAGCCGTTGCCCGAAATCAGGCCGTAGCCGCAGGCCGTGGCAAAGCTCTCCGTCTCGGGAATCTCCTTCACCTTGGCCTCCACCAGCTTTGTCAGCTCCTGCGTCTGCTTCAGCGTATAGCCCTCCGGTGCACGGATCTCAGCGAGGAAGACGCCCTGGTCCTCCTGCGGCACGAGGCCCGACGGCAGGTTCTTCATGAAGAACATGAGCAGGACGGCGGCAACGGCCAGCAGGCTCCATGCCAGGATGGGGCGCTTGATGAACTTCTGGACGCTCTTGCTGTACTTGTTGTAGATAGCGTTGTAGCTGGCAGTATAAGCCTTCTTCGTATAGTATGTCAGACTCTTGCCTTCCTTCTTGCCTTCAGTCACCTTCAGCATGATGGCACAGAGGGCGGGGCACAGCGTCAGGGCCGACACGCACGACAGGCCGACGGCCGAGGCGATGGTGACGCCGAACTGCGTGAAGAACGTGCCCGACGTGCCGCCCATGAAGGTGACGGGGACGAACACCGCCATGAATACCAAGGTACACGAGATGACGGCCACCGACACCTCGCTCATGGCCTGGCGCGTAGCCTCGCGGGCGTCGCTGATGCCACCCTCCATCTTCGCCATCACGGCCTCGACCACCACAATGGCGTCGTCGACCACCGTACCGATGGCCAGCACCAGTGCAAACAGCGTCAGGATGTTCAGCGAGAAGCCCGCCAGCGCGACGATGGCGAACGTTCCCAAGAGCGATACGCAGATTGATATCGAGGGTATGATCGTCGCCTTGATGTTCTGCAGGAAGAAGAACACGACGAGAATCACGAGGATGATGGCTATGATGAGCGTCTCCACCACGTTGTGGATGGCCGCAAAGAGGAAGTCGTCAGAGGTCTGCATGGTGACGAACTCCAGTCCGGCGGGCATCGTTGCCTTCATGTCCTCACACATCTTCGTGATGCGGGCGTTCACCTCGGTGGCATTGGCATCCGGAGCCTGGAAGACCATGAGCAGCGTACCGGGCTGGCCGTTGATGTTCGACAGGAAGCTGTAGCTCTGGGCGCCAATCTCCACCTCGGCCACATCGCCTAAGTGCAGCAGGTGGCCGCCGTCGCTCGTCTTCAGTACGATGTCGTTGAACTCCTCGACGCTCTTCAGCGTGCCCTTGTACTCCATCGAGTACTGGTACTTGTTTTCCGACTGCTCACCTAAGGAGCCCGTCGACGTCACGAAGCTCTGGCCGCTGATGGCGGCGAAGACGTCGTTCGGCTCCAGGCCGTACTGCGCCATCACGTCGGGCTTCAGCCAGATGCGCAGGGCGTAGGTGTTACCCAGTGCCGTCACATCGCCCACGCCCGTGATACGCATCAGGCGCGGCTTGATGTTGATGTCGACGTAGTTCGAGATGAAGTCGTCGTCATACTTCCCGTCGGCGCTCCTCACGGCGAGGATGCGCAGAATGTTGCTCTGCATCTTCATCACCTGTACGCCCACCTTCGTCACGTCGGCAGGCAGCAGGGCCAGCGCCCTCGACACGCGGTTCTGCACGTTCACCGCCGCCATGTCGGGGTCGGTGCCCTGCTCGAAGAACACGCTGATGCTCACGTTGCCCGACGACGAGGCCTTCGAGGTCATATAGGTCATGCCGGGCACGCCGTTGATGTTCTCCTCCAGCGGCTGGATGACCGACTTCATAATCGTGTTAGCGTCGGCACCGGTGTAGGTGGTTATCACCATCACCTGTGGCGGTGCAATGCTTGGATACTGCTCAATGGAAAGCGACTTCATGCAGATGAAGCCCACCATCGCAATAACGATCGAGATGGCACACGCCATCACGTATCTTTTGATGAATATGTTGTTTTTCATCTTTTACTCTTCACTTTTCACTCTTCACTCTTCACTTTTCACTTCTTCCGGGAAGAGCACCTGCTGTCCTTCCTGCACGTTATTAGCTCCGATGGTCACGATCTTGTCGCCTACGTTGAGACCGCTGGTGACGATGACGTCCTTGCCGTTGCCAGTATCGGCCGTCGTCACCGTGACGGCGGTTGCCGTGCTGTCGGCCTTCACCTTATAGACTTGCTGCTTGTCCTGCAGCTTCACCACCGCCGTTTGCGGTATCACGATCACATCATTCTGGGCAAACGGCAGCACGACCGTACCCTGAATGCCTGAGAAGAGGTGGCCGTCGGGGTTGGGGAACGAGGCCTTTGCGCCCAGTGAGCCGGTGGCAGCATCCACCACGCCGGTCAGACTGTTGATGCGCCCCTTGTGCGGGTACTCCGTGCCATTTTTCATCACGAACGTCACTTCCGGCAGCTCAGCCATGTGCTTCGCCTTGTCCTCCTGAGTCAGACCGGCCGAGACAGAGGCTTCGATAAGCGCCTCTGTCACCGAGAACTCAGCGTCCATCGTCGTGTTGCCGCTGAGGATGGTCAGGTGGGTAGCGGGCGAGACCTGGTCGCCGGTGCGAACGGGAATCTCGCCGATGACGCCCGTTACCGGCGCAACAATCGTACAGAAGCCCAGGTTCACCTTCGCACGGCTCACCGATGCACGGGCCTGAGCCACCGAGGCCTGCGCCTGGCGGTAGGTGTTCTGCGAGTTGTCCAGCATATAGCGGCTCACGATGTTCTTCTCAAACAGGTTCTTGTTCGACTCGTACTCCAGCTTCGCGCTGTTCTCCTGAGCCAGTGCTGCCTGCAGGTTGGCCTGCGCTGCCTCCAGCTCAAGCCGGGCGTTGCGCGAGTCGATGACGAAGAGCGTCTGGCCCTTCTTCACCTGCTGGCCCTCGTTGACGAAGATTTTCATCAGCTGTCCGCTCACCTGCGGTGTGATGGTCACGTCAGCCTGTCCCTTCAGCTTGGCGCTGAACTTCAGAGGCACCTCAATGTTCGTTTTCGCCACCGTCATCGTCTCGAACGATGATGGAACTTCCTTAGGAATGTCGAGACCGCACGACGTCAGTCCACCGACAAGTGTAGCTACGGCTACAGCCCATGTCATTGCACTTTTCTTTTTCATGTTGATTGTCTTTATTTTAGTTTTTATTCATTTTCCTCTTTTAGGAGTATAGGGTTGGTAGCAATAACCCCCTAAGCGTCAACGATTTATCTGTTTCACTTCGTCGATTGATGCTTGTTTGGCTTTAGTTCTGTCGTGCAAAGTTACGACATTCCCGCCGAACGGCCAAATTTTTCTGACATTTTTTCCAAGGAAAAAACGGGGAGCGAAGACATCAGAAAAAGTAAAATGTAATTTGTAATATGTAAGAATCGCCGCTTTCCCCTGTATTTATCGGAGAAAGCGGCGATTTCCAAAATGTAAGACTTTGTAAGAATCAGAGCGTCAGCGGGCCGAAGCCCATACACGAGGTCGTTCCCAGTGCCGTCAGGGCGGCAGTGGCGGCTGCGATGAGGATGCGCAGCGCGACCTCCCAGAGCGAAGCGTTTTTCATCTTCATGTCTCGGTCCTCCTCACGGTT
>JAEEGJ010009856.1_pt1 | contig 25256 bp, 22 predicted proteins | sample 8958761 | NCBI WGS metagenome assembly JAEEGJ01 (sample SAMN16246546, study PRJNA631951) | gut metagenome | biome: gut microbiome; feature: rumen; material: RS-attached | host: Bos | place: Iran: Karaj | collected 2018-10 | reverse complement strand
GTTACGTTTATCTGCCGGAACCAGGGGAAGGCCCGAAGCCGCCGACATTTCTATAACCGCCCGGTTTCCACCGAACACTCCGTAGCGGGCCTTAATGGTTTCCATCAAAGGACCGCGAACTGTACAGGTGACTATTTCGCCTTTCTCCGCCGCAACTATGGCATCAACGGTTCCTTCACCACCGTCTGCAACGGGGACACCCTCCGTTTCGCAGTCTCCGAAAACCTCTTTTGCCGCTTTACTTAGAAGTTCAATTGTCTGTTCACTTGTGAGGCTTCCCTTGAATGAGTCCGACGCAAATAAGAGTTTCATATGATGTCACCTTCCTTGTAAGTTTGCAGCTATGGCCGGTGTGCAGAATGGGGGCCGATGTGCAGAATGGGGACAGGCCCAAACTGCACACGAAGCGTGCAATTTGGGCCTGTCCCCATTCTGCACGTCCGGCCCGGCAAACTGCACATAAAGGAGGAATAAATGGGATATGTAATATCGTATGATGTGGGAACGACGGGGGTAAAAACCTGCCTGTTCTCCATTGGGGAAAAGGTAGAGCTGGTGGACGGCGCATATGGTTCATACAAGCTCTACATTCTTGACAACGGCGGAGCCGAGCAGGACGGAGATGAGTGGTGGAAAGCCATGTGTGACAGCACCAAAACTCTCCTTGAGAAGACCGGAATAGACTCCAGCGAAATCTTCGGAATCAGCTTTTGCTCACAGATGCAGGGCCTGGTTCTTGTAGATAAGGAGGGCAACCTCTTAAGGCGCCCCATGAGCTACATGGATCAGCGTGCGGAGGATGTGATGGCCAAGTACGCAGGAGCCGGCCCGAGGGTAGCGGGACTCAGTATTCCCAAGCTTGTCAGAGCCCTGGCCTGCACTACTGCAGCACCTACTTCCGCAAAGGACCCCATTTGGAAATACAGATGGGTCAAGGAATACGAACCTGAAATTTACAAGAATATATATAAATGGCTGGACGTTAAGGAATACCTGATTTTAAGATGCACCGGTGAATTCGTAATGACCAAGGATTCCGCCTACGCCACCTTCCTTTACGACACAAGGGATGGCAAGTGGGAATGGAATCAGGGCCTGTGCAAAGCCTTTGGCGTTGATAAAAATCACCTTCCCAAGGTTATCGAGTGTACCGACAAGGCCGGCGGCCTCACGGAGAAGGCTGCAGCAGATTTGGGACTGAAAGTCGGGACTCCCGTATTTGGCGGAGGCGGCGATGCCACCCTTATCGGAGTCGGTGCCGGTTGTGTAAAACCCGGCGAAACCCACATTTACTCCGGAACCTCCGGATGGGTGTCAACCGTAACAAGCAAGCAGGTAGTTGATATAGTTTCCATGATTGCCGCAACGGTAGGGGCCAAGAAAGGAATCTTTAACTACTTTGCCGAGATGGAAACCGCAGGCAAGTGTTTCGAGTGGGTAAAGGAGCATCTGGCTCTTGACGAAATCGGCATTTACCTTAAGAAACAGCATGTGGCAGAGTGCACGGAATCAACCTACATAAGCCTTTACGATTACCTCTCTGACACCATTAAGAATTGCCCGCCCGGTTCAAACGGCGTAATCTTCACCCCCTGGCTTCACGGCAACAGATGTCCTTTCGAGGATCCCGATGCTGCGGGAATCTTTTTCAACATAAAGATAGAAACAGGAAAGACCGAGATGATTCGTGCGGTTTTGGAGGGTATCTGCTTCCACTTAAGATGGATGCTTGAGTGTGAGGACAAGAAGGTGGAAACCTCAAAGACCATAAGATTCGTAGGCGGCGGCGCCCTCTCAGAGGTAACCTGCCAGATTCTGGCGGACATCACGGGACGCACCATTGAAACCGTTGAGGACTCTCAGGACGTGGGAGCCGTGGGAGCGGCAATGATAGCCGGTGTCGGCCTTGGAATCGTGGATTCCATCGACAACGTAAGACACTATATAAAGGTTAAGAACACCTTTAAGCCAAACCCCGACAACAAGGCAATTTACGACAAAAACTATTCAGTATTCAAAAAGCTCCACGGAGCAAATAAGAAACTGTTTTCAGAAATGAACGATTAGGAGGCGGGACAGACAGATGGAAGATTTGGAACTTAGAAAACTGGTCTCGGACACAGGAATGGAACTGGTGGAGAAGAAGCTGGTTGCCAGAACCTGGGGAAACATAAGCGCAAGAAAGGATGCAACGCATTTTGCCATATCACCCAGCGGACTTGCTTATGATTTAATGACCCCCGAGGATGTGCCGGTATACAACATGGAGGACGGAACCTACGACGGCCCAAGAAAGCCCTCCAGCGAGAAGAAAATACATGCTTCCGCATATCAGATTTTTGACGACGTAAAGTTCGTCATTCACACTCACCAGGATTACGCCACAGCAGTGGGCCTTGTTGGGGCAGGAATACTTGATCTGACCCACGAGGAGAAGGAAATCCTCGGAGAAATAAGAGTTGCGGGATATGGACTTCCCGGAACCGGAAAGCTTAAATACAACGTTGAAGAGCAGATGCTTAAGGGCTCCAAGGTTGTTCTCATGATTCATCACGGTGCGGTTATCTGCGGTGCAGACAGATTTGATGCGGTGAGAAAGGCCGAGCTTCTTGAGGAAGTCTGCAAGAGAGCAGTGGAGAAAAACATCTTTAAGCCCCTCATCAACAAGGTCGAGCTCAGTTCCACCTTTAGAAACGCCTGCAAAGACGCGGTAATCGTTGATGACGAAAATGTCCTTGCCATTGCTGAGGGCAAAGGTTTTAAATGCCAGCTTGACGACATAGCTCAGATGATAGGAGGCAAAATCAGAGTCATCTCCAATAACGATGCCGACCTTCTTAAGGCTCTGAATAAACAGGATCTGGTACTTGTGAAGGGCGTAGGCGCCGTAATTCTTACTGAGGATCCTGATGATGCCAAAGCCCTTGAGATGTTAATCATCAAGTCGGCCATCTCCAAACGCCTTACTGATGCATTAAATGTCAAAATCGCACTGGGTGCCTTTGACTGCGCACTTATGAGATTCGTATACAAGAAGAAATACTCCAAGCAGAAAGGAAAATAAACATGGCAATGGACAAAGAGAAAAAGAAAGAAATTGCCAGGATGATAAAGTTCGGTTTATTCTCCGTATCTGCGGGAATAATAGAGTTCGTATCATTCGAACTTCTAAACGCATTTACACCCTGGCCCTACTGGCCCAAATACCTTATTGCACTGATTCTTTCAGTGGTTTGGAACTTTACTTTAAACAGAGCCTACACTTTCCAGTCCGCCAACAACGTTCCCATCGCAATGCTTAAGGTGGCGGCCTTCTATGCGGTATTCACTCCGGTAAGCACCATCGGCGGAGATTACCTGGCCAAAATGGGATGGAATGAGACTTTGGTTTTGGCCCTCACAATGGCCTGCAACTTTGTAACCGAGTATCTCTACGACAGATTCGTAGTATTCGGCAAATCAATAGACACAAACGAAAGAGCAATTAAAGATAAAGAAAATGGAGGAAACACTAATGAGTAACAATTGCGGAATTTCAAGATGGGACGACCCCAGTGAGATCAATGCCAGACTTAAGAAGCTGACAAGTCAGCCTATCTGGGAAGTAGATGATGAGTACTATAACTCAGAGATTATGCCCTACTACGATGAGAAATGTAAGGCATCAAAGGCAGTTTATGAGGAAGCAAAGAACTACATCCCCGGCGGTGTACAGCATAACCTTGCTTTCAACAAGCCCTTCCCCATGTGTATGGAAAGAGCAGAAGGCGCTTATCTTTACGATAAGGATGGCAACAAATACATCGACTTTTTACAGGCAGGTGGTCCTACAATCCTTGGAAGTAACTACGAGCCCGTAAGAAAGAGAGTAGAGAAATTACTTGAAGAGTGTGGCCCTGTTACAGGCCTTCTTCACGAGTCAGAGCTTATGCTTGCAAAGGAAATCAACAAGCACATGCCTAACGTAGAGATGTTCAGAATGCTTGGTTCAGGTACCGAGTCATGTATGGCAGCTCTTCGTATCGCTCGTATTGCAACAGGCAAGAAGAGAATCGTTAAGATGGGTGGTGCTTACCACGGCTGGTCAGATCAGCTTGTTTACGGCTTAAAGATTCCCGGATCACGTGGACTTCTTGAATCTCACGGTATCCCCGGAGCAGATTATAGAACCACAGATGAGTGCAGACCCAACGACTTAAATATGCTTGAAGCTATCCTTAAGAGAAACCGCTTAAAAGGCGGCACAGCTGCAGTTATGGTTGAGCCCTGCGGTCCCGAGAGTGGTACAAGACCCATCGCAAGAGATTACAACAAGCACGTAAGAGAGCTTTGCGACAAGTACGGCGCACTCCTTATCTTCGATGAGGTTGTTACCGGCTTCCGTGTAGGCATCGGCGGTGCTCAGGAATACTTCGATGTAGTACCCGATCTTACAATATTTGGTAAGATTATCGCAGGCGGATATCCCGCAGCAGGCGGTGTCGGCGGTAAGAAGGAATACGCACAGTTAATGGCAGCAGGCCTTGCAACAGGTAAGCATCGTGCATACGTTGGCGGTACTTTGGCAGCTAACCCCTTGTCATGTGTGGCAGGTACAGCAGCCATCCAGGAAATCGCAGCACAGAACGCTTGTGAGAAGGCAGGCAAGATGGGTGACAAGCTTACAGACGGCTTAAAGGAATTAATCGATCGTTACGGTCTTCCTTTCGTTGCTTACAACCAGGGTTCAATCTGTCACCTTGAGTGTACAGGCGCTATGAGCTTCGACTTCTCATCCTTAAGCTTCATTAAGTCAGCCCTCGGCATCCTTAAGAACAAGGATATGATGTATGTGAGAAAAGACTCCATGGAGAAGATGGGTGCAGCTTACATGGCAAACGGTATCGTAACCCTTGCAGGTTCAAGACTTTACACTTCAATGGCTGATACACCTGAAATCATTGATGAGGCTCTTAACAGATTCGAGAACGTATTCAAACACGTTAAAAAGACAGACAAGGGTCTTGTAAAATAAGGTATACTAAAACTATAATTGAGTAAGAGGGAATACCCTTCCGGTTGAAAGCCGGAAGGGTATTACTTAAGTTTGAAATTCTTTATGAGATTGGGCAGAGGGCATGAAAAAACTTAAGGACAAATTTCTACACTATATTAAGAAGGACTCGGAGATTGAAATTACGCTCTTTAAAGTCCTTGGTATTGCAGGAATTCTGGTAAGTATTTTTGCGGGGCTTCAAAGCATCCTGATGGGGCTTTCCATTTCAGGTGGATTAATTAACTTTGTGGCCGCCATCTTAAGTTTTCTTTTGTTATGGTTCGTGGATAAGACCGGCAAATATGTGGTGGGCTACATTATTACCACCGTTGCGGTATTCATGGGACTGTTCACCATGCTTTTCTTTGAAATGGGCGGATTGTACGGCTCCATGCCCTATTTCTTCACCTTCTCCCTTGTTTTCTCATTTCTGATGTTTCGAGGCAAACTCTTAATTGTAATGGAGACCATTGAGACCCTTTACTACGTAGGAGTGTGCTGTGTCGCATACGTTTATCCCCAGCTGGTTACTGACTATGTGTCAGAAGAAGATATGCTCCTGGATCAGGTAACGGGATTTGTTCTGGCAGGAATTGCCATCGGCCTGATTTTCTTAGTATACATAGCTCAGTACAGGAAACAGAAGGAAATTGCCGAGGAGGCCAGCAACGCCAAGAGCCGTTTCCTGGCCAACATGAGCCATGAAATCAGAACCCCCATCAACATGATGATGGGAATGAACGAGATGATTTACAGGGAGGCTGACAGCGATACCATAAGAGAGTATGCCCAGAATGCCGAAGCGGCAGGTAAGCAGCTTCTCTTTGAGGTTAACCAGGTGCTGCAGTTTTCCAGGCTTAATGCGGTGAAGGAAGAACTCATTAATGAGCCCTATGACTTCTCAGAAATGCTTGGTAACATCAGCGCATATTTCGGCAAGGAAGCCGCAAATAAGAGCCTGGAATTTTTGATGGAAAAAAACGGATATATCCCAAAAGTTCTTAAGGGCGACATGCGTAAGCTCCTGCAGATAATAACAAACCTTCTTTCAAACTCCATCAAATACACAAAGGAAGGCTGCATAACCTTTACAGTCAGAAACGAAAGCACTTCAGAGGATAAGGTAAGACTTTACTTTGAAGTTAAGGATACAGGCGTGGGAATTGAGAAGTCTGCTCTTAAAACGATTTTCTCAAGCTTCGAGCGTGCCGACCTTGCAAAGAACAGGAACATAGAAGGCACCGGATTGGGCCTTGCAATTGCCCAGGGGCTTGCGGAACTTTTCGGAAGCAGGATTTACGTTGAAAGTGAATACGGAAAGGGCAGTAAGTTCTATTTCTCTGTTGAACAGGAAATAGGAGATGAGGTTGAAACCTCCGGAAATGAATTTAAAAACGGTTCCTTTGTTGCTCCGGATGCCAAGATTTTGGTGGTTGATGACAACAAGATGAATTTAAGCGTTGTGAAATCACTTCTTAAGAAAACTCTTATACACGTGATTACGGCAGATGATGCCAGGGACAGCTATGAGAAGTTTGCCACAGAGAAGCCGGATCTGGTTTTGATGGATTATATGATGCCTGAAATCGATGGAATACAGGCCATGGAGCACTTAAGAGAAATGGACGGGGACAAGCACACCCCCATTCTTGTACTCACTGCAGATGTGTCGGCTGATAAGAAGGAGATGTTTTTACAGAAGGGCTTTGATGGATGCCTTTATAAGCCCATTGACTGGCATCTTCTTGAGCAGGAAATCTCGGAGCATCTTCCCGCAAGACTTGTAACAAGAATAGATGTAAAGGCATCCGAGGAATACACGCAGGAACAAATCGATATGTATTCCGAGCTTCTAAAGCCCTACGACATCAGCCTGTCTGAAGGCCTTAAGTACCTGGGAGGCGATTTAAAGCAGTATGCCAGAATCGCAGGCTACTTCGCAGAGAATTACGAAAAGGAGCTGGCAAATCTTGAGACCAGGCTTGACGCGAAGAACCTGGCGGATTTGACCATACTTTTCCACTCATTAAAGGGAAATGCCAGAAATGTGGGAGCCATTGACCTTTATCATACTGCGAAGAGACTTGAGAAGAGGGCAAGGCAGGAAGATATTTCATATATTACCTCTGCAGCAGGCTTTGTTAAGTTTGAATGGCTCAGAGCCAAGGAGGGCGTGGATACATTCTTAACAGAGTTTAATAAGAACAGTAATATAACAGAGTCTTACGAACAGCCGGTGAAAGAAGCTTATCTTGCATCCGCTGATTTGTATGAAACAGCAAAAGAGCTTTTGGAGTCTTTGGAAAGCTACAACCGTGTGGAATCCTTAAGACTTATAGACGAGCTGATGGAAAACAGCAAAGACGGTGAAATCCTAAACAGACTTAAAACTATCAGAGAAGACATTTCAGAAATAGAATTTGAAAAGGCACAAAAAGATATTAAGGGGTTAATGGAACAAAATGGCACAGGGAACAATTCTATACATTGACGATGATATCAACATGCTTAATTCAGGCGAGGATATACTGGTCAACGCCGGCTACAATGTAAGCCTGGCGAAATCAGGCTCTCAGGCAATTAAGCTTCTTAGCAGAAACACCGGGTATGACCTTATTCTTCTTGATGTGGACATGCCTGAGATGGACGGCTACGAAACCTTCGAGGAAATCAGGAAAATAACGGGCTGTGAGGATATCCCCATAATCTTCCTCACGGGAATGGACGCACCGGATTTTGAAATCAAGGGACTTAAAATGGGGGCTGCGGATTATGTAACAAAGCCCTTCATAAAGGAAGTATTTCTTGCAAGGCTTGGCTCCAGAATCAGAAAGGAAACCCAGGAGAGCCCCAAAGAGGAAAGTGCATCAGGTTACAACCTTGAGAAACTTAAAGAACTTGAGAAGGTTCTCACTCCCGCGGAGCTGTCGGTGGTTAAGCTGGTGGCGGAGGGATGCACCAACAAGGAGATTGCGGAGAAAGCCAATTACTCCTACGCATACGTAAAGAAGATGATATCCGGAATACTGGATAAGCTTTATCTTGATAACAGAAACGACATCAGGCATCTGATTAAGGAATAAAGGATAAAGAATATGGCAAAGGTAATCAAAAGGTAACTTTTGGTTACCTTTTTTAGTTGAATAAGTAACCTTTTGACACTGCCAATGACAAAACACTTTAGATAAAATATCCATGGTTAGAATAATATTTCATAGGAGCGTAACAAGTGGTTAGGAAATTTATAAAGAAGACAGCACTGATTATTATAGCAACCATGATGCTTACAGCCTGCGGAGAGACCGCTGGGGGAGAAGACATCAACCCGGAGGAATACGAAAGCTGTTGGACCGATGAAGACGGGGATTTAATAAAGCTGATTCCCTCAGAAAACAGCTACATTTTCAGAAAAGCAGACGGAAGAGTGGGAAGAGGAACATATACCGTAAACAATTCCCAGCTTACATATGACAGATTCATATACGACATCGTAAAGGACGGAGACGACAAGTTCTATCTTGATCAGAATGGCTCCACAACAAACACTACGACGGAAATTCTGGATGGCTACGTTTTTACCAAAACAGATGCAGTGGAAATTGATGAATACCCAAATGATTTGTTAGATGGAGTGTGGGTCAGCGATACAGGAACGAGACTTGAAATCGACATGGATATCAGTGAATACCGTGTCAGCCACGAAAACGGCAGCGGAATGGGAACTGTATTCGACTATGGGGATGGAAAGGGCGTTTACCTGTTTGCAGCGGATACTGCCTACGTCATCTGGAACGATTCAGATAACATAACCTTCGAATCCACTGATCCGGTTTATGCCGATGCGACTTTCACAAGAGAAACGGATTCTTACGGAGAAGAATATGACGACGGTTGAGATTATATTGTTTATAGCAGGAATAATCGGAGCAATTTATCACGGCAGGCAAAGAAAGTATTACGTCATGTGTGCCTGTCTGGTGGTGGCAATTATGATGTTTGTGCTTCTGGCACTGACAGTAATCCTCATTTTGGGGATAGATTAAATAACTTAGAGCACAGTAAGGTAAAGAAAATATAAAAGGAGAAAACAAATGAAAAGCATTAAACAAATATCGGCAATACTGTCGATGGCACTTATCCTGGCAGCAATCCTTGTAACAGGATGTGGCGCTGAGGAAGTTGTAAACAACGACCTTCCTCCCAAGGAGGTTAATGAGGATGAGGACGGAGCGGACTGGAGAACCACCAGATCCTTCGTATACCTTGACCAGAAGACACCTGAAGGAGTTGTAAAACTTCTTGCAGCTGTTTACGAAGCTGACGGATGTGTAATTGTGGCTCACAATGAGGCGTCTTACAATCCTTATCCCGACCTTGTACTTGTTGATGGCGTTCATGATTATGACACGGTAGAGGACAACATGTACATGACAGACTTTAACGGCGACGGTTACGACGATCTCAGCATCGACGACCTTATTGACGGCGCAAGAGTAAGCGAAGTATTCATCTTCAATAACTTTGAAAACTATTTTGAGTATTCGGACGAGTATTCAACAGTAAGAGCTAACCTTCAGAGCGTATCCTGCGAAGCATTAAAAGGCGCCTGGTATGTGGACGGCGACCTTGATGCCGGATACCTTGTAATTGACGAGGAAGGAAATGTTGTTTCCTACAGCTACGAAGGAACCGTTAACTACGAAGGCAAGGTAATTCTTGAGGAGTATGAGAACCCTGACGGAATTATGGAGCAGTGGTACAACATCTACGATAACGAAGGCAGCTTCGTATTCGGTTTCCCTGTACCTGAGGAAGAGGAGTTTGGCGAGTTCTACACTGGCCAGGACGGCGACATTCATTTCATGAGAACCGACTGCTGCGGTATGGACGGCTGGAGAGACTTCTACTTAAGCGCAGTTGAAAAGTGGGACAAGGATCATTCAAACGACACCATTTATGGATATAAGCTTATAAACCTTGATGACAACCCCATTCCCGAGCTTGTACTTATGGGCGGAGCAGACTGGTGCGAACTTGAGATTCACGCAGTAAGAGATGGTGAAGAGAAAGTCATCTACAAAGCAAAGAATCTTGGAGTTGACGGAAACGGTCTTCAGTTTTTCGAAAGAAGCGAAATGCTAATTGAAGGCAAGTGGAATGGCGGAATCGGTCAGTACCTTGTAAAGGATCCCTTTGATGCAGAACCCGACACAGTCTACATCGAACTCAAAGAAGTGACCGCAGGTGGACTTTCCGAGACAGAATCTACTGACATTATGTACATTCAGGAAACCGGCGATGCATATACAGCTCACTACGATGATGTGGCATATGACTTCTCAAGCCTTCCCGAAAAGGCAAATATTGAGGAGACCTATGGCATAAAAGATCTTGGAGCAACTGTAAGAATTGATGGCGAAGACGGAATAATGGATTACGCAGCCATCACAGAATACTTGAATTACTAAAGAGGTATAGAAATGGATAACAAATCAGGAAAGATTATTTTGTGGATACTTACTGTAGCGGCAATACTGCTTGCACTGATTTACTTCCCGTCTCGTGGATCATGCATAATCCTTTTGGGAGTTGTTATCATGATTCCCTTAAAGAAACTTGAGAATTTCTGGGCAAGCAAGAATGTGAAGCTTTGGGTCAGATTTGTGGCAGGACTAGTTTTTTTGGTTGTAGGCTTGGTTGCCGCTAACAATGCCGAAAGTATCAAGATTCAGGAGAGAGCGGAGAGACAGGCGGCACAGGCTGAAGCTACAGCCAAAGCTTCGGAAGAAACAAAAAAGACATTGATTGGGGAATGGCATTACGGCGATTCAGTGGCTATAGATATGTATTTCCTCTTCAATGAAGACGGCACCTTCCATAAATCCAGTGACGGTGGCGGAGACGATGAGGGAACATACGAAGTTGTTGATGGAAACAAGGTAAAGCTGCATGGTGATTGGAGCGACAGAGACTACGAATTCACCCTTGAAAATGCAGATACTTTAAAGGATAGTGAGGGAGCAAACCTGTCACGTCTCATTCGCGAATAAATGTCAGATTTTTTAAAAAATACTATACACAAATGTAGTACTAAAGGTGTAAAATAGAAGGGTGAATATACACAATACTACTTGGGGGTAGAGATGAGAGTTACAATTTTGGGCGCAAGAGGATCAATGCCCGTCGAAGGATCGGAGTACACCGAGTTTGGAGGCGGAACCACTTGCGTATTAGTCGAAACCGAAAGTCAGGCAATCTTTATTGATGCGGGAACCGGAATAATCAAGGCTCCCGCTATAGCTAATAAAGATATTTCAATTCTCCTGACACATCCCCACCTTGATCACCTTTTAGGACTCCCTTTCTTCGAAGTACTTAGAAGCAAGGGGAAACAAATCAATTTCTATGCATGCGTAAGAGACGGCAAGACTGCAAAGGAGCAGATTGACGGCCTTTTTGATGTGCCTTACTGGCCATGCAAAATAGAGAATTACCCAGCCGAGGTAATTTATCATGACTTAAAGCTTCCCACCATGATAGGTGATGTAAAGGTTGAAGGAATAGAGGCCATACATCCCGGGGGGAGCATAGTTTATAAGCTTACCCATGAAGGTAAAAGCGTAGTTATCTCCACTGACTACGAATTCGACGAAGAGATGTCCGGAGATTTAGTGGATTTTGCCAAAGATACAGATCTTCTGTTGATGGACGCTCAGTACACTGAAGAAGAATATAAGGAAAGGATGGGCTTTGGACACTCGACCCTTAAACAGGCCATGAAGGTGTTTAAGGAGTGCAATGCTAAGAGGGTGCGCTTCGTCCACCACGATCCATTTCACAATGATGAGTTCCTTAGGAATTTGGAACAGCCGATTAAAAGCACTCAGATCATGTTTGCAAGGGAAGGAGAGGAGATAGTTCTATGAGCGAGGTTTACAGCCTGGAGCGAATGATTAAGATAGCCATCGAGCTTAGTGCCGAGAAGAACTTTGACCGTCTTATGTCCAAAATCCTTCTTGAGGCAATGGACATTTGCCACTGCGACGCAGGTACGGTTTATGTGCTGGAGGATGAGTTTCTACACTTCCACACCATGTTTACCAAGTCCAAGGGCACAACAATTGAGGAGCAAAACAGCGGTAACAAGCTTCCTCCGGTACCTCTTGGCAGGAAAAATGTCTGCGCCTGCTCCGCAATCGACAACAAGTTAATCAACATAGCAGATGTTTATGAATCAAAGGATTATGATTTCTCCGGAGCCCAGAAATACGACTCCATCACGGGATACAGAACCGGCTCCATGCTGGTTATTCCCATGGCAGATGAGAAAGGCGAGATTATCGGAGTTTTGCAGTTAATAAACGCAATGGATAAGGATGGAGGGACCATTCCCTTCGATAAGTCCTTTGAGGAGATTATATCCGCTTTGGCCTCGCTGGCAGCGGTGAGCCTTAACAATCACAGACTGGCGGAGGAGGTTAACAACCTCTTACATTCCTTCGTGGAAGTTATGGTTGATGCCATCGACGCAAGAAGCTCCTACAATGCCAACCACACAAGAAGCATGGTTCGTTACGCCGACAAGTTTGTGGAGTGGCTAAGGGCCAACAATGACGATTGGAAATTCACAGACGACTCAAAGGACGCGTTCCTTATGAGCATCTGGCTTCACGATATAGGTAAGCTGATTGTTCCTTTGGAGGTTCTGGATAAGCCTGACAGGCTTGGAGGATTAAAGGCTGGGCTTAAGAGCAAGATTGAGATTGCCTGCCTTAAGGAAAAAATCAGATCTCTCGAATATCCCGCTGTAGGCGGCGAATGCGAAGAAAACATAAGTAAACTTAAGAAGGCATGGGAAGCTATAGAAGCAGCCAACACCGCAGGCTTCCTGCCGGATGAGAAACTGGATGAGCTCAAATCCTACGCATCCATTGTATGTAGGACAGCGGATGACAAGGAGGTTCCTCTTCTTGATGACAAGGAACTTGAAGCCATCACCGTAAGGAAGGGTACACTTACGGATTCAGAACGCGCAGTTGTGCAAAGTCACGTATCCTATACATCAAGAATGCTTGAGAAGATGACCTTCAAGGGAATCTACAAGAACGTTCCCTTCTGGTCCGGTTCGCACCACGAGTTCATCAACGGTAAGGGTTATCCCAACCACTTATCGGGAGATCAACTTCCCAACGAATCGAGACTTCTCACAATTATCGATGTATACGACGCACTTACGGCAGAGGACAGGCCCTACAAGCCGCCTATGCCTGCAGAAAAAGCTTTCGGCATATTGGGGAATATGCGCGATGACGGCCAGATAGATGGGGAGCTTCTGGCGAAATTCATTGCAAGCGAAGCTTGGAAGAAATAGAAACCAATCTTACTGAGGCACAGTAAAGAGAAGTGTAGAAAAGGAGCAAACGGGAAAAATGGAGACTAAAAAGAAAATGCTCGTCATTATTGGTGCCGTAGCGGCAGCAGTAGTGATTGGTGTTGTGTTGTTTTTCGTTCTGGGTAACGATTCAATCAGAGCGACTACAATGAAACTTCTGAGGATGGAAGGAGAAATAACACTCGAAGAGAACGGAAAGACTAAGGAAGTAAAAGAAAATCTCAGGCTTAAGAACGGAAATGCGCTTAGTACCGGTGTAAAGAGCCTGGTTTCAGTAGGGCTGGATGAAACGAAGATTGTTACCATGAATGAGTCCAGCCGAGCAGAGTTTTCTCAGGTGGGCAAAGATCTTGATTTGAACTTAACCCAAGGCAGCCTTTTCTTTGAGGTAACGGAGAAACTTGAAGCCGACGCCAGTTTTGAAATACATACTTCAAATATGGTAGTGGGTATTCGAGGTACTTCAGGGTATGTATCGGCAGATGATGAGGAAGAAAATGATTCCCTTATTATTACTGATGGTAACGTTCACGTAAAAGGTAAAAACCCTGTTACCGGTGAAGAAAAAGAAATCGACGTTCCTGCCGGAAAGATGATTAAGATTTATCTTTATAATGACAGGAAAAAAGATAGCATCATGTTCGAACTGGTGGAAGCTCCCGCTGAAGAACTTCCCGAATTTGTAAAAGACAGGCTTAAGGAGAATGAGGAACTCCTTGATAAGGTAGTTGATGACACGGGCTGGGATAGAAACGTAATTCTTGGTATTGAGGTTGTAACACCAACCCCTACACCTACGCCAACTCCCACACCAACACCGGAGCCTCCTACACCCACACCGACTCCGGAACCAACATTGACACCGACACCGACTCCTTCACCGGTGCCTACACCAACACCTGAACCAACACCGGAGCCCACATCCGAACCAACGCCTGAGCCAACACCTGAACCCACATCGGAGCCTACAGAGACTCCTACACAGGCGATCCCGACTCAGACACAGGATCCGAATCAACAAGATCCGAATCAATCGGATCCAAATCAGCAGAATTCGAACCAATCGGATCCCAATCAAGTTTCACTAGTCCAGGATCCAAACTTCCCAGATACATATAACGTTGTCAAGGGCGGTCAAACCCTGGGAAACTGGAGCTCTTCGGATTACTCATTTAAACCGACGGTCAATAATCTCAGCTTTCCCATACAAGTAGAAGATGGAAGCGGGACGGAAATAAATCTGTCAAATGTTAACTTTGATAATCTTGATGCTGGTCCGTATACTTTTGTACTGGGAAATGGAACGGAACTTGCCTACACGGGAACATCGGGAGAATGGGATTTTTATCAGAATGACCAAAGTTATTTTGACCATAATGCTGATCCAAGTTTCCCGGTAGCCAATTTAACTGGGGGCTATACAGACTTTTATACAACAAGTGATGGAGCGAGTGACCCGAACGGTATCGTCAGATATAGAGTATATGATGATGGTACAATAACAAATAATCCATAATGTACAAAGCATCATATAGAAGGAATTATTAAGATGAAAGAGGAAAAGAAAAAGATTAACTCACTTAGTAAGAAGCAAATTATCATTATCACCACCGCAGTAGCTGCGGTGGTGATTGGTGTGGTTTTATTCCTGGTTTTGGGGAATAACTCTTTAAGAGCAACCACCATGAAACTTCTTAGGATGGAAGGAACAGTAACTCTCGAAGAAAACGGAGAAGCCAAAACTGTAAAGGAGAACCTGAGACTAAAGAACGGAAATGCACTTAGTACCGGTGTAAAGAGCCTGGTTTCAGTTGGCTTAGACGATACTAAGATTGTTACCTTAGATGAAGAAAGCCGTGCGGAGTTTACCCAGAAGGGTAAGGATTTGGATCTTTTCCTTTCAAAGGGCGATTTGTACTTTGAAGTAACTGAGAAACTTGAGGCAGATGCTTCATTTGAAATAGCTACATCAAACATGGTAGTGGGAATAAGAGGAACATCAGGTTACGTTTCAGCCGATGACGTCGATGGTAAGGAAACTCTTATTATCACTGATGGAGTGGTACATGTAAAGGGTAAGAACCCTGTTACCGGTGAGGAAAAGGAAATCGATGTACCTGCCGGTAAGATGATTAAAATCTATCTTTACAACGACAGGAAAAAAGACAGTATCATGTTTGAACTGGTAGATGCTCCTGCTGAAGAACTTCCTGAGTTTGTAAAGGACAGACTTAAAGAGAATGAAGAATTACTAAATAAGGTAGTAGAGGATACCAATTGGGATAGGAATGTAATTCTTGGTATTGAGGTAGTGACACCGACACCTACGCCGGAGCCTCCAACACCAACACCGGAACCTCCCACACCCACACCTACACCGGAGCCTACATTAACACCAACACCGACTCCGACACCAACACCGGTTCCGACACCTGAACCCACGCCGGAGCCTACCCCTGAACCAACACCGGAGCCTACACCTGAACCTACGCCGGAGCCCACACAGGCACCCTCGGATCCTCCGAACAATAACGATCCAAATGACCCTAATAATGGAGACCCCAGTGATCCATCCTCTAACCCGGGATCAAATACAACGGCATCTATAACACCTAATGCGGATAATTCCAGCATAAGTGATGTAAAAATTAATGGAAACACAATTGGAACATACGATGACGGAACGTTCTATCCAACTCAGAGTACAACTGTTCCAATCATTGGTGATAATGGATCAACAATAAATCTTTCTAATGTTTCTTGGAGAGATACGCCTAAAAATACCACGATTTCGGTGGGAAATGTAAGTATACGTCAGAGGAACGAGCAAGGCGATCCGACTTCATACGAGATTCAGCCGGCAGGCAAGACATATGGAGTAATTGAAACAGATCGGGATAACAATATTACTAGATTTTATTCAAGCGAGACTGATCAAATCAATGGTAATGTGGGTGCAACCATAACGGATACAGGAGAGTATTGGGATTCAGAAATGTAATTGCTGAATAGTTGGTTTTGGGTTATTTGAATAATACAATCGGATTAATAGACCTGTAACTGATGAAGGAGGTTTATTATGAGCGAAGAAAAGAAAGTTAAACTTGGTAAAAAACAAATTATCATTATCACCACCGCGGTAGCGGTGGTGATTGTGGCGTCTGTACTTATCTGGCTTTTCTCTGCAGACGGACCCATAAGAGCCACCACCATGCGACTTCTTCGAATGGAAGGTACGGTTACTCTCGAAGAAAATGGAGAGAATAAAACAGTAAAGGAAAACCTTCGATTCAAGAGTGGAGATGCTGTCTCAACCGACGTTCAAAGCCTTGTTTCAGTGGGCCTTGATGACACCAAGATTGTAACTCTCGATGAGGAGAGCCGTGCTGAATTCCAGAAGGCAGGCAAAGACCTTGAATTAACACTCACCAAAGGAAAACTGTTCTTTAATGTTACTGAGAAGTTGGATGCTGACGCTAGTTTCAGTATTCGCACCTCAGACATGGTAGTGGGTATCCGAGGAACCTCCGGAGTCTATACCGTGGACGAGTATGGAAGACCGGCTCTCTATTTGACAGACGGTGTAGTTGAGATAACAGCGACCAATCCCGAAACCAATGAAACAAAAACAATCACAGTTACTGCTGGTACAAGAGTATCTGTTTACTTCTACAGTAACGCAGAAGAAGGACATACTGTAGAGTTCTATGAAGTAAAGATGACACCCAACATGATTCCAGGGTTTGCTATGGATCAGATTTGCAGTAGTGAAGAACTGATGCAGAGAATCGCAACGGATACAGGGTGGAAAGACACAGAGATTAAAGATATTGGAGATAAGGTTAAGGCCGGAACCTATACCCCTATAGAATCTGAACCGGTAAATTTAGGTTTAATGGAACCGGACGACCTTATGCCTAAAACAAAATTAGAGGAAGTAGTAGAGGAACCGGAGGAAGAAGAGCCTACTGAAGAAGCAGAGGAAGAGCCGGCAGAGGAACCTGCGGAAGAACCCGAGGTTGAAGCTGTTAATGAGCCTCAAGTGGCGGCGCCTGTCGATTATGCTGCTTTAGGAAGAAGTGATCCGGCAGTTCTTGCAGCCATTTCTGAAATTGGGGAGGATGGAACAATCTATCTCCAAGGTGGAGTCATTTTTGACTGGGAATACTATGCTAAAATGAATCCTTTGGTAGCTTTAGCCTACGGAAATGATCCATATGCGCTACTTTACCACTACATCCATTACGGTCAGAGTGAGGATTCCAGATTCCCGAGCGCTGAAGAGGAGCATCAGGTAGCAGCTGAGAAGGTAGAGGAACAGCGTAAGGCTGAACAGTTCCAGAAGGAACAGGAAGAAGCTAACAGAAGGGCAGCTGAGGAAGAAAACACAGAAGCAAATAATCAGAGTTCAAGCTCGACACCCACATCATCTGCATATTCAACAATCTCGGGAATGGCACTGGGAAGCGAAACCAATATAGGAAATGCTTTTATTTCTCGAGATCAATCAGGTAACTATACAGTTGAGGGAAATGACTACGCTATTACAACAACCGGATTCACTCAGGGCAATGGTTATGTTACCTTTGATGGATTAGATGGTGGCACTTACAGACTTGATGATGATGGAACGATTACACAGATTCAATAGCTTTTGACACAGCATATAGAGGGATGCTGAATATGGGAGAGGAAAATAAAAGGAGAATTACCCTAAGTAAAAAGCAAATTATCATCATCACCACCGCAGCAGCTGCGGTGGTGATTGTGGCGTCTTTGCTTATTTGGCTTTTGGGTGGAGACAGCCCAATCAGAGCCACCACAATGAAGCTCCTTCGAATGGAAGGAGAGATAACGCTTGAGGAGAATGGAAAGACCAAGACTGTCAAAGAGAATCTAAGGCTTAAGAGTGGAAATGCCCTAAGCACAGGAGCAGCAAGTTTGGTTTCTGTTGGTTTGGATGAAACCAAGATCGTAACGTTAAGTGAGAAAAGTCGTGCTGAGTTCACTCAGAAAGGCAAGGACCTTGACCTTTATCTGTCTAAGGGAGAACTGTTTTTTGAGGTAACGGAGAAACTTGAGGCTGATGCTTCTTTTGAAATCGCAACAGACGACATGGTAGTAGGTATCAGAGGTACATCAGGATACATTTCAACTTATGATGCAGAAGGAAAACAGTCCCTGATTATCACCGACGGCGTGGTGCATGTTAAAGGTAAGAACCCGGTTACCGGAGAGGAAAAAGAAATCGATGTTCCCGCCGGAAAGAGGATTAAGATTTATCTCTATAATGACAGGGAAAAAGACAGTATCATGTTTGAACTGGAGGATGTGAAAGAAGAAGATCTTCCTGATTTTGTAACAGACAGGCTTAAGGAAAATGAGGAATTGCTTATTAAAGTAGTTGACGACACCGGATGGGACAGAGAGGTAATTCTTGGCTTAAGCGCGGTTGAAACACCTACCCCTACGCCAACGCCTACACCCACACCAACCCCGGAACCGCCGACTCCTACTCCGACTCCGGAACCTACATTGACACCGACTCCGACACCTTCACCGGTTCCTACGCCAACGCCGGAACCTACACCTGAGCCAACGCCGGAGCCCACACCCGAGCCTACGCCGGAGCCCACACCGGAACCTACAGAGACACCTACAGATACTCCGACGACCCAACCCACGGATCCTCAGCCGACACAACCAACACCACCTCCTGCAGGAAGAACAGGAACATTTGAGAACGGCGTTATTACCTTGGACAACGGCAATCATATCTCAATGGAAGGAGACTCTGCTATCCTTCAGGAGCCAGGAACTTATACATTCCCTGTCGTAGTCGCAGATGGGGGCACATTAATGCAAGTTCCGTTAACAGACGTGAATTTTGAGAGCGTTCAGGTTGGAACGACAATAAATTTAGATAATACTAACACTTCAATACAGTGTTATCATGATGAACAGGATCATGCGGATTATTTTAGGATAATTGATAGTAGTAATGGTTATGAAGAAACCATTGATAAACTAGGTGTACCTTATGTGTCTTCAGAGAAGTTAATCCTTTCGGCTCCTAACGGATCATACAGTGTCAATCCATCTACTGGAGCGATAGGAAGCTCAGGTTAAACAGGAAATCATATGACAATCATGAAAAACAAAACCTTAAAACAACTTTTATATTCCCTCCTTGCAGCCCTTGTGGTAACTTGTCTTATCGCAGGCGCAGGAGTACTAAAAAGCCTTGACACCAGAGCCCTTGATGCCTGGTATCAGGGACCGAAAGCCTTGGATGGCGAAATAATACTGATAGAGATTGACGACCGAGCCATCGATGAGCTGGGCCCTTACAACACATGGGGCCGAGACGTAATGGCCAAGGCTCTTGAAAAGCTGGCAGTGGATTCTGATGCCCGTCCAGCGGCAGTTGCCATCGATGCTCTCTATGTGGGTGAAACCGAGAAAGAGAATGATGACAGGCTGGCGGCAGCGGCTAAGGAGCTTGGCTGCGTAATCACCGCAACTCATGCCAACATAGGAACCAAGGCTGTCATGGACGATGACGGAAATCTGAAATATGACTATAACGCCATCTTTGATTATGAGGAGCCCTTCGATGCCTTAAGGGAAGCCTCTACTCAGGGCCACATCAATGCCATGTACGATACTGACGGCATTCTTCGTCATGCTCTGCTTTACGTGGAGCCGGATGGAGGAAAGGTCTACTCCATGGCTTTTGAGGCTGCAAGAGCCTATGCCAAAGCTAACGGAATGACCATCGAGGAGCCTCCCACGGATGCTGAAGGTCACTACTATGTTTCGTTCTCGGCTCTGCCCGGAGGATTTGATGACGGCTACTCCATTGTGGACCTCATAAACGGCGATATTTCACCTGATGAATTTGAAGGCAAAATCGTCTATATCGGCCCTTACACCATAGGCCTGCAGGATGCATATTTTACTCCCGTAGATCATGCAAAGCAGATGTACGGAGTTGAGTATCAGGCCAATGTAACCCAGGCAATTCTTGACGGAGCTTACAAGACTGAGGTCAAAAATACACCTCAGGCAATCGCTTTGTTTATCATATGCTTCATATCCTTCTTCCTTTTCCAGAAGGTTAAGATGAAAGTATCTACGGCCATTACGGTTGGTATAATTGGGGCGTATATCGGAGCAAGCTTCGTTTTTTACAATAATAAAATTAATGGGGTGGGCCATGTGTTGCACCCTTTGTGGATTCCTGTGGGAGTCCTTGTGCTCTACATCGTGTCCATTGTCATTAACTACGTGCGTTCGGTTATTGAGAAGAGGCGCGTTACCAAGACCTTCGAGCGCTATGTGGCGCCTGAGATTGTTACCGAGATTCTGAAAGAGGGTATCGAGAACCTGTCTCTGGGCGGCAAGACATGTGATATTGCAGTGCTTTTCGTAGATGTTCGTGGTTTTACCACAATGTCAGAAAGACTTACGCCTGAGAAGGTGGTCTTCATCCTTAATAAGTACCTGACCATGGCAAGTGACTGCGTTGAGAGAAACAAGGGAACCCTTGACAAGTTCGTTGGCGATGCAATGATGGCCTTCTGGGGTGCACCTTTAGCTCAGGAAGATGCGGTTTACAATGCGGTGAAGACGGCGAAAGAAATCGTTGAGGGCGCAGCTAGAGTTTCAGATGAACTTAAGGCTGAAATCGGCGAGGAACTTCGCGTTGGCGTAGGTGTGAACTTTGGACCTGCGGTTGTGGGTAACATGGGTGCGGAGAAGCACATGGACTATACCGCCATCGGCGATACGGTTAACACCGCAGCAAGGCTTGAAGCCAATGCTCCCGGCGGTAAGGTTTACATCAGCCGTGCCGTTGCAGATGAGCTTGGAGACAGAATCACCTACACCTCCCTTGGAGCTACGATTAAGCTTAAAGGTAAGGCTGAGGGATTCGAGGTTCTGGATTTGGAGACTGTGAAATAAGGAATTTCATGGTATGATGGAAACAGAATATTGAAAGTGAGGATTAAGGATGGGCGTTGCACTTTGGATTGTGATTATAGTGATTGCGATGGTTGCGGGCCTGTCCTTTGTTTTTGCCCATATGATTACCCACGGCAAGAGGCAGACACTGGATGAGTCCTGGGAGTGGGAGCTTTCTCATGTGCCTGCGGTCAGGAAGTTTAGCCGTGATATGCTTACGGACTATGTGATTAAGGGGCCTAAGGGTGAGGATATTCATGTGGCTTTGCTGGTTTCTCCTGAGCCGTCGGATAAGTATGTGATTCTTGCTCATGGGTATACGGATAACAGATTCGGAATGATGAAGTATGTGCCCCACTATTATGATCTGGGGTTTAACTGTATTCTCTTTGATGAGAGAGGACATGGGGAAAGTGCACCGGAGCCTTGCAGTTATGGGCCGAGAGAACTGGATTATCTGATGGCGGTGGTGAAGGATACGCTTGAGAGATATGGAGGTTCCGGGTTTGTGCTGGGGCTTCATGGAGAGTCTCTCGGTGGGGCCACGGTTCTCATGTCTTTAGCCGAGCCTCTTGTGAAGGAAAATGTGAAGTTTGTGGTGGATGACTGTGGCTTTGCGGATATTGTTACGGTGCTAAAGGTTGGACTTAAGATGTATCATGTGCCGGTTTGGTTTTTGTATCCGGCGCTTTTGGCTGCATGGGTTATGTATGGATTCAAGCTTTGGAAAGCAAGACCCATTGACTATGTATACGGAAACAAGATTCCTTTGCTTTGCATGCATGGCGCCAAGGATGATTTCATAGTGCCTGAGCACAGTAAGCGGGTGTATGAAGCTACGGGCGGGCCCCGTGAGATTCACCTCTTTGAGGGCGCCTGGCACGCCATGTCCGCGGTGGACAGGCCCGAGGAGTATGGGGAAGTACTTTCTGAGTTTCTGAAAAGTTTGGGGCTTTGAAAAGGGTTCTTGGAGAGGGTGTGAAAATTATTGGGAGGAAAATCTTATGGAAAATGTTTTAGTGTTTGAAGATTTGGAGAAGGTAGAAGAAAGAAGGTTGGCTGAAGTTCTTAAAGATGTTGATATGGAAACACTGGTCAGGGCCTGCGCCGGAACATCACCCAGCAATAAGGCTTACATCAGGGAAGTGGTGGACTCAGGAAAGTTTGATGCTTTGATAAAGGAGTTTCCCCCTACCAGGATTGAAGATATTGATAAAGCACAAAATGAGATACTTGAGCTTGTTAGAAAAGGGACGCGATAAGCGTCTCTTTTCTTTTTACGCACTACATGCTAAACTGTTTATGAATTACTTTCATTGAATCTGGATATAAGTTGAATCACACGGCAGTTCTGCCAATTATTCCCAATTTATAAAATATAGGGACTGTGCCAGAGGGTATTTTTGTATTTAAAAATGTAACACAATTTGTATTGCAAATAATATTACATGGAGGTATCATGAACTTAGAAAGTATATATGATTTCGAGTGGGATCCCGCCAAGGAGCGGGCTAACATACGAAAGCATGGCGTGGATTTTTCCACAGCGACGCTTGTTTTTAATGATAGGTATTTAGCAATTAAATATGATGCTGAACATAGTTTAGATGAAGACCGGTTTTTAGCTATCGGAACAATTAATGGCTGCATCACGGTTTTTACCGTTGTATTCACAATACGATCAGAACTTGCCCGAATCATTTCGGCTCGGCCTGCAAACCAAAGTGAAAGAAAGGAGTATTACGATGGCATACGTTAGAAAGAAAATAGATATATCGGCTTCGCCAACCAAGGAACAGTTAGAGATGCTTGAGAGAGCTTCGAAAATGCCTTTCGTCTATGACGAGGATAATCCTCCGCTCACAGAGGAAGATTTAAAGGGCTTTAAACATGTATCGGAGTTTACTGAAGAGGAATTGGAACGTTTTGCGTTTCTGGCTAAACTTAAGAAATATGATGAGAGCAAGAAAACCGTCTCCCTTCGCCTCCCTGCGAAAACTATCCGCAAGGCAAAGTCCTTAGGGAAAGGATACACATCTATACTTGCAAGAATCATTGAGTACGGCTTGGACCATGAGGAAATCCTCGAGAAATGCTTATAGGAAACCTAAACGGGACGTGGAGTTTTTTCCACGTCCCGTTTGGTTTAGTTTTATTTGGTGCACATTAATCGACTTTCAATGCCCGTCCTGTGGAACCGAGAAGCTCCTTCTTAAGATCGCCCTCATCAAGCACAAGTTCGCCGTTTATGAACACCTTCTTGATTCCGAAGGGCTTACCCTGATCAGGAGTGGCAGCTTTGATTTCTGACTCGTCAAAAACAGTCAAATCTGCAAAGTAGCCTTCTTTCAAGTAACCTCTGTCTTTAAGCATGAATCTGTCGGCGATGGCACCGGTCATCTTTCTGATTGTCATTGGCATAGAGCAGGCTGTTCCATGAAGTGAATCTCTTATGAACTTGGGATAGCAGTCGTAGATTACGGGATTCTGGATTCCGTGTTCCTCAACCCAGCCGTCTGTCATATATAAGCAGTTCGGATTCTTTTCAAAATCACTGATAATCTCAGGAGTGGAGTAAGGTCCCATGTTGACGCGACCCTGGAAATTACTCTTCTCGCAAAGCATAAGGTATGCGTCAAGATCTTTCATGCCTTCCTCCCTGGCAATCTGATGAACGGTCTTTCCTTCGTACTTTTCAAATCCCTCTCCGATATAAGCAATCTCTATATCATCAAAACCAAAGCCGAGAAGCATGCTGGTAGCCTTAATGAGAACCGAGAGTTTAAGTCTGTTAAGAGGTTTCTTTCTCTCCTCCAGGCTCATTCCCTGATACCAGGTGGGAAGGATTACGGTGATTACGGAAACACCCAGACACTCGTTGTAGATATCAAACATGGCATCCACGCCGTCCTCACGAAGCTTCGCCATAATCTGAACGAATTCGTCCTTATCCTTAAGAGAGCGCTTTCCTACAAAGATTGCGTGGGAATAGTGAAGTTTAAGGTTAGTGCCCTTTGCTATCTCAACTAATTCATCCACGGCTCTTAAAATGTGTGAGCGTCCGAATAACTCGGGGTAGGCCATGGAAACTGCTGAGTTTGCTCTTGGGTGAACGGTTAATGGCTTATTGTACTTGACGCACAAAGCCGCAACCTTCTTAAGCTCTTCAATGTCTGCGTAGAGCCCCGGCTCGTACATAAGGCCAAGGGAAACTCCGGCTGCACCCTGCTTGAGGTTCTCTTCGATAATGGAGAGCATCTTGGTTTCTTCCTCAGAGGTAAGCTTTCTGTTGGAATACCCGCTCACTGCCGCTCTTGCGGAGCAATGGCCCACCAGAACTGCCATGTTGCAGGGCATCTTCTTGTCTGTGGCTTCAAAATACTCGGAAGCTGAACCATATTCGCCTACGGTTTCGCGGAATCCGAAAAGACCGCCGCCCATTTTGTCAACGTATTCGCAGTCCTTCTCGAAACCGATCTCGGAAATGCCGCAGTTACCGGTGACAAAGGTGGTGATTCCCTGTCTGATGAACGGGTCAAAATATGGAATTGGATCCTTTTTGATTGCAAACCAGTCGTTGTGAGAATGTCCGTCGATGAAACCGGATGATACGGATAATCCGCCAAGATCATAGACTTTGTCGGCACCTTCTGCATCAATTGCAGGTGCCACCTTTACTACTTTGTCCCCCTCAATGAGGATGTCACCCATGAAGGGCTCGCTTCCGGTCCCATCATAGATTTTGCAGTTTTTCAGTATTGATTTCATTTCTTGTGTAACCCCCTTTGGCGCCTTTTTGCCGCCAGTATTTATTATACTACCGACCGGGGCTTTATGGTATAATTCTAAGCAGAAATTTTA
>JAEEGJ010009855.1_pt1 | contig 25260 bp, 18 predicted proteins | sample 8958761 | NCBI WGS metagenome assembly JAEEGJ01 (sample SAMN16246546, study PRJNA631951) | gut metagenome | biome: gut microbiome; feature: rumen; material: RS-attached | host: Bos | place: Iran: Karaj | collected 2018-10 | reverse complement strand
CGTAAACGATACCCACCTCGCTGGTGGACAATGCCAAGCCGCCTTTGTCCAACGGGTCGACGAGGAACGGCATGATGATCTTGGTCAACTGAGCCTCGGGGAAACGGTAGAAGAGCATGAACAGGATGGCTGCAACAGTCTGCCAAATGGGGAACTTGGTGAAGAATGTCTTGAACGTGTCCAAGAAGCCCCTGACAATTTCGCCTGAAGTCTTCTTTTCCTGGTTGGAATCGACAGCAGGTCTGGGCAGTGCCCAGGTGTGGTAAATCACAACAATCAAGAAGAAGGCCGACAGCACGACGAATACGATGGCCCAAGCCAACGGGATGTTACCCGATGTGCCCAGGAACGACGATGAGGCATTTTTCTTGATTTTATTGTCCACCGTGAAATAGACATAGGCCAATTTGTCCCAGTTGCTCTCGTTGAAGACAATGCGTGACTGCGATGCCTTGATGTCGGTGCTGCCCTTGTCGTTGGCGAGGTTCAGGACATATTCCTTGCCAGCCTCGGGTTTCTTGTTAAGCCGCACGGCCACTACAGCAAAGTTATTGCCCTTATTGTCGGACTTCACTTGCTTGAACTTGTCGGGGAACGTTCTGGCAATCCATGCTTCAAAGGGGTTCTGCTCCTCGGTCTTTTTGGCGAGTTCCTCGGCAGCCACGGCTAAGCGTTTACCATCAGAGCCCACACCGTAATACACATAGCGGCCATTCTCCCAAACAGCGTTGACCAACTCGAATTTATCACCTTTGTATTCCAGGTCATCTTTCTCGGTAAAAGCGGGGTCAGGTATGTAAAAGCCGTTGGCGATGTTCATCTTCTCGACCGAGTCGGCGACGGCCTTGGAATAGGCCGCAAAGTCGATTACCGCGCCGCCCGACTGAATATCAGTGGGTGCTTTCACCGACGTCTTGATATCGGTCGCACTGGTTACGAAGCAAATGTTGCTGCTTGCCTGTTCACCGACTGGGACATCGCTGGGAATGACTGCTGTAACCGGTGCACTGTTCACATCGGCATCAATGCTGAAGCGGACAGGGTCGAGGCCCGAATTCATCTCGATGACACCAGCCAGGATCACAAGCAAGCCCTGGCCCACAACAGTAGCAATGCGGTAAAACGTGGAACGGATGCCCACAAACAGCGACTGCTCATGCTCGGTCAGCGCCAACATATAGAATCCGTCGGCAGCGATGTCATGAGTCGCACTGGCAAAACCCATCAGCATGAACACCGCAAACGTGAGCTGTACCCACCACGACGTCGGGATAGTGAATGCAATACCCGCCAGCGCAATAGCGACGATCCACTGCATGATGATGACCCACCAGCGCTTGGACTTGATGATGTCCACAAAGGGGCTCCAGAAAGGCTTAATCACCCACGGCAGTCCCAACCATCCCGTGTAAAGGGCTATATCGGTGTTAGACATTCCCAGACGCTTGTACATAATCACCGAAATCGTCATCACCGCCACATAGGGCAGGCCCTGAGCGAAATAAAGCGTCGGTATCCATGCCCATGGCGAACGCTTCGTCGCTTTTTGTTCTTGACTGTCTTTCATCTTTATCTTCATTTTAGGTTAGTATCTCTTCACGATGCTGGCGCCCACGAAGTAGTGCAGCAGGATCTGCTTGTAGTCGTAGCCCTTGGCGCCCATCACGGCAGCACCGATCTGGCACAGGCCCACGCCATGGCCCCACCCTGCCCCGCGCAGTACAAACTTGGCGGGATAGCCGTCGTCGCCGATGTCGTGCTTCTCGACCACGAAGGCCGAACTGTACAGGCATGAGGGCGACAAGGCATAGCGGATGCTCAACTCCTTGCCGATGATGCGCTCACGTTTCTCACCGACGATGCGCATGCGGTACAGCCTGCCGCTGGTGCCGCGGGCCACCGGCTGCAGGTCGCGGATGCGGCCGTAGTCAATGCCCGTGCGCTCCTTGATCAGGGCGGCGAGTTCGTCTTGGGTATATTCCACCTTCCAGCGGTAGAAATCCTTGGTCTCCTGGTCGTAATCGTTCAGTACCTGGGAGAGGATTTCGGGGTCGGTGGTGTTGCAGAAGGCGCTGGGGGCCGACAATATCCACTCGGCGGCATTGTCCTCGCGCGACAGGTCGGGGAAATTCTCCTCGTCCTCACCGTCGCGACGGGCAGCCAGGTAGTCGTGATGCTGCGGTTCCCAGCAGTTCTCAAATTCCTCCATCACGCCACCGCATGACTTACTGAAGCGCGCATCGCACAAGGCGCCGCCATGCATGAGCACCTGTCCCCATGTGGCACGGATGGCCTGCTCCACCTTCTCGGTCGAGGCGCGGGTGATGCCCTGATAGCGCTGGCAGTGGTCGTCGGCGCACACGTCAAAGTTCACATGGTCGTCGCGGTCCCACCACTTGACGAGTTCCTCGGGGGTATCCATCATCTCGCCCTCGCCGTGCGGGTGGCGCTCAGTTGACTTGACGGTCTCCTCGGTGTGGATCTGTGCCAGCAGCCAACTGCGTGAGATGACAGCATGGGCCTTCAAGAGTTCCAGCGACGCATGGGCGCTCATCTCGCTGGAGATGACGCTCAGCAGGTAGTCCTCAACGCTCAGCACGTTGACAGGCGTCAACTTGCCGTCCTCGACGATGAGGTGTAGCGCGCCCTTGAAGGTCTGGTCCTCCTGGCGACGCCAGTGGAAACTCACGCCGATGGTCACTCCCTTGAGGGTGAACGAGGCGTTCTCGGCATCGACAGGCTCAAACAGCAGTTCGGCGTAGCGGTTGCCGTTCCACTCCACCTGCCCATCGACACAACGTGCCGTCTGGTTGCCGCTGCAAGCGGTGCCATTGACGCGGTACTCGCCATTGAGCACAAAGTCAATCTCGGGCTCATGCATGATGCCCACTCTCACTTGAGGTATCTGTTTCTCGTCCATAGTATTTTCAGTTTCTAGGTAATTTACATCAATAGTACAGCCCCTAATTTATCCTAAATCGGAGCCAGGTCTTCCCAGTGCTGGGTGAAACCGGTGATAACGGGAGCCAAGTCCTCCCGGGACATACACAGTTCGCCGTAGAGGGCCAGGATCAACTCGGGGGTGAGGGCGTTGAAGTCCTCAAACTCGGGAACGGCCCACAGGCCGCCCATATCGACAGCCCCGGGGCTGAGCAGCAGATGGCCTTCGCCCTCGCCATAACAGGCCGGGCGGTGCTTGCAGCGCGGGAAGATGACCAGATGCCACAGGCGGTCGGTTGTGTCCCACCAGCACAGCGCGTTGACCATCGGCTCTTCGGCACCAGCAGGCACCGGCAACAGGTCCAGCAGCCGCAGGGCATAGCGCTCGGCTGCACGCTGCGTCGAGGTCTCGATAGTGAACAGGCTGCGCCCCAGCATATCCACAAAGCCGATGAAACCCTCGTCGCCATCGGCCAGCAGATGGGTCGTGGCATGGCCCAACTCGTCGGGCAACGGCATTTCGCCCTTGGCACCGGCCTGGAAATGGGCATGGTCGGGTGCCGACGCACCACACTGCGGCCCGTTATAGAAGACGACAAAGTCGGGCAATGCGTTCGCCAGTTGCAGCATGTCCCCCACCCTGCCCGACAACCGTTGCGGTGCATGGTGCAGGTCGGCTATCGTGAGATGACGCGAGAAGATGGGATAAGGATTGACTTGAATCTTGTAGCGTTCACCCCACAGCACGGCCTTTTGTTTAGCGGGCTGATGCTCGCGGCACAGGAAACACTTGCGGCGGGCCAGCGACTCCTTGTCGATGGCGGCTGCCGACGAAATGCGCCGCTCGGGATTGAACTGCAGCGTGACTGTGGACTCACCCAGCGACAACGAACGCGTGACAGCATCAGCCAGCGCCGCATAGTTGGCGCCAGCCACGTCCCAGTCACGCAGTTGCCTGGTAATAAGCCTGTCTATAGTCCTGCTGTAGTCCATAACCTCTTGACACTTCCCACGCTAAGTCGCTAAAAATGGATCGACTATGATATATGATATTAACTTTGCGGCTTAGCGTGAGATTTGAGTGTCAATTACTGTTTATTGAGCGCGATGCGCGCCTGGAGTTCCCAGGTGCGTATGCGGTCCTTGTACAGGTTGTTGCGGTTCATCTTCTCGACGTCGAGCGAAGCATCGCTGTTGTCGTCCCAGCGGCGGCACAGATACACGGGGTCATACACGCGCCCAATCTGGTAATAGCGCGAGATGTTCAGGCCCAGCGCGTAGTCCTCGCCATAGCTGGTGTTGGGAATCTTCACCTCGCGCAGCACGGGGGTGTAGAAGGCACGGGGTGCGCCCAGGCCGTTGATGCGCAGGGCATTGTTACGGCCATTGCTGGGTGTCCACTCCCTGTGGTCGATGATGCCGGGAGGAATGGGATTGAGGTGGATGTCGGTCATCTGATAGGTACCCACAACCATGGCCACGTTCTGCTCATAGAAGGCGTTGACCATCGTTTGGAGGGTATTCTCGTCCTTGTACATATCGTCGCTATCGAGCTGCACGATGAATTTGCCCACATTCTGGCGGTGTGCAGCCAGGTTCCAGTAACCGCCGATACCCATGTCATAGTAGTCGGCGATGATGTGGATCAAGCGCGGATCGTTGTACTCGGCGATGGCCTCGCGGGTGCCGTCGGTCGAGAAGTTGTCCACTACCATCAGGTTGAACTTGAAGTCACACTTCTGCTTGAGCACCGAGTCGATGGCGTCGCGGATGGTACGGATGCGGTTGCGCACGGGAATCATCACCGTTGCCTCGACCTCAAACTCGCCCTGATTGAACTCGATGTGACGGAAATTGGGCACTTCCTCGCCGTTCTCCACGCGAGTGGGCGCCATATAACCTCCGATCTCCTTGAGGTGCTCGGTGCAGGCTTTTTCCATCTCGATCTGGCGGCCGCGGTTGCGCGGATCCACGTAATCGAAGATCTTCTCGCCGCTCTTGCGGGTATCCAGTTCGACGTCGCTGTAGAGGAACTCGTTGATGTGGGTGATGGCGGCAAACTGCGACAACTTGAGGCGCAGGTCATACAGGCCGGCGAACTCATAGTTGGCCTTCATGGCCTCGACGGCCTTCTTGAAGCACTTGCCACAGAAGAACATCACCGAACCGAAGTCGAAGTCGTCCCTGAGGCTGCCCATCTGGTAGTCGATGACCGGGGCCTTGTCGGCGCCCTTGTCGGTCACATTGTAGTGGTCGGCATAGAGCATGCCCGACTGGGTGTCGTCGCCCAACTTGGCGAAGCGTTCCAGCGAGAACGGGCCCATCTTCAGGGTGTCATACTTGGTGTAGAGCAGCACATAGTCGGCATCGGCACGACTGGCAATCTCGCGCATCGTGGCGCTGGAGAACAGCACATTGACGGGCACCATTTCGCACCCCTCGACAGGCTTGGGCTTGTCCACTGTGGCGAGCAGATAAATCTTGTTCACCAGTTCCTGGCCTTTGAGGTGCTCGATGGTCTGCGCGGCCTGTTCAGCGCTGACAAACGGAATAAAGCAATTAATTCTTCCCATGATTTCTTTACTTGAATGATTATTGTTATTGATTGATTTTTTCTTGTATCATTAGTTCTCAGGAGTTCCCGGATTGTCCAAAGCAATGCGTCAGTCAACTCCTCACTCCTCACTATTCCAGAAATTCCATGATGCGGCTCATCAGGCTGGAGCGTTCCTGGACGGTGGTCACTGCCTCGAGCGGGAAGCCCATGACCACGGTGCGGTAACCGCCCCTGATGCTGGCGATGGCGGCGGGCAGGCCGTTCTCGCCGTAGCGCAGCCAAGTAAAGCCCTGACTGTCGCTGGCGCGGATAGCGTCGGGCGACTCGACGGCATACTGCTTGTCGTTCAAGCGGTTGACGAAGGTCCAGGCACCGGGCGAAGAAAGATGCATATCGGGGCTGTCAACCGAGGTGACGGTGCCGTCGAGCGACGCACGTCCGTTGAGGCCTTCAAAGCCGAGCACATCGCGGACAAAGGCCTTACCGGCCTCGTCGTTGTTGCTGGCGGCATTGTCCCACAGGTCGCTGCCCACATAGGCACCCGACAGCATCACGTTGCCGCCACCGGCAGTGTAGCGCTTCAGGGCGTTGGTGAGACCCGGTGTATAAATCTTGAAACGTGTAGGCATGCGACCGCTGCCGGTGGGAATCTCCTTCTGCTTGCCCAGGATGAGGTCCATCAAGCGGTAGCCATCGGTATTGTAACCGCCCTCGAGGGCCTGCTGGCTGCATGAGACGAAGGAGTAGCCAATGTTCATCAGCGCCTCGCCGTGCACTGCCGGGAAATCAAAGGTGTTGCCTGCCACGTTCATCGTCTCGCAGTCGCTGCGGCTCGCACCGAAACCAGGCGAGTCATCGTCCTTCCACTCCAGTGCGCGGCGGAACTCATACTGCGAGCCCAGGTAGTTGATCTGTTGCATATAGGGAACGCCGTGGTCCTTGTTGTCGTCAAAGCCCGCACGGTCGGGCCCGTCAAACCAGTCGGGAGCGCTCACACGGGTAAAGCCGTTGACCACAAGCACATCGCCCTGGCTGCCAGCGGCCTCGCCCAGACTCAGCGTCTCGCTGGGGAAACTGCGTCCGCCATCGTTCATAGCGATGATGCGGTAACTGTGTATCTCGTTATCGCTGATGCGCACGCTGTATTGAGGCCCCTTCACGGTGGCAATCTCCTTGAAGCCGCCGTCCAGCCCCACACGTTCGCACACGATGTAGGCCGTGGCGTCGGCATTGTCGCTCAGGTCGTCGTGGGTGGGATTCCACGTGAGCAGGTAATGGCCCTTTTCAATCTTGCTGATGGCAAACGTGTTGACCGGCAGCGGCTGCACGACATAGCTGCGGTGGTCGCGCTGGGCGATGAACTTGAGCATGCCCTTGTAGATGGCGCGGCTCACGTCGAAGCGGAACATCGGGTCAAGACCGTATTTCATGTCGGCGAAGTTCTGGTGCGAGAGCAGTTCCATGAGCACAGCGGGCACCTCGGGCACACGCGCCTCGTAGTAACTCTTGTCCCACATGCCGCGACGTGTCCAGTTGGGCTCCCACTTGGCGCGCACGTCCTTGACAATCTCGGTCGAGAGCAGGTTGGCAAAGCGGCGCGACAGTTCGCGCGGCGTACCGTTGGCATACTTGCCGAACTGCTTGCCGTCGGCACGGGTGCAGTAGATAAGCAGCGTGCCCACAATCTCGTCGTCGGGCGTCGTTCCGGCGTCGGTGTGCAGGCAGAAAGACAGGTCCACGGGCACATTCAGGCCGCCACGGTTAGGCAGCACGTCACTGCCACCAGCCAGGTAGTTGACCCACTCACCGCGACTGCGGTAGTCGTCGGTATAGTCGTTGATGCCGTGAGAGGTGGAATAGACGCTGTCGGGGAATCCAGCCCACTGCAGGTAGTAGCGCGACCCCATGTGATACCAGGGGTGATTGCCGCTGCCCACGTAGTTGTACTCCACGCCTTCCTTGCCCAGGTATTTCTCGTTCTCCTGCTCGGCGGCAATGAGGCGGTTTTCCTCGGTAGGCAAGGCCACACGGCGCACGATGTTACCCTTGCCGCCACCCACCTTGACAGCGTCGGCGGTGATGACGACGTCCTTGTCGTCGCTCAGGTTAGACACCTCGACCACAGCCTTGTTCAAGCCCTTGGCCAAGGGGAAGGTGCCCAGATACACCCACACGCCGCCGGCCATCGTCTGGTCGACGCGGAAGTGGCGCATCCCCGCCAGGCTGTTCACCGTATAGGTCACGTCGCGGGCGCTGTTGGGCAACGACTTATAGGAGATGTACACGGCAAACTCGCCTGCCTCGGGCATCTCCACGTCCCATGCAGCGGTCGATATCTTTTTCTTGTCCTTCTCGGCACGCACCATGCGGTAAGTGCCCTCGGTAAAGGGATTCTCAAAGTCTTTGTAAGTCGGGCGCAGATAGGCAAAACCGGCATCCTGGCCTGCCTGCCACTTCTGCTTGCCGTTGTGCTCGCTATAGCCCTGCTGGGCTTCGCCGCCGTCGTTATCGACCACGGCACCGAAGTTGTGCGTGTCCCTTTCACGGGCATTCCACACATAGGCACCGGCGTTCTCCAGCATGGGGATGAGGAAGGGCAGCACATAACTGTGGGTGTACATATCCTCAACGGTCTGCATCAGGCGGGCTCGCTGCCACTCCCAGCGGTTGAGTTTGGGCTCGAAATACCAGCCGTGGCTAGGCCACATTGCCACGATGTTGCCGTCCAGGCCATGCTTGTAGTGGCGGTTGGCATCCAACTCGTTGATGAAGGGTTTGTGTGAGCGCTTGTAGGCGGGCTCATAGTCGGCAAAGTACTTGTTGATGTCGTTGCCCACGATGGTGATGAGCACCGGGCTGTCCTCGTAGTATTCGCCCAGGGCGTCACGCACCTCGTCGCGCATGCGTTCCACCCCTTCCTGGGTGAACGGCACGTCACCGAAGTTCTCGCTCACGTCCACCTTGACGGTGTCGTTTTCAAACGCCAGCGAGCGCAGTTTCAACTCGCCCACCCCCATGTGCTCGGGCAGTTTGCTGGCCACGATGCGCTGCACGGCAGCCTGCTGCTCGACGCTAAACGACTGCTCCTGGGCCTGCAACGGTGCGGCTGCCGACAGGCAGACGGCAACACCCAGCAGTACTTGAATAGTCTTCTTCATCATTGTTACTATCTTGTTATTCCTGAAGATTGAGGCGGTCAATCGGCCCAATCTCTTATGCAACAAAGGTAGTACTTAACAATGAAAAACCAAAACGAAACCCTTCAAATACCCCGCTTTACAACATTTTTTATAAATTAACTACACTTTTTAAGAAAAAAGCCATCATCTAGAAAGATATCTAGACGATGGAGTGATGATGAAAACTCAAATGGATGATCAAGCGCTGCCCGCTCACTCTGACTGGTCGCTGTGGTAGGCGACAAGGCCGGGCATAGAACTGAGGATAATCTTGCGCACGGTAGCGCCGAAGGCATTGGCCACCTCAAGCAGGATTTCGCTGTAAGTCGTGGCGATGGGGCCGACAAAGCTCACGGGATAGCTCTTGTAGTCATACTGCGCCACATTGCGCTCAAAGAAACGGCGGAACTCGCCGACAATCAGATCGTGGACATACTGGCTGTCGAGATGCTCGCTAAGGAAGAACGAGTAAGCACGCAGGTTGCGCGTAGCGGCGGGGTTGTTCAGCACGGCATCAAGCACCTCGCCACGCGTCACCTTGTACTTGTCAAAGAAGGCATCGGTGAGTTCCTGCGGGGCAAGCCCCTTGAGGGCATCGCCCAGGAACACGCGTCCCAGCGCCGCGCCACTACCCTCGTCACCGAGGATGAAACCCAGGGCGGGCACATTCTTGACAATCTCGTTGCCGTCGTAGAAGCACGAGTTGCTACCCGTGCCCAGAATGCAGGCCAATCCAGGTTCACGCACCAGCAGGCCGCGCGCAGCACCCAGCAGATCGCTCATCACCGTCACCGGCGTCTTGAACTGCGCCACCAGCGACCCCTCGATGATCTTGTTCTTCTCGGGGCCTGAACATCCGGCGCCATAGAAGTACACATGGCTCCAGCGCCGCTTGAAGAACTCCGGCGGCAACTCCAGACGAATGCTGTGACTGATTTCACGACGCGACATGAAAAACGGGTTCAAACCCGACGTATAGGCATGCGCCAACACCTCGCCCCCATCGACCAGGGACCACTCGGTGCGCGTTGTACTGCTCTCGGCTATTAGGGTAATATTTTGACCTTTAATCATTCCTAACGTAGTTAACGAATGTCCTTTTTTGTTAAATGCTTGTTAAAATCAGCATCACGCTGACTTAAGACGCCACAAAGATATGAAAAATCCTTATAGATTACCCCTAAAACCGCTACACAATTGCAATGCTTAAACAATCATTAACATAAAGATACATTTATTAGTACAAAAATTCTTATCCTGCCGCAATGACCCCATAATGCCTGAGTAACAACAAAGCGCCCGCAGCAGAGTGCTGCGGGCGTCGAAGTGCGTATGAAAAGATCCCCTTGCCTCGCAAGGGATGTGTGCTTGAGCCGGTTAGCCGATCTCGATGGTACGATCCATCTTCTTCTGGGGCTCGGGAGCGAGCTTAGGCAGCTCGATGGACAGGATGCCGTCCTCAACCTTGGCGCTGATGGCCTCCTTGTCAACCTCGTCGGGCAGGATGTAGGTCTGCTCGTAGTTGGTGTAGGAGAACTCGCGGCGCACGTAGTGGAACTTAGCGCCCTCTTCCTCGCCGGACTTGTCCTCGTGCTCGGCCTTGTGTTCGATCTTGACAACCAGGTTGCCCTCGTTGTTGATGTTCACGGTGCAGTACTCCTTCTTCAGGCCGGGAGCGGCGACCTCCATAGTAAATGCTTTGTCACTCTCCTTGACGTTGACGGCAGGAGCAGTGGCCACATGGCGGGGAGTCCAATCCATGTCAAACAGGTCATTGAATGCGGTGTCTAACCAGTTGTTGCGGTTGTTACGAATTACAGGGAAATACATAATCTTTACCTCCTAATTGTTTGTTGTTTATTTTTATTTATGAGTCTTTAATTGTTCTTGTTCTTGATTGCGGGGCTTGCGCCCTGCGCTCACTTCCCTATAATGCAAACCCGATGCCAATGGCGCAAAGTATAACTACTGTTAAAAATCAAAGACACGCTGTCAGTTTTTTAGCAAAAATTAAACAAGAAACTGACAAAATGTCAGTTTCTTGTTGTCGAAGCGATATTTTAGACCAATCTAGTTGCTATAGATTCAATAGCAATTATAGGTGGTGCTTACCTGATGACTACCTTCTGGGTTGCGGTCTGGCCGTTGATGTGCACGCGCACGAGATAGACGCCCGAGGCCACATCGGCCACGTTCAGGCAGTTTCCGCCCGTTGCCTTGATGGTGCGGCCATTGATGTCGATCAGTTCCACGCCCTGCACCCAGGTGTCGGCGCTCACGACGATGTAATCGCCAGCCACCTTCACCTGCATGCCAGCCATCTCCACTTCATCGATTCCACTAGACTCCTTCTTGAGCAGGTTGTCGAAGCGGATGGTGCCCGTCTTGCACATCGATTCCTCAGGGTGATGCGCCAACACAAGCGATGCGAAACGAGCCGGTTCGGCCAACTTGTCAACCGGAACACTCATGTAACGCCACCCGTGGAAATCAATCCTTCCCAAGGGAACGTTGATGAAAGTCCATGTGTCGGGAACATTGAATCTAACTATCAGATCGTTGTAACTCATATCGCCCCAAACATGGATTCCCAACGTGTCGCCTTGAGTGAACGTCACGGTATTGAACTCATTGGGCGCAACATGCACGGGTGAGTCATCAGTCATATCATAGTCCAACTGCAACGACTTGCTGCCAAAGAGTTTTTCGGTCGATGCGGTCACTTTGTTCTTTGTCTCATCGATGGCGAGGACGCGGAAGTCGCTAGCATTCTCAAACGGCTCAACGACCTGCATGCCGGGCTTGTCGGCACCGGCATCAACGCCAGTGAAGTTAATCACACGAGTTGCAGGCAGGTGGATGCCGGCTGTGTCGGCAATGTCAACGTCCAGGATGAGCTGGTACTCCTTACCGACCTCAATGTTCTTGACGAGCGGGATGCGCACAAAGCCGTAGTCATCACCGTTCTTGTTGTACTTGATGCTGCGCTTGTTCCATGCCAGTTCGTTGCCCTCGCTGTCGAGCACACGCAGCTTCTGGAACAGGTTGTAGGTATCGAGCAGCGAGTCGACACGCAACTCCACAGTAGGCGTCTTGAAGTGAACAGGAGCGCCCTCATAGGGGAAGACGGCCAGTTCGCTCAAGTGGTTGCGCGGCTGGGTGTAGAACTGCATCGTGAAGTCCTCGTCCATCGCCGTGCCGCCGCCATGCTCGGCGCTCTTGTCGAGCGTGAGCGTGTAGAGCGTGCTCACGTCAAATGCATCGACCGGCTCAAACACCAACCTGTAATAGGAGTCCTCCCAGCGGAAGGTGCCCTCCACGGGCGGATCGAGATGGAAGGCGCTGCACGTGGTCATGCTGTCCATGTCCCAGTTGAAGGACAGGATGATGGGCGTGCTGCACTTCACGGCGGGGTCACCCTCGTGCCACACCGGGGTATAGTTAACCACCACGGGAGGCGTGTCGCGCACGCGCTTGAGGTAGAAGTTCTGGTAAGTCGCAGCGTTGGCGCTCACGATGACCTGGGCCGTCTGGGAGAAATGCGACGGCTCGCTCACCTCGACGGTATAGGTCCCAGGCACGACATACTTGAACGTGTAGATGCCGTTGCGCAGGGTGTCGGTCATGGTGCGCTGCACTTCGTTGCCCTTCTGGTCGAGCAGGCGCACCGTGGCACTGTGAATGGGCATCAGGTTGTCATCGCCATAGACGATGAACGGCTGGGGATTCTCCTGCAGGCGCTTGATGCGGTCATCACGCACGTTGCCCGAGATGACGCCCAGGTCATACTGGTCCAGACGGTCGAAGTACTTGTCGGCGCCCAACGAGATGTTCCATCCCTCCATCCAGCAGTACTGCAGTCCCAGCAGGCGGTAGGCCTCGGGGATGTAGTCATGGAACGAGCCCTCGCTCAGGTTGGCCACGGCACGGTTGCCGCGCAGCACGCCATAGCCCTGGGTGCCCCACTCGGGACGGAACGACCAGTCGCCCCAAATCTGGTAATTGTGGGTCCACACCGTGCTTTGGCTGGCATACAGGTAGGGTTCCAGGTCAGCCGCCAGCACATCGGCATTGGCGACTTGCGGGCTACCCGTGTAGCCACGGTAGAACACCATCGGGAAGTTGTTCACCGCACTGGTGCCGGTGGCATTGCTGTGGATGGAATAGAAGACGTCGGCACCGCTGTTGTTGCACAGGGCGACGATGGTCGAGAGCGCCAGGTCGTCGGCCGTGGTATTGCTCACGCGCGAGATGCTGGTGCGGTAGCCCTTCTTCTGCAGAATTTCACGCAGGGCAAGGCCCTTGCGCAGGTTGGATTTCGACTCCCACGAGCCGGCGCTGTCGCCCTGGCTGAAGGGATAGATGACCATGTTGCGGTCATCGCTGTCATAGCCGCCATGGCCGGGATTGATGTACACATGGGGCTGCTGCGCGCTGGCGACATTCACGGCAAAAACCGCCAGCAGAGCCATCATCGCTGATTGTTGTAAAAGCTTTTTCATGACTAGCGGCGATTTATTGGTAAATGTTGATTTTCATCTCATAGAGCAGACCGTCGATGGTCGTATAGACAATCTTGCCGCCTCCGCAGGTGGGCTGCATCGTCATCGAGGCCGGCTTGGTCAGGTCGGCCTTATAAGTACCGTCGGCCTTGAGCAGCACGATCTGGGACGAGGTGAACTGGTGGCCGTCGTCCTTGGCGTTTTGTGCCACCAGGTAGTCGTTGTTGTACCAGCACGGCATCTCGTAGTTGCCCAGCATGGCCAGCATCTGGCCGCGCAGGTCGATGACCACGATGCCCTTGCCGGCGGCAAAGAAGGCCACTTTCTTACCGTCGGGCGAGAGCGATGCCCACAGATAACCCGCCCAGGAGTCCACAGGACTGAAAACGCGGTCCTCGCCATTGACGGTCACATGCACACGGCTGCCCTCGGTCCAGGCGGCACTGCCGATGTCGCCCGACGAACGATAGCCCTCACCGCCCGGTGCCTTCAACGCGGCGCCACGGGTCGCGGGCACGGCATGCATTGCGCCATGTTGCGGACCGGTGAGCTGAGCGGTCTTGCGCGTCGCGGGGTCAAACGACTGACCCGTGCGATAAATCAGGTGGTTGTCCCCCATCTGCTGGGTGACGAAATACACCTTGCCGTCACCACCCCAGCAAGCATCGTTGCCGGCGACATAATCGCGGGTGACAACGGTGGTCACACCGTCGACCAGGTCATGCATCTTGAGCGCGCCAGCATCGGTCGCGAACAGCAGGCGGTCGCCCGTCGCGTTGAGCACGGGATAATAGGCAGGTCCCTCGACGCCCTCGAGCAGACGTTGGCGCGAGACCACTTCCACCTCCTGGGCCAGCATCGGCAGCAACGTGGCCAATGCCAGCAACATAACAGTAAATCTCTTTTTCATTATTTCTTCTTGGGTTTTTGGTCCTTGGACAGTTTCAGGTTCTTGTAGGAGGTCTGGTTCTTTTTGACCTTGAGCTTGACGGTCTGGTAAAGGTTCTCGCCTCCATAGTAGAATTCCAGCCTATACTTGTCGGGCACCAGGTTGGTGAACACAAACACGCCGTTGTCAAGGTCATCGGTCGTGTAGATGCGAGTCAGCGAGCCGCGGCTGTTATACAGGCGCAGCAGGGCGCCATTGACGGTGAGCAGATTGTCTTCGTCAAACACTCTCTTGTCTTTGTCCTGACGGGCCAGGTCCTTCCAGCGCACTGTTCCCGCGATCACGCCGTTCTTGAATTTACCCTTGCGGCCGAAGTATTCATCGATGCCCAGCGACTGGTTCCAGGCCTCCAGCCAGCAATAGCTGTCGTTCAACAGGCGCTCACGCTCGGGCAGATAGTCATGGAACGAACCCTCGCTCAGGAAACCCGGCAGCTTGTTGAAGCGCAGCACGCCCAGTCCCACCTTGTAGCCCCAGTCATAGAACGACCAGTCGCCGCGGCTGCGTTCGTCGGCAGTCCACACGGCCAAGTCGTTCCCGTAGAGGTGCTTCATCACCAGTTTGCTCAAGTCCAGACTGCCCTCGACGGCAGGCTTGCCGTCCCAACCGCGGTACAGGCCCAAGGGGAAGTTGACACGCTTCTCGATGCCAGTGGCATTGCTGTGGATCGACATGAAGATGTCGGCACCGCTATTGGCGGCCAGCGAGACAATCTCAAAGAGGTCCAGGTCGTCCTCGGTGAAGTTGGAGGTGCGCGAGATGGCCGTCTCGTAGCCCTTGTTGGTGAGGATTTCCTGCAGGGCGAGGCCCTTGGTCAGATTAGAGTTGGACTCATAGTAATGCAAGGTGTCCTGCTTGCCGATGACCCAGGTGGGGACATGGCGGTCGTCACTGTCGTGGCCACCGTGGCCGGGATTGATGAACACACGCGGCACGTCCTGCTTGTTGACCATCGTCTTGACTTTCTCGGTCTTTCCCTTGCCCGATTCCTGATGCAGGAAAACAGCAGGTGCGAGATCCAGCTCCAACTGCTTGATTGTGCCGTCATAGATGACGCTGTACACCACCTTGTTGCCTGCCACCATGGGCTGAACGGCACGTTCGTTCTGCCCCGATATCGGCTTGCACACATTGCCGTCGGCCGACAGGAGCCAGATGAACGACCCGCTTGTGCGCACGTTGCCGGCATTGCTCATGGCCACGATATAGTCATTATTATACCAGCAGGGCATCAGGAACTCACCCAACTCGGCAAGCACATGTCCATTGAGGTCACAGACGTACAGGCCCTTAGCGGCTGCCTCAAACATCACTCGCGTGCCGTCGGGCGAGAGCGAAGCCCACAGGTAGCCGTTGCTCTCCTTGACAGGCTGCAACTCGCGTGTCGTGCCGGCATCGTCCACCAGATAGAGTTTGTCGCCACGGGTATAGGCCCAGGAGCCCACCTGCTTGCCACTGCGGTAAATCTGCCGCTCGCCGTTGATGACGACGCCACGGGAGGCACGCAAGGGCTGCACACGGCCGTGCTGGGCCTTGAGCACCACCTTGTCCTTGCCGGTCACCGGGTCATAGCAATGGCCTGTGCGATAGACCAGGTTGTGCTTCTTGCGCTGCTGCGTCACATAATAGACCTTACCGTCATCTCCCAGGATGGCGTCAAAGCCGGGATAGCCCGTGGTGGCCACCGTCTTCACGGCACCCGTCAACAGGTTTTTCAGCACCAGGCTGGTCCCCTCGGTGGGAGAATACAGCAGCCATTGCCCGTCAAGGCTGAGCTGCGGGAAAAAGCCGCAGCTGTCGACCAGGGTCTTCACACTACCGGGTTTCACACCCGCCGCCATAGCGGCCATTGTACTCAGGCATATCGCCAATGCAAGTAACAGTCTCTTCATCATTTCTTAATGGGTACTTTGGTTTGAATAACGCAAAGATAGTGATTCCCACGGCAATATAAACGGATTTTTCGATTTTTTCACAATTATTTTATCAACATAGCGGTTGGGCTTGCCCGTCGGCCCACACGATCGAGCATGGCGCCAAGCACTTCTCGCCCGAGGCAATCGGTCCAACGAGCGACAAGCATATAATAACCAAACCCCGCGATGTCCTACAAGGGCTCACCACAGGGTTTGACTACTCAAGTTAAAAAATGGAGAATTCTAACCTATTTCTTACGCTTCTTGGAAAGCATTTCACGAGTAAACTTTACCTCAGCTTGCTTAAGCTGGAACAATTGTTTCTTTGAGAGGATCTTTGCAAACTTATCGAAATACTTGGCTTCAATTTCCCCCTCGCGAACACGGGTGTTGGACAAGGCAGAAGCTGCTGCCTCATAGTCCCGATCGCTGGGATTTTTCTTCTTCTCAACCTCATTGGCCAGAGCACGGGCGTTACGGTTCACCTCATAAATCTCTCTTTCCATCTGCTCATACAGGGGCATGAACTGCTTTTGCTGCGTCTGGGTCAATCCCAGCTCCTGGATAATCATCTCATGCTTCGCCTGATACATATCGGTCGCGAACCTTGTGCGGCCGTTTTGAGCCGTGACCCCGGTTGCAATGGCCACTACCAGTATCAATATTGCAGCAATCCTTTTCATAGGTCAAAATTCTCCTTTATTTCGACTGATCTACATCAGATACATTTTCTTCGTTGCTCATGGCCACCGAGTCCTCATAGTTGAGAATATCGTAGTCGCTCACCGAGCCGCTCATGATAAAGTCATCGACATTGCCCTTGTCGTCGCTCAACTTCTCGGCAACAGCCCTCACGCTGTTCATGTCGCTGGTTCCGTTAAGCATATTGAAGACCGACATCATGCACCACACACCAGCAAACATGGCGGCCAGGTAAACCAGCGGGCGCACACGTTGCCACATCGTGGGCTTGACATCGATGGGCGTGATTTCAACATCGGGCAGCATGTCGGCCATGCGCTTGTTGAAGTCAGCAAAGTAGTTTTCAGGCACTTTAAAGCCCGAATCCTTGCCGTATTTATTCAATATTGTGGAGTCTTCGTGTTTCATAACGCTTGTTTGACTCGTTATTGTCAAAAAAGTTTAATCCGGTTAACAAAAAATTATCCTGTTTCTCCCAGATACTGTTCAATTTTTTTCACAGCATGATGATAGGACGCCTTCAGGGCGCCCTCGCTGGTGCCCAGAATCTCGCTCATCTCGTCATACTTCATCTCGTCGTAGTAGCGCAGGTTGAACACCAGGCGCTGCTTCTCGGGCAGCGATGCAATCGCCTTCTGCAGATTGATTTGGGCCTCATCGCCGTCAAACCACTCGTCGCTCTCCAACTGGTTGACCAGGAAACTCTCCTCATCGTCTATCGACAACTGGTTCATCGCTTTCTTCTTGTTGACGAATGTGATGCTCTCGTTGATGGCAATCTTATAGAGCCATGTCGACAGCTTGGCATCGCCACGGAAGTTGTCGATGCTGGTCCACGCCTTCAAGAAGGTGTTCTGCAGCACGTCGTTGGCATCGTCATGGTCGATGACCATGCGACGAATCTGCCAGTAAAGCTGCGAGCTGTAATGCTCGATAACCTTACCGAACGCCATCTTACACGTCGCCTGATTGCGCAACTGCTCAATCACTTGGGCCTCGTCATATTTCTCACGTGCTGCCATGAATTACTGTTTTGAGCCGTAAAGTTAGCAAAAATTTTGCCAACAAGCCCTATTCTCGCCAATTCTTTTGCTTTTTTTATCATTTTTGCTCCTCTCCCACCCCGCCACATCCGTTAAATCCGCCATATCCGTTATGTCGGTTACATCCGTTATATCCGTGTATAAAATAATCATCCCCGCCGGCGCGAAATGGCACCGGCGGGGACAACTGTAAGATTATGAATAATCAATATGTGCCTGACGGGAAGAGGCTACCCGACACATTGTACTTCAACCCATTGCACTTGAATGAGCCGTTAATGGACAGACACTGCGAATAGACATTGAATTCCACATCGGTGAGCGTGTAGAACCCTTTGTAATTGGACTCAACCTCACCAGCGGTAATCTTGTAGCCCTCGAGAGTGGGAGTCACCGTCAGGCCGCTATATCTAACCTCGGGAGCATCAACAGCACCATTCAAGGTGGACATGAAATTGCTGATATACAAGCTGCAGGTCTCACCCTTGTCGTCGAGGGCAAACACATAGGCCGACTGCTCGTGGCTGCCGTAGTTGCCATTGACCTCATTGCGCATTGCCGTGGTCGTGTAGGCATACAGCAATTGGCTGGTAATGACAAGCCTCGGAGTGTTGGAACTGCTGACTGGATTGTTGTACCACAACATACCGGTTCCCAAGTCAATGACCAAGGGAAAGTAGGTGACAGCGCCATCCACTATCTCCACGTCATAAACAGTACCGTTCAGCTGCTTCAACTTCATCTCGGGGGTCTCCAACAACTGCGTCGCTCCATTCTGGCCCTTGTAGGAGGCACTTAACTTGATGGTCATGTCGGTGTAGTTGAGCTCGACCTTACCCGTGTTTTGCGAGAAGACTATAGTGTTGCTGTAACCGTAATTCGTATCGATCCATCGGGCGTTGAGGGCCATGGTGACGGTCTGCTTGTTGACGGGCTTGTCATCATTGTTGTTGACGGGCTCATCATCGTTGCCACAAGCGGTGAACATCGTCACAGCCAGGAGCGAAAGCAGCACAATCGACAGTCTCTTCATCTTTTTTTATTGCATCGGCCGATATCAGTCGGTAGAAGCCGATAACCGAAATCAGTTCGATGTCTTGGTTTGGAACAGCGGGCCTTTCACCTCATATTCCAGACCATTGCACTTGAAGGAGCCGTTGATGGTCTGGCACTGTTCATCGAGGGTGAAGTCCACGTCGGTGAGCTTGTAATAACCCTTGTAATTGGATTCCACCTCATCAGCCGTAATCTCGTAGCCAGTTACGGTGGGGAGCAGCGTCAGGTTGACATACTCGACCACGGGTGCATCAACCGTGCCGTTCACGTTGGACATGAAATTGCTGATCTGCAGAGTACAGGACTCACCCTTGGAGTCAAGGGCAAACAGGTAGGCCGACTTCTGGTGGACGCCGTAGTTATCGTTGTCAGGATTGGAAATTTCAGTGGTCGCGTAGGCATACAGGATCTGGGAGGAGCATACTATCTCACACGAGGCGGTGTTGATGGTGTACCACAACATACCGGTCGCAAAGTCGATGTATCCGCCTAGCGACTCGATGTTGCTGCTACCCACCTGCTGCGATGCCGAGCCGGTAAACTCATAGGTTGTAGGCGAAACGTTTTTCAACTTCATTTCAGGGGTTGACAGCGTACTGGAGTGACCGTTCATATCGACGTAAGGCGAGGTGAACTTGATTACCATGTTGGTGTAATCGACTTCCACATTGGCTGTGCCTTGTGAAAATACCACTACGTCGCCTTCAATGGCGCGGCAGTTTATGGTTGAGGTGAGTTTCTGTACGCTCGAGGGCTCGTTTCCGCCGTTACAGGCAGTGAGCAACGTCATTGCCATGAGTGACAATAACAGGAATGATAGCTTTTTCATTTCTCGGTAATTGATATTGATTGAATGTTGATTAATCGGCGGTGTAGTCGGGATAGGTGCGACCAGTGGCGGTGACAGTAGCGCTGGGACCCATCATGAAGACGGCGTCCAGGTGGTCATTCACCAGGTCGACGTCGGCATCAAACGTTATAAACGGATAGTCGGTCGTCGTTCTGTATCTCGTGAGCGTGCTGTCGATGGTGGCTACATACTGGGCCGTGGTGGCAAGATTCTCGCCCGAGAACTTGAAGCCGTTGGGCGTGAGGGTATAGGGCACATTCATCGACGTGATGGTATGGAAGGACTTCAGGTCCTTGGCATGAACGATATCCATCACCTTGACAATGGCGTTATCCATGCCGGGGTTGACGGTAAACTGATACATGACATTCTCCATCTGGGTGCTCTGGGTAGTGTCGTCATAGACAATGGAATTATTCGTCTTGAGGAAGAATATACTGCCAATCGTCGAGATGACACGGACACCACCGGGCGTCGTATAGATGTAACGCATCGCGCCCTCGTTAAAGTCCACATAGCCACTGAACTGGCTATTGCTGGGCGACCGCAGCTCATAGAAGCCCAGACGCTTGGCTGTGGCCGTGAGGTCGCTGAGTGTCATCGATTGCCCGCTATCATTATAGCCCAATTCCAGCGATGCCGTGTGCTTGACGGTATCCAGGACAAGCTTGTTATATGCCCTGCCCAGCCCCATGACTTCACCAGTGACGGTGTTGTACATGTGGTTAACCATCAAAGTATTGACCGTGAACACGCCGTCACCACGCTTGGGCTCATCATCGTTGCTACACGAGACAGCCAGCATGAGGGCGCCAGCCATTGCTATCAGCAAAAAGATCTTTTTCATACTTTATTACTCTTGTTTTAAAACGCTGCAAATTTATATAAAAAACGAATGGCGCACTCATTCTTGCGCCATTTGTAATGTTTTTTATCTTAAATCTCGTTAAAACGACCTGTCTCACTCAGGAAAACGTGATTGATGGCACCGTGTGTTACTTCAATTAACATCAGCTACGACCTCGATAGGAATTGTCGTTGTCAGTTTGCCAGCGTTAGAGTATTGGCCGCCATGGCAGTCAAATGAGATGGAATAGGTCATCTCCTTAACGTCAACATAGCAGTCAAAATTGGTAACAGGCATGCTGGCCACAGGCACACGAGTATTGCCACGCAACAAGAAAGGAATGATGTCTGTACCACGCAGGTAATAGGTCCTGTTATCCTTGTTAAACTCGGCAGGCGCCTTAATCAGGACATTCATGGCAGGAGACTCTGAGTCACCGATAGTGAATGTCACATTGTGCAGAAAGATCTCGCTTGAATCCTGAAACAGATTTATATGATAGTGGATGTAGGGTTTATCTTTAACAACCGGGTCCGACCAAACGTCCACAACCTTGGGAACTTCGGCAAACGGCACTGTTACGGTAGCGTAGGTGGGTTGGCTGACCTCTTTACCCGGCTGCTGGGCAGTGGCACAGAGATTCACGGGAAAATCCTTAAAACTGCGCAGATACGTAGTGGGATTCTCAATCGGATCCTTCAGGTCTTGTGCAAAATACAGCTTCACATCACCTTCGCCAACAGCTTCGATGGTCACATAATCATCAGTTACTTTGGTTTTAATCTCGGGCGCTTTGCTGATATTAGACTCTGGCTCGTCTCCACCACAAGCAACGAGAGACAATCCCATGACAAGTGCAGTGGCCCAAAATACCATTGAAAATAGCTTTTTCATTGTCTTTTCTTAATTATTACATTATGTTACAAAGTACAAAAGTATGGCATTTCTCCGTATCGGCCAACTTTTTGAGCAACAATATACCCATTAATCGGGTAAACCTCTCTACCTTTAATAAAATTGAAAAGTATCATCATTTCTCTTATTCATGAATGCCTGTCGGTTTCTATATCGGCAAAAAAAACAAATGGCGCAATCAATCCTGCGCCATTTGCAATGTTTTATAATAATGTAGTTAAGTACGGCTTTAATCACTGGAGACGCCCAACGTCCTCGAAGTGTCCGCCATGGCAGTCAAACCTGATGTCATAGGTCTTAGTCAGGGTGTTGACGTTGCACAGCAGATTGGTTACCAGATAGTTGGGTCCAGTCATGGGAACCAGCGAGCTGCCACGCATCATGTAGGGTGTGATGTTGGTGCCGGCATAGGTGTAGATCTTACCGGTTTTGTCCACAGTCACAGGCGCATCGATACGGATGTTCATAGCGGGCGACACAGCATCACCGATGTGGAACACGATGTTGTACAAATAGATGCTGCTGGAATCCTTATCCAGGTTGATGTCAAATGTGAAATGGGGGTCCGTCTCATCCTCACAGTAACTTTTCAGATTCTGTGTAGGCTCCGGCTTCACGGGTCCGTCTTTCTCGTCGCTACATGATGCAAACACCATGCTCAACATGGCGACAGCAATAAACATGCTTAAAAATTTCTTCATAGCCTTTTCTTTTATAATTATGTAATTTATTAATTTACAGGCAGTTTAAAAATGATATTGTCTGCAAATGTACACGAAATCTCCAAACCCACAAAATTTTCTTTGATTTTTTATGGTTTTAATTGCGCAACTGGATTTTGCGTAACCATTCATCCGTTTGACCCCACGCCAAGGCGTAAAGACTAGCAAAGGAGCGCGGATGCCGATTAGCTTGATTTATTTAATTCGCAGACCATCAACGTCTTCGTGCCTTAGCTTAAAGCATTTCAGAAGGTGTTTCAAATAGTTATGGATTATGCCTGTCCTAGAAATTGAGGCGAAGGGTGGCACCCAGTTGACGGCCGTGTCCTCGTTGCAGGAAGGGGTGCTGGATCGACACGAAGTAGAAGGTCTTGTAGCCTGTATCGGTCAGGTTTTTGCCCCACAGCTGCAGGCTGTAGTGCTGCTGCTTCCAGGTGATGGATGCGCCAAGCAGGGCATAGAAGGGCTGGCGCAGCGTGTTGGCTTCGTCCCAGTAGATGTCGCCGGTGGCACGCACATTGGCAGCCAAGGTGATCAGTTTGTTCATATCACCGCCAAGCTTGATGCCATGGCTGGCCTCGGCAAATAGGGTGTGCATCGGGGCATAGGGCACACGCTTGCCGCTGTGGTCCACCTTGCCGTCGTTATACTCCTTGAATGTGGCATGGGTGAAGCCGTAACTGATGTTCAGGTGCATCAATTCGATAGGGGTGACTGTCATGGCGAACTCGGCGCCCCAACTATGTGTCCTGCCGGCATTGGTCATCATGCGTCCTGTAACATTGCCCGGAGGGAACACGGTCAACTGGCGGTCGCGGCAATCCATGAAGAAGACACCCAGGTCGCTCTGTACCCTACTCTGCCAGCATTCGAAATGGCCGCCCAGCTCGTAGTTCCATGCCTTCTCGGGCTTATAGCCCACCATCTTGTCCACGTCATACTGCAGTCCGATGCCCATCATGCCCATCAGCCGCTGCTGCAGCACGTCGCTGAACATCTGGGTATTGAAGCCGCCGGCCTTGCTACCGCGCGAGACGGCAAGAAAAACGGTGTGGTTCTTTCCCACCCACGGATGCCAGGTGAGGCTCACATTGGGCAAGAGGTCGAAGAAGTCCTTGTTGAGTGTCCCGTGGTCGTCAATATCGATGTCCTCGTGCGAGAACAGGGCGCCCGTTGCGGCAACGATGGTGCTATAGCCCGTGTGGGTCACGCTGCGGTAGTTGAGACGCGCATGCTCGTAGTCGAGGCGCAATCCGGCCTGCAACGTCCACTGGCCCCAATGGTAAGTGGACTCATGATACAACGCTACACCCCAGCTGGGGCTGATGAAGTGGCTCCCGAGCTCAAACGAGCGGCTATCCCACACGATGGGATACTCGGGAATGGCATCGTTGACGTGTTTCTCGATAAACTGGCTGATGCCGTAATCGTAGAAGGTCACCGGCGCATTCATCTTGTAACGGCGAAAGAACCCGCTGGAGCCTGCCAGCCAGTTGTAACCCTCGCTGCGCTCATGGCTGCGGGCGACGAAGTCCTGGGTGACGGCATGCTCGCGGCGCGCCTGCGTCAGCGTGAAATAGTCATGGGTGGTAAAGTCCTGGTCCAGCGTCATGTTATCGTCAAGATACTGGTAACTCGTGATGCTTGACAGGGTAAAGCCGTCCAGCGACTTGAGCACCGTCAAGCCGTCGGTGACCGACGTGCGGCGATAGAAACAGGTGTCATTGTAGGCAATCTTGCCGGTCTCGACCCACTCATAGGGGTAACCTCCCTGGCGACTCGTCGTCACCGAGGCCACGTTGGAAACATACCAGCCATTCCGGTTGCGCCACTCCAGCTTGGCACGCGCAGCGAACAGGCGCTCCCAGTCGCAGCGCTTGCCATTATATTGATTGGTGAACTCGCCGCGCGTCGAGCCATATTGTGCCGACAGCGACAGGCCCAAATCGTCCTTGAGCAGCATGTAGTGACTCGCTCCAGCGCGCCACGTGCCGTGGCTGGCACCCTCGACCAGGGCACGGGTGCCCTGATAGTTGAGCGGGGACAGGGTATAGATGTTCATCACGCCGCCCAACGTGTTGCGGCCGTAAAGCGTATTCTGCGGGCCGCGCAACATCTCAAAGCGCGCGATGTCCATCAGGTCAAAGTCGTAGTTCTCCTTGGTCATCACGGGCACGTTGTCGATCGACAGACCCACGGCGGGCTGGTCGATGCGGGTGCCGATGCCGCGCACATACACCGTCGAGGTCATGCGGCTGCCGTAATCGGGGATGAACAGGTTAGGCACCAGGTCGGCGGCCGTCTTGACCGATACCACCTGGTTGCGCTCAGCCTCCTGGCGGTTGATGACCGTCAAGGCAGTGGCTTGGGTGCGCATGTCAGCGCTCTGTTTGATAGCCGTGATGGTGACTTCGCCTAGCGACAGCGTGTCCCCGATACCCTCATGGGCACCTGCCGCGACAATCGTCACCACAGCCATTATTAACAGCATCATTCTTTTCATGACTGCAAAGGTAGTCATTTTTTCAAAAATTATACTACCTTTGCCCACAACTAACGACTATTACATTATAATAAACTAATAAACCAATTCTAATGAGACCAAGATTTCTGATTTCATTGCTGGCGGCCCTCGCATGCTTGGGTATGGCCGCCAAGCCGGCTGTGGCAACCACCGTTCCCGGTGACCCCATGGCCACACAGTGCTACACCCTGAGCAACGGCCTCAAGGTGTTCCTGAGTGTTAATCACCAGAGTCCGCGCATCACGGCCCATATCGCCGTGCGCACCGGCTCACGTAATGACCCCGCCGAGACCACCGGTCTGGCCCACTACCTGGAGCACCTGATGTTCAAGGGCACCAAGCAGTATGGCACGAGCAACTACGAGGCCGAGAAGGCCCTGCTCGACACCATCGAGGCCCGCTACGAGCAGTACCGCCTCGTGAAGGACCCCGAGCGCCGTCGCGTCCTTTACCACGAGATCGACAGCATCTCGCAGCTGGCTGCCCAGTACAATATCCCCAACGAGTATGACAAACTGATGGCCGGCATCGGCGGCCAAGGCACCAATGCCTATACCA
>JAEEGJ010009851.1_pt1 | contig 25263 bp, 29 predicted proteins | sample 8958761 | NCBI WGS metagenome assembly JAEEGJ01 (sample SAMN16246546, study PRJNA631951) | gut metagenome | biome: gut microbiome; feature: rumen; material: RS-attached | host: Bos | place: Iran: Karaj | collected 2018-10 | reverse complement strand
TAATGCTTACCTCCTTTTCACTCAATACTGTTAATAGCTACTGAGCAAGGGGAAGGAGGGATTAGATCATTGGAACATCCCGTTCTTTTGGTCTTCTCTGTTCCTCTGTTCGATTATGTTATACCACCAAGATTAGCACTCGTCAAGGGAGAGTGCTAATAATATTTGTGAAATATTTGTGAACTGTCTATGCCGTGTGGCCTTTGGCGTGGTGCAATTTGGGGACAGGCCCAAATTGCACCTATTTTTTTGCCTGGGCGATAACATCTTCCATAATGTCCTTGGTCATGCCGCCGGGAATGTACCCTAAGACGTTGCCATCCGCGTCAATAATGAAAGTGGTGGGGAAGGCTGTAATATAGTAGCTCTCCGCCAAATCTGCGGATTCATTCATCAGGACAGGAAAAGTATAATCATTCTCAGTAAGGAAGGCTTTGACTCCTTCCACATCTTTTTCGCTTCCAAGGCCCGGGAAGGTTACTCCAACGAATACCACGGAGTCATCACCATTCTCTTGATATTCCCTGTACAACTCTTCTATGTAGGGCAGTTCCTCTCGACAGGGAGGACACCAGGTAGCCCAGAAATTAAGAAAGATTATCTGACCTTTATAATCGGAGAGGCTGTGGGTCTCGCCATACTGATCTACAAGAGTGAATTCCGGTGCCGGTATGGGATCAGGAGTATCCGCCTCGTCGACGGCTGTTTCTGAATCGGGAGCGACCTCTTCGCCCACTTCCGGATCGGCAACAATCTCTTCTTCAGAGTCTGAAACAACCTCCGAAGAAACCTCCTCACTATCGAAAACATTCGTCGCGGTGGAGAGGTAGTTTGTTATTGAATTCATTTTGCCGGTAAACATTAGAATTCCCATGACTACAAGCAGCGCTCCCCCAACCTTTACGGAATAACGGAGAACATTTCTGTGTTTTTTCAAAAAAGACAGAAGGGTGGTGGTGAAAAAGCCCACCAGAATAAAGGGAATCGCGTAGCCCAGGGTGTAAACTCCGATGAGAGCAAATCCGGACATGCCGGAGCCCGAAGTTGCAGCCATAATAAGCACGGATGACAGCACGGGGCCGATGCAGGGACTCCATGCGAAACTTATGACAAAGCCCATAATCAGCGCGGTTATGGGAGACATGGTCATTTTTTCAAACTGAACGGGGAGTCTTATCTGTTTGTTTAAAATCCGGCTCTCTCCCATAAAGCCAAGCTGATACAGACCGAAAAGTACCACAATGATGCCGCCGATTCTTGCGAAAAGCAGCTGGTTCCCCTTAAAGAACCTGCCGGCGGCGCTTATTCCAAGTCCAAGCAGGAAAAAGGCCATGCCTATACCCACAACGAAGAACAGAGTATTGATTATGACTTTCTTTCTGTCATACTCGATGCTTCCGTCTTCGTTAGTTTTCAGCGTTCCGCCGGAGAGATATCCCATATATAAAGGAACCAGGGGCAGCACGCAGGGGGAGAAAAAGCTTAATATACCCTCGAGAAAAACTGTTATCGTCATTTTTTTACCTTATGCATTAATCAGATTGTCAATTTTCGCGGAAAGATTGCCCTCGCTCATTCCGCCAACTGCGGATTCAACAACTTTTCCGTCTTTAATAAAGAAGAAGCTGGGGATTGACCTTACATTAAACATGCCGGCCAACTCGGGCTGATGCTCGGTGTTAACCTTACCGACTTTTACTTTTCCATTATACTTTTCAGCCATCTTTTCCACAATCGGCATCATCATTCTGCAGGGGCCGCACCAGTCTGCGTAGAAGTCCACCATTACGGGGATGTCGCTCTTTAAAACTTCCTCATTAAAATTCTCACTTGTAAATTTGTATTCCATAATTAATAATTCCTTTCTTTTTCTTGTGTTTTTTACTTGCATTTGTCAGCTGATAATTTTATTATAGGTAGTATAGAAAATATATCAAGTACGCAGTTTATCTTTAGCTGGTAAGAAAAAATATACCATGGAGGAAATCATGAAAAAGGAATCTTTGTGTGAAAACATCGCAGGCGAAGGCTGCGGATTAAAGCGAGTGATTGATATTGTGGGTGGCAAGTGGAAAATCATGATCCTCTGTGTCATCGACAATAACGAGGTAGTAAGATATGGAGAGCTTAACCGGGCGGTTCATGGAATCACCAATACCATGCTGGCCAACTCCCTTAAGGAGCTGGAAGCGGACGGCCTTGTTGAGCGTAAGCAGTACGATGAAATGCCCGTGAGGGTTGAGTACAATTTAACTGATAAAGCCAAAACTTTAATTCCTATTCTACTTGAACTGAAGAGATGGGGGGAGGAGAATCTGTAGATGATTACTGTAAATCTGTATTACAGAGGAACAAACGGAAATGCAAGAGCATTTGCCAATGAGATGGAATCATCCGGTATAGCCGATGCCATTCGGGCAGAGAAGGGAAACCTGAGATATGAGTACTTTCAGCCCCTTGATGATCCGGAGACAATACTTCTGATTGATTCATGGACCGATCAGGTTGCCATTGATGCCCATCACGCATCACCGATGATGAAGCAGCTCGCCGAGCTTCGAGACAAGTATGATCTTCATATGACGGTGGAACGCTTTGTCAGCGATGAATACAAATCGGATGAGAAGTATTTAAGGAGGTAATAATATGTCAGAAAAAATCGTACAAACTGCAGGAAGAGATCAGCTCGGAGAATTTGCGCCGCATTTTGCGGCGCTTTTTTTATTTCCGGTAATCATTTTATCTCTCACAATCGTTATATAATGTAGAGGACGAAATAAGGAAGAAGGAGGAGCCTTTGTTGACCCGGGAAAACAAATTAATAAAGCTAGCCAAACAAGGGGATCCTTCTGCTTTAGACGAGCTGATACGCCTCTATTATCCTAGGATTTATAAATATTGCTGCTGGCACACCGTGACCATAGAACAGGCTGAGGATGCGACTCAGGAGACATTCTATAAAGCAGTGAAGTTTCTTCCAAGCTATAAGAATGTGGGTACTTTCCAGGCTTTCCTCTATAAGATTGCATTAAATATCTGCATTGATTACGGGAGAGCGAAGCATCAAAGCGAGTTATCCATCAATGAGGCCAAGGATCCTGATCTTGCATTTTATGATTCAAAATTTGAAAACATAGAATCTAATGTGGATTTTGCAAGGCTCCTTGAGACCCTGACCCCCAAGCAGCGGGAACTGGTGATATTGCGGTTCGGCCAGAATCTCACCCTAAAAGAAGTGGCTGCTGTGACAGACAGCAACTTAAGGACTTGTCAGTCCAACCTGCGAAAGGCCTTAAAACAGATTAAGAAAAACATGGAAAGGAGAGACGGGCATGAATAAAACGGAAAAATACCTTAAAGAAGCTTTATCAAATACTTCCCCGAAAGGCCAAAGCGCCGGTCTGGAAAAGACTCTTCAAGCCGTCCATGACCTGCCTTTGCCTCCCAGGAGAATAGGGCATTTTACCATGCTCTTACGAATCATCCCTTTCATTTCGTGGAAAATCTGGCTGGTTCAGGGCATATGCCTCATAGTCCTTTGCCGTGTTCTGATTGGTTTTTCGAATATGGAAGCCCCGAGAGGACTTGTTTTCCCTGTTAAAATCCTGTGCCTTCTCAGTGGAAGCATACCTTTCGTGTCCATTCCTTTTCTTTACAAATCTGTGCGCTGCCGCATGAGCGAAATCGAGATGGGAACCTATTTTTCCTATCCGGCCCAGATGATTGCGAGGCTTATTGCCATTGCCCTTGGAAACATTTTTATGATTGCGGGGGGCCTGGCTGTAAGCGTTACGAAACTTAAGGTGAGTTACCTTGGGGCTTTGACCTACGGAATGATTCCATTCCTTTTGTTTAACACGATTATTCTGCTTATACTGGCTCATGCATCGCTTGAAAAATCAGCTGCTTTCTACGCCCTCTCATACCTTGGGCTTTTGATCCTTACCGGGACTGTGAACCTTTGGCAAAACTTCATCGATTCCCGGATTTCCACAGGTTATGCAGTTTTGATCTGCCTTGTTTTGTGCATTGGTATCGCGTTTGAGGCCGGAGGACTTCTTGGCAGAAAGTATTCATTGGAAGGGAGTATTTAAATGGAATTAACTATAAAAAATGTTACCAAGACCTACGCGGATAAAAGGGCTGTTAATGACGTTTCTCTTAGAATCGGCACCGGAATTTTCGGCCTTCTTGGAGCGAACGGTGCCGGCAAAACCACACTTATGAGAATGATTGCCGACATACTAAAGCCAACCTCCGGGAAGATTTTGTTTAACGGAATGCCGATTTCCGAGCTTGATGCCCAGTACAGGGATGTTTTTGGCTATCTTCCCCAGGAGTTTGGATTCTATCCTGAGTTTAAGGTGACCGACTACCTTGAGTACGTGGCGGCGCTTAAAGGTTTAACTTTAAAAGATACGAAGGAAAGAATTGACGAGCTTCTTCATGAGATGTCCCTCTACGAAGTTCGAAATAAGAAAATCAGAAAACTTTCCGGTGGAACAAGAAGGAGAGTGGGAATCGCTCAGGCCCTTTTAAACAACCCTGAGATTCTCATTCTTGATGAGCCCACTGCTGGCCTTGATCCCGGAGAGAGAATTAAACTTCGAAGCCTTTTATCGGAGTTTTCACAGCATCGAATCGTGCTGATTTCCACTCATATCGTGTCTGATGTGGAGTACATAGCGGGTCAGAATGCGATTATGAAAGATGGGAAAATAATCCGAATAGGTGAGACCGGGGATTTGATCAGAGAGGTTTCCGGAAAGGTCTGGGAGGGCAGCGTGAGCAATGAGGACCTGCATCGGTATGAAAAGGACCTTAAGATAGTTAACTTGCGAAACGAATCCTACGATTCCACATCAATAAGATATCTGGCTGATTCTCCCGTGCTTCCGGATTCCAAGGCTCTCGATCCCCGCCTTGAGGATTTGTATCTGTGGTTGTTTGGAAAAAGGGAGGATTAAAATGCGATTAATATATTTGGAAATAAAAAGGGTATTAAGCAGCAGAATTGCTCATATAAGTGTCTTGGCTGCGATTGTTTTTTCTATTCTTTTGGCTTACATTCCCGTTACTTTTGCCTACTGTTATAATCCTTTGAAAAATGATTATGAAACGGGTTTTGATGCCATAGAATCCAGATGGATTCTGCGTGAGGAGGCAGAGGGAGAAATAACCGAAAAAGACATTCAACGAGCGATTTTGGAATATCAAAGAATCATGACTGATTATGGTGTTTCAAGTTTATATGAACTTCCTGATGAGGCAAGATATGATCTTGAGCCGGTCACTCCGTTTTTACACCTGATTGAAGAAGCCTACGCCAGAGAGGACGGCATCGGAGCTAATATAATGGATATGTCCGCGGATAATCTGCCTGATTTCTATGAGGCATGCCGGGCGCACCTTGAAAACACTATGGACCTTGAGGACAAGAACCATCCTGCTTCCAAAGAGGCGGCCCTTAATTTATATGACAAGGTGGAAAAACCGTTTATCTACTATTACGGCATCTCTTCAAATGCCGCCGAGTACCAGGGTATTTTGATACTCCTTGTATTGTTTAGCTGCGTTGTGGTCTGTGCTCCTGTTTTTTCCATCGAATATCAGACGGGCTCCGACAACATACTCAGGTGTACGAAGTACGGCAGGAAAGAACTTGGGATTGGTAAAATCTTCGCATCTCTCATTATATGTATCACCCTATACTTAATCTGCATGGGGATATGGATGGGACTCAGCCTCGCATTCTGGGGAGCAGATGGAATGCAAAGCAGTATGCAGATGCTCTTTACTGTGATTGGGCTTTTAAACTTCAACGTAGGTCAAATGCTTTTCCTTGTGGCGGCTTGCGGAATCATAATGCTTGCTTCCGGCATATGCCTTACATTGTTTATTTCCACCAAAGTTCAAAACACCATGATTTCACTGACGGTTTCATTCCTTGCGGTGATGGCTCCGATTATTATGAGCTGGTTCCTGCCGGATTGGATTGCGAATTACGCCAAGGTGATTTTCCCCACCGGAGGAATCGGGTTAAACAACGGATTCCTTTACGATTTAATCGATTTCAGGTTCTTAAATATCGGCCGGGTAGCCATATGGTCACCTTACCTTATAGTAGCTTTCGCCTTGCTTGAAATTCCCCTTTGGTATTTCCTTGCCGTACGAAGGTGGGCTAGGCGGACGTGACTGTTGGGGACAGTCCAGGATTGTCACATCCTGTCCCGGCCGCACCAAGGACCAACTTGAACCTGCCTTGACGTATCCCTAATTTGGTGGAATAATAATCTCACGAATTATATTTGATACAATATAACGGAGATTACAACATGGATATAAATGAAAAACAAATGAAGATGAATGAACTTCTGGGTTCTCAGCAGGGGGAACTGGACGGAGTTGCCACATATCTTAAGATGGCAAAAATCGTAAGTAACCCTACGGATGCTGAGACCTTTAAGAAGCTAGCGGCGGATGAAGGAAAGCACGCCTCAGTTTTTAAGAAGTATACAGGTGAGGTCCTTAAGCCTAAGAACACCCAGGCCAATGCTGTGGCTATTCTTTATAAGCTCCTTGGAAAGAGAATTCTCTACCCCATTATCGCAAAGTTTGAATATGATGCTATGCCTCGCTACGAGAGAATGATGCGAGAGTACCCCGAGGTGGAGGAAGTTAAGAATGACGAAAAGCGTCACGGCGACACCCTAAAGGCCCTTACAAGGAACGGGGAATTTAACGATACGCCTCTATTGCCTTTCATTCTCGGTTTCGTTATACTTTTTGCTGTGATTTGTAAACTGTGCAAAAGATAAGGAAGCCAATGAAGGAAATAACATTTGACGAATTAAAAGCGCTGCCTGAGGGCACCTACACTCTCATCGACATCAGGGACGAGGGACTTACCGCTTACGGAATGATTCCCGGGGCCTTGAATATCTATATAGAAGATCTGGAAAAAAGCGAAGAACTCTCCTCTATTCCTAAGGAGAAGAAGCTGATTTTTTACTGCGAGATAGGAAGAAGATCTGCGGAAATCGACGATACCGAGGGCTACCTTGAAGGATGGGACTGCTATAGCCTTGAGGGAGGCTATGTGGGCTATGTCAGATCTGAGATGAAGAGCGAGGCTGATATTGAGGAAAAGCGAAAGAAGGCAGAAGAGAGCATTCAAAGGAAGTTCCACAAGCAGCTTTTTACGCCTTTTGCCAAGGCCTGCAAGACCTATAAGCTGATTGAGGAGGGGGATCGCATTGCCGTGTGCATTTCAGGCGGCAAGGATTCCATGCTCATGGCCAAGCTTTTTCAGGAGATACAAAAGCACAGACAGTGCAATTTTGAGCTTACTTTCCTTGTGATGGACCCGGGCTACAATCCGGACAACAGGGCTCTAATTGAGAGTAACGCCAGGGCCTTGGGGATTCCGGTCACCATTTTTGACAGCAATATTTTCGATTCGGTTGATAACATAGAAAAAAGCCCCTGCTACATCTGCGCAAGAATGCGAAGAGGTTATCTTTACAGCCGTGCAAAGGAGCTGGGGTGCAACAAGATTGCTTTGGGGCATCATTACGATGATGTTATTGAGACTATCCTTATGGGAATGATTCACGGCGCCCAGATTCAGACCATGATGCCGAAGCTTCACAGCACAAACTTTGAGGGCATGGAGTTAATCAGGCCCCTCTATCTTGTGAGGGAAGCAGACATCTGCGCCTGGAGAGACTACAATAATCTCCACTTCCTCCAGTGCGCCTGCCACTTCACCGACACCTGTACCACCTGTCATGAGGATGGCACCACATCATCAAAGCGCCTTGAAACCAAGAAGCTAATTGCCGAGCTTAAGAAGAATAATCCCTTTGTGGAGTCCAATATTTTCAGAAGTGTTGAGAATGTTAACCTTGACACCGTCATCGAATATAAAAAGGACGGCGTTCGACATAACTTCCTCGACGAGTACTAGGTGACACTATCTCACAATTACCGCTATGGCGCAGGGCATGCGGCCTTCGGCCACGGTATATTCTATATTTTTATAGCCTTTGTCTTCGAAGAATTTTTTGTAGGAGGCGAGGTCGAACTGTCTTTTGAAGTCAGCTCCTAACATGGTGAGAAACTTCACCGCCAGGGAGCTGCTTTTTTTAGTTTTGTTGATGTAGGTGGGGATGATGATTCGACCGCCGGGCTTTACAACGCGCTCAAGTTCGCGAAGGGCGGCCTCAGGGTTTGGAAGCAGATGAATTACGTTTCCGGCCACGACTTTGTCGAAACTTGCATCGGGGAATCTGAGAGCGGTGATGTCAGCATTTTCGAAAGATATGTTTTCAAGGCCATTGCATTTTTTCGCTGCCTGCTTAAGCATTCCTTCAGCGAAGTCGGTGGCAATAAGATTCTTGCACTTTGCTGCGATATATTTGCTGATGGCGCCGGTTCCGCAGGCGCATTCCAGTACTTCATCATTTTCTTCTATTAATTCGGCGACTTTCTTGCCGGTTTCTTTGTAAACTTTTCCGTTGTATGTGTTTTCGAAGAGGTCGTATAAAGGGGAGATTTTGTTCCAGAACATGGGGTGTAAGTCCTTTCTTTTGATATGTAAAACACATGAATGGTTGTTCATATATTCATAGAATATCACAACTAAAAGTTCCGGTCAAGAGTACCTAAATCGAGCCGGGAACACTGCCGCTGGATATCAGGGGAATTAGAAATATGCTTGTGGAACTGCTTTGTTTGTAGGGACATTCGCGGAAGATGATGATAGAATAGTTAGGAGAGAAAGGGGAGGATTTAGATGGCTAAACAGAATATTTACGATAATGAGACCTTCTTTGAAGGTTACAAGAAACTCAGGGAGAACAGTTCAAATGCAAATGAGCTGTTTGAGATGCCGACGCTTTTTTCTTTGCTGCCTGATTTGGAGGGCAAGAGCGTTCTTGACCTTGGATGCGGGTTTGGTGAGCATTGCATGGAGTATGTGCGCAGGGGCGCGAGAAGTGTTGTGGGCATTGACATTTCTGAGAAGATGCTGGAGACGGCAAGAAAAGAAAACGCGGATTCGAAGATTACATATTTGCTGATGCCAATGGAGGACCTCTCGAAACTTGATCAGAAGTTTGATGTTGTGATCAGCTCGCTGGCATTCCACTATGTGGAGGATTTCAGTGGCGTAATAAAGAGTATATTTGGTCTTTTAGATGCTGGGGGGGTATTCGTTTTTTCACAGGAGCATCCGTTTAATACTTGCCACACGGGCGGGGACAGGTGGACCAGGGATGAGAATGGCGAGAAGGTACACCTCAATCTGAAGAATTACGGGATTGAGCGCGAGTGCGAGAGCCGCTGGTTTGTGGATGGCGTGAAGAAGTATCACAGGATGTTTTCGACGATCGTGAATGCTTTGACTGACGCGGGGTTCGTGATTGAGAGGATGGTTGAGCCGATTCCCGATGAGGAGACGGCTGCGAAATACCCGGAGCATAGGGATTTGTACCATAAACCGGATTTCCTTGTTGTAAGGGCGAAGAAGGCTCCGGTTTAATGGTGATTTCTGAGGGGGATAACAATGAAAAAAGCATTGGTATACATACATGGTAAGGGTGGTGCGGCCTATGATTCAGTGTATTTTAAGCCACTTTTTCCGGAATGTGATACATATGGATTTGATTACAAGTCTGAAAATCCATGGGAAGCAGAAAGCGAGTATAAAGAGTTTTTTTCCGGATTAGCTAAAGAGTACTCATCTATTACGGTTATTGCGTCCAGCTTGGGAGCTTATTTTGTGATGGTATCAGGTGCCGGCGACATGATTCAGAAAGCGTTCCTGGTTTCTCCTATTGTAAATATGGGGCGTTTGATACAGGATATGATGGCTCGCGCCAATGTATCAGAAGAAGAATTGAGAACAAAAAATATAATACGACTTTCCGAAGATGAGGTTCTCTCTTGGGAGTACCTTTCTTGGGTACGAAATCATCCAATAGAATGGAAAGTGCCTACTTACATTTTATATGGCGAAAAAGATTACTTTCAGACGTTTGACACAATGAAGGCATTCGCTGAATTGGTAGGGGCTGATTTAACGGTAATGCCTAATGGAGAGCACTGGTTTCATACTGACGAGCAAAACGAATTTAGGGAAAACTGGCTTAAAAAGTATAAATAAAAAACGACCTTGCGGTAACAGTCAGCTTTACCTCGCGACATGATTGTGCCACAATTATGCTGCAGGAGGTGGATATTATGCCAATGATTATGCCTATAAGAGATTTAAGGAATACAAGTAACATTTCTGAACTTGCTCACAAAAATCAGGAGCCCATATATATAACAAAGAACGGGTACAGTGATCTCGTAGTAATGAGTGCTGAACTTTTTGAGAAATTTGCCAGAGTAAACAGAATCGATCAAGCAATTGAGGAAGCAGAGAAGGAAGTTGATAGAGGGGAAAAGCCTATTTCTGCCGCAGAAGCCAGAAATAAGTTGAATGAAAAGTACTATGGGTAAATACGAAGTAATGCTGTATCCGAAGGCATATAGGGATATAGACGAAATATATTTTTACATAGCCTTTGAGAAACAGTCTCCTGAGAATGCCAAAGGGCAAACTGACCGAATATGGGATGCGATACTTGGACTGGATGCGATGCCATCATCTCATAAGAACAGAGACAGTTGGGGACAGACCCTAACTGTCACCTACGAGTGCGAAAGCCGGATCACATATATATGCCCGTATTCCTCCGAAGGCACGATAGAGTTCTGGGTCCTTGTGGTATAGCCCCGGCCGGTGTGATTATAGCAGGGAGTGGAAAACAGGCCGCAGCAGTAGCCGTCCTCGTCGTGGAGCATTATCTCCATGTACTCCTTGTTAAGAAGCTTGCCCCCGAAGAGGGCCCGATCAAATTTAAGTACATCCGTGAGGTTGGAGTGGATTCCGCCGTCACCTCTGGAATTTATGGGATCCATGGGATATCCGTTCTCGTCCGTAAGACCTGACTTGTAAACATCTGAAAAATTTGTGGGAACATAGGTCAGATCATCCTTAACCATTGAGGTTGTCATTGTCATCCCACAGACATCAAAAATATTCTCTTTAAGATAGTCACAGTATTTCATTCCCGAAACCTGCTCAATAATAAAAGCCAGAAGCCTGTAGTTGGTGTTACAGTACGTAAACCCCTGATCCGGCTCGGAAATATTCGGTGTTTCATAAAGGGCCGAAAGAAGCTCTTCATCGGTAATTTTGTCGCTTACCAGATCTTTCATCAGATTCCCGATGCCATCAGTGATATTCCAGAATTTCTCTGGCTGATTCAGATAATCCGGGAGGCCTGAACGCATGTGAAGAAGGTCGTAAACCCTGATTCGCTTCCCTGCCTCAAACTCAGGAAAAAACTTATCCAAAGTGTCGTAAATATCAAGCTTCCTCTTTTCCGCCAGCTGCAAAACAGCCACGGCAGTGAAGGTTTTGCTCATGGAAGCCAGATCAAAAACCGTATTCTGCGATACGTGGGTCACGCCGTCCTTTTCAAGGGCATCCTCGCAATACAAATAAAGCACCTCATCATCGGTGGCCACCACGGTGGTTCCCTTGAAGGCGTCCCTCCTGTAAAGCATGATGACATCCAAATACTCCTCATCAGGACAAATCCACTTCCTCTCATCATCCGCCAACCGGATATTTTCAAGCGTATATTTGGAGGCAGATTTGCACCCGGTCAGGCAGATAACCTGCGAAACCGCCACCAAAGCCACCAAAACCATGAGGAATTTCTTTATTAATTTGGGTGTGGAGAAATGCGTTTTTACCATAAGTTCATTATACCCAATCTTTACAATTTCCGGGGAAATTTATACAATAAATTCATGATTTGTGGAGGCGCGAGGATGATTAAAGCTGTAATTTTCGACATGTTTGAGACGCTGGTTTCGCTGTTTATCGGCAGGACTTACTTCGGCGAGGACATCGGAGCGGACGCCGGCGTGGACCCGGAGGCCTTCAGACTTTTGTGGCATGAGAGCGAATATGACAGAACTGTCGGAAATATGACCATAGAGGAAGCCGTTGCAAAGGGCCTTGAACACTTCGGAATCAATTCCCCCGATCTGGTAAAAACCATAGCTTCTCATCGCCTGGATAACCTTAAAGATACCTTCGATAACATACCGGATGATTCGGAGAAACTTCTTATTGAACTCCACAAAAGAGGCATAAAGATCGGCCTCATCACCAACACTTTTTCCGATGAAAGAGATATGATTAGAGCCTGCAAGCTCTTTAAATATTTTGACGCCACAAGGATCTCCTACGAGCAGGGAGTCTGCAAACCCGACACTTCCATGTACACATCAATCATGGAGGAGTTTGGAGTTACGCCGGAGGAGTGCCTCTATGTAGGCGACGGCGGCTCAAGGGAATTGTTCGTCGCAAGGGACCTTGGAATGAAAGCCCTTCAGGCCACCTGGTTTCATGACCTGGCCTTCGAGCCCCACATTCCCTGCCCGCTCCTGGACGAATTCCCCCAGGGGAAGAACCAGTTGGATGTATTGGAATACCTATAGGGGGATTAGCATGGACAACCTTAAAGATGTACATTACGACGCCTTCATAAGCTACAGGCACAATGAGTTCGACAGCTTCGTGGCGTCGAATCTTCATAAAAAGCTTGAGAGTTTCAAGCTTCCCAAATCTGTATTTCCCAAGGTCAAAAGCGGGAAAAACAGAATCGAGCGAATCTTCAGGGACGTGGACGAACTGCCCCTTTCTGACAATCTTTCAGACCCCATAAGTAAAGCCCTGGCGAATTCCGACTTCCTTATTACCATTTGCACCCCCAGGTACCCTCAGTCCCGCTGGTGCATGAAGGAGATCGAGGAATTCCTAAAGACCCACCCCAGAGACCATATCCTTGTGGTTCTGGCCGAGGGGGAGCCGGTGGATTCCTTCCCCGAAATTCTTTGTTTCGACGAGGTGGAAGCAAGGGATGAGAACGGGAAGGTTTTTATCACAAAGAAAGAGATAGAGCCCCTTGCAGCTGACACCAGGGGTCAGACCAAAAAGGAGGTTTTGAAGGCCATCGACGTGGCAGTTATCAAGCTTTGCGCCGCTATTTTTGGCCTTAATTATGACGATCTTAAGCAAAGGCACCGCGAGCAGAAGATTCGGAAGATGACCGCAATCTTTGGAAGCATCGGCGCTGCAGTGCTGGCTTTTGCAGTTTTTGCCACTGTTATGTTTGTAAAAATAAGCCGGCAGAATCTCATCATCTCCAATCAGTACAGTGAACTCCAGGATAAATATGCCGCTTCAATGGCCGCCACTTCAGAGAAGCTTCTGGCTGACGGAAAGAGGGAGGAGGCAATCAAGGCGGTGCACGATGTCATGCCGGAAGGCGGCGTGGGAGATTACAACCCCGAGGCCCTTCGTGCTTTGTACAAAGCCATGGGAATCTACAAGGTTTCTACGGCCTATTTCCCCGAGTGCACCTACAAGGGCAACGCCTGGCTTGATGGCTACGGTGTGTCCTCAGACGGGAAATATATTTTCACATATGACAGGGCTGTCATAAATGTCTATGATGTGGAATCTGCAGAGCTTGTCAGAAGAATAGATGATCTTGAGTGTTACGGAACCGTGACTTTTAAAGGCTCCGAGGGAGTGATTTTTTCTGATGACGAGAGCGATTTCTTCTATCCCATTCCGGAGGGAGAGAGAGTGGAACTTGACGCACCTGTAGAGGATTCAGACGACGAATCAGGCGACGACTCCTTTGATGAAGAGACCTTCAGGGAGCAGACAGCCTCACTTTTCGAAATTGAGCCTGGGCAGAAGATTGCCTGGGCAGACAGGGTCGGCGACAACATCTTTTGCATGTTTGATGGCGCCGATTATGTAACAAAGTATTCTTGTAAAATCAGCCCCTTCGCCAAAGAAGCAGATACTTATTATGAACCCGCAGATTTCGATTCGGAATTTGTGGACGAGGCTTTGTTTGAGCGTGCGGAATTTGAAGTAAATGAATCCTTGCTCGATCAGGCCTTCTACTCTAACGACAGGAAATACATATACGCACTTTTTACCAATCACACTGCCAGGATTTATGATTCAGAGTCCGGAGAGTGCGTCACTGAATTTGATAAAGCGGATGAGATGTTTGTGAACCTTCGCTACAGCGATGTCACAGGAAGCTACATCTTAACCGGTGATAAATCATATATCCTTGACGGCAACATGGATGTTATCTGTGTGACAGATCCCATAATCTGCGACACCGCCGACGGCTTTATCCTTCAAAATGAAGAGGGAACCCAGTTTTGCGTTCCCTGGTTCGACCTGCCTTCGATATACTAGGAGCCGATGTGCAACTTGGGGACAGGCCCAAATTGCACATACCCTTGGGTGCCTCCCCCTCCCTGTGGCAGGTTTGCACCCCACCGGACAACGGCTCCTCAAAGCATTAAATCGTCTGCGGCATTTTATAAGAATATACTGCATGCAATAAACTCGCATTCGCATCGCCACAGAGTAAGCATATTCATCCCAAATGATTTATATGGAGCGCCAGATTTTCTTATGCTTAAGAAGGCGCTTCCCAAGCATGCACAGAAAAATTGTTTGAGCAGAGGGCGAAAGCTCTCTGCGAGTTTTTTTTCTGTGCATGTCTTATAAAGGGAAGCGCCTTCAAGCATTAGAAAATCAAGCGATCATATGTTAATGAGGGATGAATATGCTTATTCTGCGGCGATAGCCAATGCTCAGACAGTACCGCATGCAGTATATATAAAATGCAGCAGACGATTTAATTTCGTCGCAATGTTGTCCGGTGGGGTGCAAACCTGCCGCGGGGAGGGGGGAGGCAAACAACATGACTTTAGTCATGTTCAAAATGTACCTTTTCTCACTACAAAAGGAAAAAAGCAATCCATATAATGAATGTATGACGTGCAGTTTGGGACTGTCCCCAAGTTGCACGGTGCAGTTTGGGACTGTCCCCAACCTGCACATAACACATTCATTATTTTTTTTGGAGAAAAACAATGCAAACCATACTTAAGACAAACGACTTAACAAAGAAATACGACAACAAGGTTGTTGTGGACAACTTAAACATTGAGATTAAGGAAGGGGAGATTTTTGGTCTTCTGGGTCCTAACGGTGCAGGAAAGAGCACAACCATGAACATGATCTGCGACATCGTAAAGCCCACATTGGGAAACGTGGAGTTCATGGGCAAGGACATTCTGAAGAATAAAAAGGAGCTTCTTGGCAAGCTTGGCTACATCCCTCAGGACCTGGCGATTCACGGGAATCTGAAGGCATGGGAGAACGTGGAGCTTTTTACATCCTTATATGGAATAAAGGGCGCGGAGCTAAAGAAGAGGATCGATGAGTCCTTAGAGTACGTGGGCCTTCTTGAAAAGAAGAACGACTACGCCAAGACCTTTTCCGGCGGCATGAAGAGGCGTCTTAACATCGCCTGCGCCATAGGTCATCATCCGAGCCTTCTTATATTTGATGAGCCCACCGTTGGCATTGACCCTCAGTCCAGAAATTTCATTCTGGAAAAAATCAAAGAATCCAATAAAAACGGTACCACTGTCATCTACACCTCCCACTACATGGAGGAAGTTGAGGCCATCTGCACAAGAATCGCCATTATGGATAACGGAAAGATCATTGCAACCGGCACCAGCGAAGAACTTAAGAAGATGGTTAAGGACGACACTTCATCAATCACCCTGGAGGAAGTTTTCCTTACAATGACCGGAAAGAAGCTGAGGGACTACTAATGATCAGATATTTAATTAAGAACAACATCAAACTGATGCTTCGAAGCGGCACCAACATTCTTCTTTTTGTAATAACACCAATAATTCTTATTGCGGTGCTTTCAAGCGCCTTCACGGATCTGATGGCCCACTACGAGGAGGATACGGGAATCGAAGTGGGTTATGAAATTAAGGGCGATTCCATGACAGAGGAACTGATGGATGCCATCAAGGAAGGCGCCGACAAGGAGGAATTTAATCTTAAGGAATACAAGGGCGCCATTCCTAAGGAAGCCCTGAAAAAGGACGACCTGGATGCCTTCATAGTTTTCGAGGACGGCAGCTACACCGTATACAGAAGCGATGAAAACAAGGAGCAGGGCAAAATCGCTGAGTACACCATCGGCAAAATCTACGACAGAATGGCCACATCCATGCTTCCCGGTGAGCCCACGGACGACATGTTAAAGATAGAGCACCCGGACTTCATGCCCGCCATTGATTCTGTGGACTACTACGGAATCATCGAAATCGTGTATTTCGGCTGGTGCGCCATCATCTGCGGAGCCGGACTTTTTGCCAGCGAAAAGAAAAACAAAATTACCAGAAAGTTCAAGGTTTCAAACCTGTCAGAAACCCAGATTTACCTTTCAAGATACATTCCCATGGTCCTTGTGGTGTTCTTGGGAACCAACCTGGCAGCCCTCATATCCATCCCGCTTTTTGGGGTGCACTGGGGAAACATGGCCATATCCATGGTGGTAATCACCTTCTCCGTTGCGGCAGCCACGGCCCTTGGACTTATGGTTTACTCGATTTTTGAAAACATGGCAGCCACCGTTGTGGTTGTGTTCATGCTGGTCTGGTGGTGCGGCTTCTTTGGCGGCAGCTTCGAGACCTACATGTTCGCGGCTCACTCCGAGAACGTCAAGCTGCTAAGCCCCATTTATCACGCCAACAGGGCCCTGGTGGAATTATCCTGCATTGGTAAAAGCGACTTTATCTCATCATCGATTCTCTATGACATAGCGATAATCCTTGTATGTTCATTCATTGGAATCTGTGCCGGAGCAATCAGAAGAAGAGGAGGAAAGGCATGATTACATTAATTAAATCAACAATGAAACTTCTCTTTAGATCCAAGGGATTCTGGTTTTTCCTTGTGGTGGTCCCTATGCTCTCCACCTTTATTTTCAAGGCCCAGAGAGTCAATGTCATGAACATGGATCCTGGACAGGAAGGAGTTATTGAGTTAGAAAGCGTCGACGAAAAAGTTGCTTATCACGGCGGTGCCGGGGAGTATCTTATTAAAGTTTATGATGGGGCAAAAACCGAAACATCTCAGTATTTCCTTGATAAGCTGGCAACCTGCGGCCTGATGTCGGTGTACAGAATGGATATTACTTCTGAGTCCGACCCTGACGCCTATGTAAAAAACGCAATCGAGAGCGATGGATTTAACGACAGAATGGGCCTTGCCCTTTACATAAAGCCTGATTTTGAAGTTACTGTATACAGGCTTTCAGAGGATGAGAGAAACGACATTGTTCTTGATGAAATCAGATATCAGATTTCAAGAATTGACCGTGCCGGAAATAACATTGAAACCTTAAAGGCAGTGGATGATATGCTGCCTGAAAAGAAGATTGTGGAAACCGTAACGGGAGGGGAAAGAAATATGACTCCCGAGCAGAAGGACAAGGAAACCTCCATGGGTTATGCCTTCTCCATTATGACTCTTGCCTATGTATTCTGCGGAATCTTTGTGGCCCACGGCGCCATCAATGAACAGAAGAACGGAGTTTACACAAGAATTAAACTTACGGGCACTGACACCTTAAAGTACTTTGCTTCCAAATTTGCAGCAGTATTTTGCGTAAACACAATGGTTACGGCGGTGTTATGCGGATACAGTTTTTTCCTGAAAGAAGGGGATCTTGGCATCACAAGACCCCAGTATACGCTGGTGATTTTCCTCATGGGTCTGGTGTTTAGCACAATTTCCATGGTTCTCGGAATTATCATGGGTGACATTATGAGTGCCAATGTGGCGGCTTTCACCGTGTGGTGCATGTCCTCACTCCTTGGCGGATTGTATTTCCCCGTTGAATACACCACCGGCGCCGTCAAAACCCTTTCCTACGTGATTCCACACAAATGGTTTGTGGAGGGCGTGGAAATGATTCTTACAGGCGACAATTCCGTGTACTTCATGTTAATATGTATTACAGTAGCATATTTAATCGTGACAATAAGCCTTGGAAGTTTGGGCCTTAAAGTCAAGAGGACAGGCGAATGGGGGACAACCTAAAAGAAAACTATTTCATACTGGTTAGAATTATTCTCATGCTGGCCTTCTGTTTCTATGGCCTCATGGATAAAGCAAATAAAACAGGAGTATCTGTAGGGGTACTCCTGCTTGTTTCGTTTATAATTGCTCTTTTTGCCATAAGGGAGCTGGCAAGGAGAGAGTGGGAGATTTTTATCCTTTTGGGAGAAGCGGTCCTTGTGGGAGTACTTGTGGCCCTGGAGGGTCCTTCCTTTGTTCTCCTTGTATATTTCATTGCCTTTGAGTTCCTGGCAAGGTTTAAGGTTTCCTTTCGCTGGTATTTGCTGGCTTATGTCCTTGTTTTCCTAAGGGGTGATGCGGAGATACTTACGCATTTTATCATAATTACCATGATGATCGTGTGCTATACCCAGCACCAGTTCGTGTTCCTTTCCATGAAGAAACAGATTATGGAGGACACCATCTCCGGCCAGCAGCTGAAGCGCGACATCGAGAATAAGGAGTACAAGGTTCAGGCGGATCTGGCCCAGGCTCTTCATGACAAGCTGGGGCACAGCATTAACGGCTCCATTTATCAGCTTGAGGCGTCGAAGGTTCTCATGGGCAAGGACCCGGAGAAGGCCGGGGAAATTCTTCAGAAGGTTATCGATAACCTTCGAACCGGAATGGATGAAATCAGGGCAATCCTTCGAAAGGAAAGGCCCGAAAAGAAGAAGATGGCGCTTTTACAATTGCATGAATTAATGGCGGACTGCAACGATAAGGGAGTTGAGGCGTCTCTGGTTTCCGAGGGTGATCTTTCGGTGATTCCCAATAACATCTGGGAGGTAATTCTTGATAATTCCTTCGAGGCGGTGACCAACTCCATGAAGTATTCGAAGTGCAAGCACATCGAGGTGAACATCGTGGTCATGAATAAAATGGTTCGCTGCAGCATTTCCGATGACGGAGTGGGATGCAGCAACATTGTGGACGGAATGGGGATTTCCGGCATGCGAAGCCGCGTCAGAAGTGTTGGAGGAAATATAGATTTTGAGGCGGAGGCCGGATTTAAGGTCAGCATGCTGTTGCCGATTTGATGATATTATGAGTCTGGTTTTCGGATTTGATTTAGAGGTTACGTGCTATGGATAAGATTAAGGTAATCATTGCGGACGACAGTGATTTCGTCCGTGACGGAATGAAGATAATACTTGATGTGGATGATGACTTCGAGGTTCTGGGGGTGGCGGCCAACGGCCGTGAGGCAATTGAGCTGGCCGAGACTTCGGCCCCCGACGTATTTCTCATGGACATTCAGATGCCTGAGATGGATGGAATCGAAGCTACCAAATATATTGTGGAGCATGATCTCGGAAAGGTTTTGATTCTTACAACCTTCGATGATGACGAGCTGGTGCGCCGTGCTCTTCGAAACGGCGCCAAGGGATATCTAATCAAAAATCATACTCCCGAGCATTTAAAGCAGATGATCAAGTCTGTATATAACGGCACCGGCGTAATGGAGGGAAGCATCCTTGAAACTCTGGCTTCAGGGGATAGTGCCTCTTCCGTGATGCCCCTTGTGATGAACGAGGGCGGCTTTGATCCTTCGGGTTATTCCGACAGGGAACTTGATATTATCCGTGCAGTCTCCGAAGGGCTTTCCAATAAGGAGATCGCGGAGAAGCTGTTTATTTCCGAGGGCACCGTGAAGAACTACATCACCAATATTCTCTCCAAGGAGGGGCTATCCCATAGGACAGCGCTGGCGGTGTACTACCTGACCGGGAAGAAATAAGGCCGTAAGGCCTTTTTTCTTGCCCTTTTCCCCTTGCCCTTTTTCCCTTTCCCTTTCCTTTCCATTTCCCTTTTCCCTTTCCACCTTCACACTTTCCGCGCATTTCAGTTCCTTTTAGCAAGTTTTTTCGCAATCGAGCGGAGAATTTCCGCCTTAAGGCTCTTTCTGCCTTCTCTAGCGGATAATTCGCGCCTTTCGCGCTCTTTATCCGCCGATTTTTGAGTTATGTCAATCAAAATTGCACCCTGCATCATAATAAAACGCCCTTTTTGCCGTTTCATTACACAAATTAGTTAACATAACACCACGAAAATCCCAAATCAGGCGGAGAAATTAAGAAAAAACAAGCATTTATCCGCCCACTACCTCAAAAACGCCATCTTATGTAAACCAACAAGCATAATAATTCCCCATAACTGCGATTCTATTACACAATCCACACTGATTTTGGTTCAGGACGTGCAAATCGGGGACAGCCCTGCTTTGCACACTACGCATGCAAAGACACGACAGTCCCCGACCTGCACATCCCGGCAGCAATTGCACAAAAAAAGAGGCGCAGACCTGCGCCTCTTCAAGCAAGCTTAGTAAGCTATACAATCTAGTTCACAAAGATATGCTTACGCTTATTGAAGTAGATTGTGTTAACGATAATCATTACAATGCCCATAATAACGTTTCCGATAATGGCAGGTGTCATTGTGCTGATGCCTGTGATTGCGGTTGTGGCTACAACATAAAGAATGTCACTGATTACGATGATTGCGTAGAGGATGCAAACCATTTTGCCTGCAATGGCTTTTCGCTTGATGATTGAAAGTGCAGCAATAACAGCAACTACTACGGCACCAATCATTATTACACCGTAAACTTTATCCATAACCATAAGGCCTGTTCCGTATATATCATATACAGTTTCGGCAGATACGCCGCTTGATGCATAAACAAGGCCTGTCAAAAATGAAATTGCGTTGTAAGTGTTGATTACAGCTCCTGCCCAAAGTGCAAAATAGCAAAGGAAGCTAGCCCAGGCAAGGCCGGTTTTCTGTGCCTGCACAGGTGCGTTTACGGGTGCAGCAACGTTGTCTCCAACAGGATTTCCGCATTTGGGACAAAATTTTGCGCCTTCTTCAAGTTCAGCGCCACATGTGTTACAATTCATAGATATCTCCTTGTGTATGGTTTTATTTACTACGTTATGACTATATACACCTCACCATGGACTGTCAAGTTTTTTTACAGGTACAATCCCCCTGTAAAGGGCGCAACTAATTGTCGCACTATTTGGCTTGCATAGGGGAAATATTTCGAATATAATTGTCCTGTAGTACCCGGTTGATATTGTGGCAGCACACGGAGGAAAAACTATGGATTTCTTGTCGGCAGCTGAAATGGCAATCAAGTGGGGAGTCAGCAAAAGAAGGGTTACAATACTGTGCAAAGCCGGTCGCGTCCCGGGAGCCAAAATTGTTGGAAACATGTGGCTCATCCCTGAAGATGCAAGAAAGCCGGAGGACCCGCGCAAAGAAAAAAGGAATTAATTTAGAAAGTAATTATGAGAAAAGAGAAATTAGGAAAAAGAGTAGCTATGTCCCTGTTCGGCGTAATCATCTGCGCCATAAGTGTAGGGATTTTTAAAATTGCCGCCCTGGGGGTGGACCCCTTCCAGTCCTTCATGGCCGGCCTGGATTCCATCGTCCCCATAAGCTTCGGCACACTTTACGTCATCACCAACGCGGTGATGCTTTTGTTTGCCTTAATATTTGACAGGCATTATATAGGAATCGCGACCTTCATAAACCTGTTTTTGCTGGGCTACATCACTCAGTTCACCTACGAATTCTTACAGAAAATCATTGTGAACCCAAACATTGGCGTCCGCATCGCATGCCTTGTAATCGGCGTGGTCATCATCTGTTTCGGTTCGGCATTTTATATGACGGCGGATCTGGGCGTATCCACCTATGACGCCGTGGCCCTTATCATTGTTAACACCTGGAAAAAAGGCAAGTTCCAATATGTCCGCATCATCACGGATATCGTCTGCGTCATTCTCGGAGTGACCCTGTTCATGCTTGCCGGCGGAACAATCGGAAATATTCCCACCATTGCGGGAGTCGGAACCATCATCACCGCATTTTTCATGGGACCTTTGATTGAGTTCTTCAATGTTAAGATTGCCCGACCTTTCCTGGGAAAGTAGATGTGCAGGTTGGGGCCGACGTGCAGTTTGGGGACAGTCCCCGATTTGCACGTCCGTGGATGTGCAAATCGGGGACTGTCCCCAAATTGCACATCGGCCCCGCCCCAACTTGCACATAGCCACCAAATCTATCGCACTACTTCGTATATCGCCTCCAGCAGTTTTCCGGAGGGGTCGGAGCCGTGCTCCCAGTAGAAGATCCCGCCGTAGCCCTCATCAAGGACATACCTGGACTTGTACTGTAGCGACTCTTCGTCATCGTAGGTGATGAAGGTGCTGCCGTTAAACAGCCAGGGGGCCTTGGCCTCATCGTCCCAGTAGCGCACATATCCGTTCTTATTAATATATTCGTTGTCAAGCACCGTAAACCCGGGGCCGTAGCCGCCGCCCGTTTTGGTAAGCTGCAAAAAACCGTGGTTCACGTCAGGCACATTTTCCCATTTTCTGGAATAGAATCCTGCGCCAAGAAGCAGTCGCTCCTTCGGAAATCCCGCATCCACAAACAGTTTCATAGCCCTGTCGCAGCTGTTCATAAAATAATCGCCGCGGCTTGTATACAAAGCGGTGTGGTGCCCGGTCAGAGCATGGAACCCGCACTTCAAATCGTAGGTCATGACGCAGATATAATCAAGAATCCCCGCCAACTTCGCCACCTCAACGCAGTCGATGTAGTAAACATCCGCCCCCGCGGCGATGGTCAGAAGCTTCCTTGAATCCTCCGAAGTCCCGAATTCCGCATCGAGAGCTTTCCTTATCTCTTGGCAAAAAAACGTAAAATTCTCCTTATCAGCAGGACTTGCCAAAGTCCCATTTGAAGGTACACAAGGGTACTCCCAGTCAAGATCGATGCCGTCCAGATTGCATTCGCGCACCAAAGCTGCCATATTTGCGGCAACCTTCGCCCTAAGCCCCGAATCCGCCGCACAGGTGGAAAAGGCTTTCCTGTCGCCGTCAATGTAGGAGAGACAGATTTTACAAGAAGGGTTCCAGGACCTGATCTGCGGAATCATCTTAACCTTATCGTGTTCCGCACCGTCCACGCGCCCGTCGGAAAAAACCCGGCCGAAGGCGATATTCAGGTGCGTAACCTTCTTCGCGTCGGCCTCGCCAATGGTGCCGCGCTCGCTGATGTAACCCAATACTTTCGTTTTCATTTCGTTCTTTGAATCCCCTTTGGTTTAATTATAATTTCTTGCGCCGAAAATCCCGGTGCCCACGCGAACCATGGTGGAGCCCTCCTCCACGGCAACCATGTAGTCGCCGGTCATGCCCATGGACAGGATGGTGGGGTCGACTCCGGAGAAATTGGCGGTTTTTACCTCATCAAATAAATTCTTTAAGTTGCGGAAGTGCAGGCGGTTGGTCTCAGCATCCTCGGTGTAGGGCGCGGAGGTCATGAGGCCCGCTACCTTAACGTGGGGCAGGGCGCCGATTTCCGCGGCGGCTTTAAGGGTTTCCTCTTTGGTAAATCCCCACTTACTCTCCTCACCGGCAATGTTCACTTCCAGAAGAACCGGCATCACGATGCCTCGCTTGGCGGCCTCCTTCTCAATCTGCAGGGCCAGGGGAAGGGAGTCCACGGAGTGAATCAGGGTGACTTTGTCGATGATGTACTTCACCTTGTTTCGCTGCAGGTGGCCGATCATGTGCCACTCCGGCTTGCCGGGGGTTTCCTTGGAAGCGCCGCCTTGGGTGCTTTCGTTGGGGGTTCCGCCAAGGGTTTCGTACTTGGCCACAATCTCCTGGACGTAGTTCTCGCCAAAAAGCCTCTGCCCCGCATCCAGCGCAGCTTCGATATCCTCCACCGGCTTGGTCTTGCTCACCGCACAGATGGTAACCTCCTTCGGATCTTTCCCGACCTTCTCGCAGGCCTTCCTTACATTTTCTCTTACAATTTCAAGGTTGGTTTTTATTTCGTTTCTCATACCTTCTATTATACTCCAATTTGGGGTGGGGTGGGGGCCGATGTGCAATTTGGGGACAGGCCCCGATTTGCACATCCACGGACGTGCAGATCGGGGCCTGTCCCCAACCTGCACGTCGGCCCCAACCTGCACGTCGGCCCCGCCCAAATCCCCCAAATATCTGCTAAAATAAAAAAGGCGAAAAAAATAAAAAAAGTTTGTAACGAATCCAACAAAATTTGCATTAATGGTACAGAGAGGAGGGATAGGATGCAGCCGATTGAGGAAATATATCGCGATTACGCGAAGACGGTCTACAAGTTTCTGGTTTCCCAGACCCGGGACGAAGATCTTGCGGAAGAGCTCACGCAGGAGACTTTCTACCAGGCCATCAGAACCAGCGACCGCTACGACGAAAGCTGCAAAATAACCACCTGGCTTTGTGCCATTGCCCGGAATGTTCTTATCACTTACCGGCGGAAACACCCGCCTTTGGAGGACATCGACGAAGTGGATGAGGCCTCAGCTGCCACATCTTCATCCGCTGAGACCGAGGCCTTAAGCAACATTGGGCGTGTGGATCTTCTTAGAAAAATCCACAACCTCTCCGACCCCTACAAAGAGGTAATGTATTTAAGAGTTTTCGGCGATTTGTCTTTTGCCGAAATCGGAGAGGTCCTTGGGCACAATGAAAACTGGGCCAGAGTTACATTTTACAGAGGAAAAGAAAAACTGGGAAAGGAAGCAGATTAAATGAATAAAATACCATGTGCAGTAATTAAAGATCTTCTGCCTTCATATATAGACGGCCTCACAAGCGAGGAGACAAACGCCCTGGTTGAGGAGCACCTTGCGGAATGCGACAGCTGCCGCCTGACGTACCAGGTGATGAAGGAAAACGCGGAGGAGGCCGCAAAGCCCACTTCTGAGGACAGGAGAGAAATTGATTTTTTAAAGAAGAATAAGAGGAAAAATCGTAGTATTCTCTGGGGAAGCCTTGGTTTGGCTTTGCTGCTGGTTGTAATAATTCTTTTTGCGAGATTGTATCTGGTTGGAAACGAGGTTTCTCCGGAGGCGGTTAAGTGCAGGGTAAGCGGCAGCGGAGAGGATTTGGTTATGGAGATTTTGCCTGATGGGGCGAAGCACTCATATGTGGCAAGCGAGTTCAGCTATTCGGATCATGTGGAGATTGAGGTAAAGGAGAGGCTGCCGATTTTACCGGAGTTCCTTTATAGCCACGACTTTGATGTCAATGTGCCCTTTGAGATTCCCTTGCACAATTCGGGTTCCATCGATTATATCACGGTTAACG